>Ga0209986_10002067_pt1 | contig 18730 bp, 15 predicted proteins | sample BlataG_FD_183168 | JGI IMG/M metagenome (GOLD analysis project Ga0209986, IMG submission 183168) | Deep subsurface microbial communities from Black Sea to uncover new lineages of life (NeLLi) - Black_00105 metaG (SPAdes) (version 2) | ecosystem: Environmental > Aquatic > Marine > Oceanic >... | reverse complement strand
GCTACTTTAACATATCATCCTTATTGCGGATATTCTGTAATGCTCGGAACTCGAAAAAGTGAATTCTGATATAAAGCGGTGGCGGGGGCGTTTTCACCTCTCAGGCATCAAACTACCTTTTCGGAGAGTTTTCGCTTTGCAGGTACCTACAAACGCCTCGGACGCATCTGTATAAGGGAGATAGGTCGGACGACTATTCGCTCTGAAAATTAAAAAAGAAAAAGAGGTTTGAGACTGGCCTCGCTTTTCCGCGTTTCATTAAATTCCGTATTCGGTTGACTGGCTACTGTCAGGTTCGGGTTCGGATGGGCCCAATCCCCCGAAGAAAAAGCTTTTATGATTTTCGAATAAACCTATCATCGATAGGAACCATCGTTCCGCAATTTGGGCATTGTACTTGATTACCAACAAGAGTTGTATCAGTAGCACCTTCAACAACAACCCCAGAATCAAATTCATACCCACAAACTGGACATTGTACTGTAATATTCACCATTTTTATGACTCCAGGCATTGATAAACCTCAAGACAAATAAAGTTACGCTCATCTTTTATCAATTCCCACTGATTGAAGAAAAAAAGAGAAACACTGGCCTAGCTATGAACACGCTTCGTTCGAAGCGCATTCCCCCGAAGAAAAAGATATACTGCAATTAAAAAGAAATTTTATTATGTCCCGAGAATATCACAGCATGTAGTAGGTCGTTTCCTTGAACATGAACCGGATAGTAAAACTCATTTCCCCCCAAAAAGCTTTTCCAGAAAAGACTGTATGTGTAACTACTTATCGTGTTCCCATAACAAATTCCTGCTCTTCAGTATATGACGCAGTAGATTCATTAAGGAATAAGAAAATTGTTTATGATCAAAGAGAAAAAAAATATAATCATGTAGAGGAAATCATTGAACTAAAGACTGTTTTGAATATTCATAATGATACAGGAATTAAAGATCTTACTCAAATAGAATCTATGGTGAGAAAAATTCAATCAGGAAAGCATATTGTATCTGCAGAGGGGATACCAAATGTAAAGTTGGTAAAAGTCAATCATAATCAATGGCTTTTATTCGATGGTCATCATTCTATGTTAGCCTATATGCATGCTGGTAAAAAGTATCTTCATGAAGTTGCCCATCTCACTGTAGAAAATGAGGACGAAAAAAACGTCGCCGATGATGATATTGCGGTGTTCTTTGGCCATCATGCAAATAAAGTTAGAGGAAGGGATTGGAGAAATTATGTCATAAACTGGCAGGTACCCCGAAATAAACAGCTGTGTCCACGAATCCAAAAAAACATGGGTGAACTCTATAATGCTCTCTCTGCTAAAATCACCGCTTACTAATACTTACAACAATTTATTACGCTTATTTTCTTATGTGAATCATAGGGGCTTCTTTACTTAATTTAATTAAATAGTGGAGGGAGGTCAACCATGAAAGCGTTGACTCTGCGCCTTGATTATGATTGAAACCTGAGGAGGTTAGCCCATCGTTACAGCCCCCAGTGGTGAAGTCATAAAGCATTTCATGGTGATCATTTTTCCCGAGGAACCAATGGAAGCATTTCTGTATCTCTTCTAACCATTCTTTATCCTTCGTTATGATATAGGCGTTGTAGCACGCTGCTACCAACGCAGCAGCCTCAATTGGTTGCTGATCAAACGCTGATTTTCCCCCTTCTCGTTTATACCATTCCTCGTTTCCAATAATAGAAAGATGTCCTTCTTTTGCCGTTTGGATGTTTAACAGCCATTCTAATGATTTCACTCCTTGATCTAGCAGTTCTCTGTTACCAAGCCAATCTCCAGCTACGATGAGCGCCTCTGGTATGCAAGCGTTATCATAGGCAACAATATCCTCACACCATGCCCAATCATCAGAACTATTCTCTGAATACAAATTCGTTAAGTGGTTTGATGAAATTTCACACATTTTTCGCACATCACTCGCACCACCAAATCGCCTACTATACAGGCGGCATCCCAAAATACTATGCGCCAATGCCCGCGGAGACTTGAATGATTCACATATTGGTAGTGCTGCATTGAACATCTGGTTTGCTAAAATCAATATATGATCCGTTGGAGGATAAGCAATAGTATAACCTAGAGCATGTAGCGCTCTCCCATGACAATCCTCTTCGTTACCACCCTCATCTATCCACCGTCGATCATATGTCAGACAATTACGGAACCTACCTGTTTTTTCATCAAACGCATGACTTAGAAACGACAAGTACCTGTGTATTAAAGGAAGGATGCTTTCCTCCTTAAATAACTCCCAGTTTATCACACATGTCTGCAAGGCACGTGCGTTATCATCAGTGGCATACCCATGACGCCTATTAGGAGTCGTGATCATCGCATGCTGAAGAATTCCCGTCTCATCAGACAGAGTTCTTAGATGAGTCAAGTTAACCTCAGGAAGAGAAAAAAGTGGAATTTCAACTGCCGCGATAGTTTTTCCTGGAGCATGATCTCTCAAAGCTTGATAAAAAGCCTCAAAATATTGTCTACCCACTTCGTTCCAAATCATTCTCCTTCCAAACTGATAGGCATTCCTACGCAAATTGTTTCTTTTTTCTTCATTAGACAAAAGGTCAGATATCTGCTCACTCAGCTTCCCTATATCTCCAAATGGGACAAGTACCCCTCGTCCATCTCCCAATAACTCTTGTGCATACCAATAAGGCGTGGATACAACAACTTTTCCACATGCTACAGCATATGCTAATGTTCCAGAGGATAACTGATCTTGAGATAAATAAGGGGTGATAAAAATATCTGACATTACCAAATACTTTTTAAGCTCCTCTAATGAAACGTATGCATTATGAAAGAACACATGATTTTCCAAACCTTTTTCCTTTATCATCCTCAGAAGGGAGATTCTGTATTTTTCTCCATGCACACGTTTGACATTTGGATGAGTGACTCCTAACATAATGTAAGCTACCTCAGGATGTTCTTTCACAACAGGTTCCAATGCATTAATCATGTTTTCTATGCCCTTATTGGGGCTGAGTAAACCAAACGTAAGAATGACACGTCTTCCTTCCATCTGAAACTGATCTTTATAATAAGAAGGATCAAGGAAGGGAATATCAGGAGTACCATGGGGTATGAAAACCAGTTTCTCAGGAGATATGCCATATATATCCTGAAGTAACTCTATACCCTTTCTGGCAGGCACCACCAGTACACTAGAATTTCTGCAAATATTCTTCACAATTTCCAATTGAATTAGACTTGGTTTCTGTATAACTGTATGAAATGTTGTTATCACAGGTTTATTTAAATGCTCTAGCAGAGTGAGGACATTGGAACCCGCTTCTCCACCGAAAATACCAAACTCATGCTGCAAACAAACAACATCCACAGGAGATAGGTTTAGAAAGTTAGCCGCTTCTTGATAATCAGTGATATACTGATCACGAATCTCAAAAATTACTTCATCAGGGTAATCATATTTTGTCTGATCATTGAGAGCAACGATTTTAATCTTGTCGTTCTCTCCCAACGGCGCTTTTATATGATGAGCAACAGCAGAAGCAAGATCATGGGTAAAAGTAGCGATCCCGCATTTGCGAGGAACATAGGTAGATACGAAGGCCACTTGAAGGTTACTGGGAATATCTTTTGAAAACATGTATTATCCCTTTGGACATGAGAGTATATATTCCAGAATTTTATCAATCTTCCCTATCGCTAAACACATAGTAGTATCCGCAGCACCATAATACAGGAACAACTCATTTTTCCTTTTATCTGCAATAGCGCCACAAGAAAAAGTAACACATGGAACATCACCGATCCTTTCATAGATCATTCTAGGACCGAAAACCCATTCATTACTCCGACGTAAAACCTTCTCAGGATTTTCTAACTCGAGCAAGGCTAATCCTAACCGATAAAGTCTCCCTGAAGGAGTCTTTCTTACGCCATGGTAAATAATAAGCCATCCTTCATCGGTTTTAATAGGAGGTGGACCTAGACCTATCCTCTCAGCATCCCACCATCCCCCATCTCGCGCTCTCATAATTAGTTTATGATTACCCCAGTGTTTAAGGTCGGGGGAGTAAGAAATCCAAATATGCCCACGCGGTGCGTGATAAATGGGCACAGGGCGATGAATTAATGCCCAACGACCATTGAATTTATGCGGAAATAATGAGGCATTCTTATCCGCTGACAGCATAATGCTCCCTATTTTATTAAAACGCTGAAAATCTTCTGTTATCGCCAGAGAGACACGTGGACCACCAGAAGAATACGCAGTATAGGTTATAGCGTATTCTCCTCTCTCCTCCAAATACATGATTCGCGGGTCCTCAATGCCCCAGATTTCCTCAGGGTAAACATCAGGCTGTGGTTCTAAAGCAGGATGATCATCTATTTTCCAATTAGTTTTACCATCTTTACTCCGAGCAATAGTTAAATGAGAAAAACCACGCATATCTTCAACGCGAACTAGAAGAAGCGTTTCATCTTTGATTCGAACTGCTCCCGCATTAAACACAGCATTAACACGATAGGGCCATTCAGCGGAAGTTAAAATAGGGTTTTTTTCGTATCTGTTGAATAATTCGGATGTAATCACATATTCTGTAGGATCTTTTATTATGGTTTCCACCACCTAGTGTAAGGTCTATTAAGCACGTTTATTAAAGTCTTTGTATTTAGCATCAGAATTCACCGTTTCAGATCCCACCACTTCATCCAATAAATGGCATGAAGCTAGTTTAATTTTCCCTCGAAAACTTCTGCTTGTCTCTTGATACTAAATGAGATGAAATAACTATGACCATGTATTGTAAAATCTGCGGAGAGGAATTAGAGCTAGAAGAAGAGGCAGAAGGGATTTGTGATTCTTATACAGCTCCCGCTAATCACTGGGTTCGAACACTCAATTTTCGTACGTAGATGGTATTAGTCAGTACTCGGGGTAGGGTGGAATCCGAAAATACGCACTCCTCTATATGGGGCTAGTCAGCGACAGAGGTTCGAATCCTCCTGGGCTATTTCACTATCTGAATCTAATTCAGTAGGCTGCTATTCTATCCTTGTCACGAATTTCAATAGATCATTTCGAGTAAACAAAAAGAGAGCTCTTGCTCCCGTTCTCGTTGAATATTGACAAATCGGATCTATATTGACTCAGCCGCCCAGGCGTTCTCTGAACTTCTCGTACTGATGCCAAAGCTCTTCCGGAAGGCGCTGTCCGAACTTCTCAAGTACTTCCTTGTGCACCTTGAGCTCCTCAAGCCATGCTTTATTGTCAACCTCGAGCAATTTTTCCATTGCCCCTTCCGGAAGCTCCAGCCCTGTCATATCGATATCTTCCGGCTTTGGCACATACCCAATCGGAGTCTCCACCGCCCCGACTTCGCCCCTGCATCGAGCCAGAATCCACTCAATGATCCTGAGGTTCTCTCTGAATCCCGGCCACAAGTAATCTCCATTCTCATCCTGACGGAACCAGTTTATGTGAAATATCGTGGGCTGCTGCTCAAGTCTCCTACCAATATCGAGCCAGTGATCGAAATAATCGGCCATGTTGTAGCCGCAGAAGGGAATCATTGCCATCGGATCCCAGCGGATCTCTCCGACTTTACCCTGCTGTGCGGCGGTTCTCTCCGAGCGCATCGTGGCACCTACATAGACTCCATGTGTCCAGTTGAAGGATTGAAAAACCAATGGCGGGAGGTATGCTCTTCTTCCACCGAAAATAATCGCTGAGATTTGAACACCGTGAGGCTGATCAAGCCTGAATGACGCCGTCGGGCACTGCGCTATCGGGGCTGTAAATCTACTGTTTGGATGCGCGCCGTAGATCGGCTTTCCCTTATCATCCGCCATTCCGGGCTTCCATGGCATGCACTTCCAATCTATGCCGTCAGAAGGAGGAAGCTCATCTCCATCTTCCCACCAGACTGTTCCATCGAGCTTCAATAGAGTATTGGTGTAGATAGTGTTCTTGCCTATGGTTATCATCGCATTTGGATTCGTCTTGGAATTTGTCCCAGGGACGACACCGAAGATCCCGGCTTCGGGATTTATCGCCCAGAGCATTCCATCCGTATCTATTCTCATCCACGCAATGTCGTCGCTCACCGTCCAGATTCTATATCCCTTCTCCTTGAGTCCATCCGGAGGCACTAACATCGTGAGATTCGTCTTGCCGCAGGCGCTCGGAAATGCGCCGGAGACATAGCTAATCCTTCCACTGGGTTCCTCTATTCCGAGTATGAGCATGTGCTCCGCCATCCATCCCTCCTTCTGTGCAACGAAGCTGGCTATCCGAAGCGAGAGACATTTCTTTCCGAGGAGCACATTTCCTCCGTATCCCGAGCCGACGCTCCAAATTGTGTTGTCCTGTGGGAAATGGAGGATGAGTCGTTTGTGTATGTTACGATCAGCGGTCCCGTGAAGGCATCGCGTGAACTCTCCGTCCGGACCGAGATGATCTATTACCTGCTTGCCGACACGGGTCATGATTAACATGTTCAATACCACGTATATTGAATCGGTGAGTTCGATACCGATCTTGCTGAAGGGGGAGCCAATCGGCCCCATTGAAAAGGGGATAATATACATCGTTCTGCCTTTCATCGAGCCTTTAAATATCTCTCCCGCCCGCCTATAGCCTTCATCGGGAGACATCCAGTTGTTAGTAGGGCCCGTATCCCCCAGCCTAGCAGTACAAATGAATGTGAGCTCCTCAGTCCGGGCGACATCGTCTACTGCTGTCCTATGATAGAGGCATCCTGGGAGCTTTTTCTGATCGAGAATGATTATCTCTCCCGCCGACGCAGCCTCTCTTGTAAGGCGCTGTTTCTGCTCCTCAGAACCGTCAATCCACTCCAACTTATCGGGCTTACACATTCGGACCATGCTATCGATCCATCTATTGAGCCCTGCGTGGTCACACTTCAACTCCAGTTCACCATTATCTTCAATCATGTTTTTTCAGCCTATTTTCTTACCAATTGCTGGCAAAAACGAAGAATCCGATGATTCCATATAAAAGCATTCATTTCCAGGTTGGCAAAGATTCGCAACCTGACAGATATTCTCTGAAAATACAACGGCGAATTCTCATTGCCTCGAACACATCAAGTATGAAGAGGTTGAAATCAGATCAAATACCAATTTTCTCTTAAGAAGAAATTCAGAAGACGCATCCTTTCCGGTGGAGCTAGACTTCGACGGAGGTTCGAATCCTCAACGTTTGAGTCAGAAAAACCCTTAAGCTCTTAATTGATATCGAACGAGGAAAATATGAAAGCGATTGTGTATGAAGAATTCGGCATACCAGATGTTTTTAAATTAAAAGAAGTAGACAAACCCAAACCTAAGAACGATGAATTGCTTGTAAAGGTGCACGCAACTTCGGTAAATGCCTTAGATATAATTTTCCGAAGTGGAGCCAGTCTGTTATTTGGAATAACAAAACTAATGGCAGGTTTTAGAAAACCGAAATTCAAGATTCTGGGATTTGATGTTTCAGGTGAGGTAGAATCCGTAGGGAAAAAGGTAACGAAATTCAAAAAAGGCGATCTCATTTATGGAGCCGCTCAAACGCCAGGTGCAAATGCACAATATTTCTGTATTCCTGAAAAGAGTGCAGCAATAAAACCGGTTAATATAACACATGAAGAAGCTGCGGGTTCAGAACCAACGCAGTGATTTCCTTCAGAAACTCTCACGGTATTACGTCAACAGCTACGACCTCATAGCGGTCGAAGACCTCAACATCAAAGGTATGGTCAGGAATAATCATCTTGCGAGGCATATATCTGATGCTTCGTGGAACAAGTTCAAACAATTGTTGTCTTACAAGGCTGAAAGTGCTGGTAAGACAATGGTCTGTGTGAATCCAGGGGGAACCTCGCAAGAATACAATCATGGAGAAGGACTTGACCGTGATTATAACGCCTCTCTCAATATTCTCCAGAGAGGAGTTGAAAAATTAGGGCTGGGATGGTCCGAATTTACGCCTGCGGACATTGGACCTCTACAGGAACTCCAGTTTGTTCCTGCAAGTCTGGTGGTTGAAACAGGAAGCCACTTTCAAAATCATTAGGATTTTGGTGGTGGTAGTTCACACGGATATGGAATAGAAGAGTGAAATCGGGCTTTGCTTCTGTTACTACTGAAAAACTTGATTTTCTCAGAGATAACATTGAAGCGGGAAAGATTAAATCTGTTATTGACAAAACTTTTCCACTGAGTCAAACTGCCGAGGCTCATAAGTATTACGAAGAAGGTCACCCAAAAGGGAAAATAGTAATAACTGTAGTATGAGCAAATCGAAAGTGTGTCCTAAATGACGGAACTTGTGGGCTTAGGATTGTATTAACATTATTTCTCACGATTGTTATGGCCTTATTGGTTTTGGAGCTTACGAAATTCACGATAATGAATTGTCGGATAATATTATTCATAATCTAAAAAGCAATAACCTCAACTGAGATTAAGGAATGCCTGATTATAAGAGGGATAGAATGGCCTTTATCATTCCGGATATCAAATGGGCTGCACATAGAATTGCTGAGAAACTTAAGAAACACATCATTCTTCCATTTTATTCGATCGAATCCTCGCCTCGAAATACTCATTCTAATTTTAAAACGGAGGAGAATATGGCAATTCCAATGCGAGATGGAATCCTTCTTCGCATGAACATATATAGGCCGAAAAGTGACGGAAAATTCCCCGCAATCTTGATTAGGCTGCCTTATGGAAAAGACGAGTATTATTGTAAAACCCCTGCGATTGGAAAATTCTGGGCCAGGAAAGGATATGTCTGTATCGTTCAGGATGTAAGAGGTAAGTTCTGCTCAGAGGGTGAGTGGAAACCTTGTGTGAATGAGGCAAAGGATGGATATGATACAATTGATTGGATCGCAAAACAACCCTGGTGCGACGGAAATATCGGGATGATGGGAGAATCATATTTCGGATACACTACTTGGGCAGCAGCTACAACTGAACATCCAAATCTCAAATGCATCTCGCCGAGTACAACTGCGATGGACATCTATAGAGTCTGGGTATACAATTGCGGCGCATTTTGTCTTCAGACTGTAGGCGTCTGGGGAATCGAGATGAATGCGAGAAAATATCAGAATTCTATGAGATTGAATCATTGGCATCTACCACTGATTTCAATACCGGATAAGGCCGGGCTTTCTTGTGAATATTTCAAGGAAATGCTCGAACATCAAACCAGAGATTCATATTGGGATGCTCTCAATCTCTCTCAGAAATATAGCAGTATCAAGATACCTGTTCTACATGTGGGTGGATGGTACGACGTTTTTCTGAGAGGCACTATTGCTGATTGGATCGGCGTGAAGAACAACAGTAAGAGCGTTGAAGCAAGAGAGAATCAATGGCTTATGATCGGCCCCTATGATCACGAATTTACACCCGAAGACACTAAGAAGGTTGGCAAAATCGGCATCGGAGAGGATGTTGAAAACTCGTATTATGATACACTTCAACTCTTCTTCGATTACTGGCTAAAGGGGATAGATAACGATTTCGATAAATCACCCAGAATCAGGATTTTTACCATTGGCGACAACGAATGGAGATATGAGAACGAATGGCCTCTGGCCAGAACAAATTTCACGGAATATTACTTGCACAGCAATGGAACTGCCAATTCTCTGAATGGGGATGGGAGGCTAGATACTGAAAAACCGTCCGATGAGCCCGTTGATGGCTATGAATATGATCCGCATAATCCAGTTGCAATAACTACGCGTATTGAGTTATGGAAGCTCGCCAACTATCTCGGGAATAGGAGTCGCGTTGAGAAACGACCAGATGTTCTTCTCTATACTTCTTCTGAACTTGATCATGATATTGAGATTACAGGACCTATCTTGTTAACACTTTATGCCGCGTCCTCCGCTAAGGATACAGATTTCACTGCAGCATTAGTAGATGTTTTTCCAGACGGATATGCGCAATTGATTCAGGAGGGCATAATTCGTGCGAGTTTCAGAAATTCCGATAGAGAAAGATCTCTAATTGAACCAGGAAGAGTGTATGAATATCATATTGATCTATTTGCAACAAGCTACATAATACGAAAGGGACACAAAATCAGGGTTGAGGTGTCCAGTAGTAATTTTGATAGATATGATCGCAATCTCAACACTGGAGAAAAAATCAATAGGGCCGCTGAAACAAGAAAAGCAAAGCAAAATATTCACCATGATTCTAGTTATCCCTCGCATATCACTCTTCCAATTATTCCAAGATAATTGTTGGCAATGAATTCTGATTATAGAGATATCCGGAAAAAGCATCTTTTCCGTGAAGTTAGACTTCGGAACGAGTTCGAAACCACCTTGAACCATTTCTTTTTTCTGATTTATTTTACAAACTATTCAATTTCCTTTTTGCATTGGACATTCTCTTTTTTCCTTACAAGGCATTTGAAAAAAGTCGTTGAAAAGTTTTTAAGCTGAAATATTATTGAAAGGATGAGGAGAAGAGCCAATGAAAACGAAAGGTGAAGATGTGAGTTCAACGGATATTGTCAGAATAGAAAAGATCACAAAAGAATATCTCACTGGAGGTAAGGCTTTCAAGGCGGTCAACAACCTCTCGCTCAGGATAAAAGAGGGAGAGTTCATTCTGATACTGGGTCCAAGCGGATCGGGTAAGACCACACTTCTAAACCTCGTTTCCGCACTCATAAGACCAACAGAGGGAAGAATTTTCATCGGGGACAAGGAGATCTCAGCGCTTGACGATTCTAAGGCCACAAAATTCAGAGCTCAAAATATTGGCCTCGTATTCCAGTTCTTCAATCTGTTTCCCGCCTTAACGGCGCTTGAGAATGTGGAGATTGGCCTCGCTCTGAAGATGAATGATCCAGAGGCGCTCAGAAATCGATCAATGAAATATCTCAAATTAGTGGGGCTCGAAGGAATGGAGAATAAATTCCCCTACCAATTATCGGGCGGAGAACAGCAGAGAGTTGCGGTTGCGAGAGCATTAGCAATGGAACCTCATATCCTTCTCGCCGATGAGCCCACGGGTAACTTGGACGCGGAGACTGGAGAAGAAATTTGGAAACTGCTAAGGGATCTCAATAAACGTACTGGAACCACCGTGGTTGCTGTAACTCACTGGGCTGATGCTTCTGAGAGAGCTGATAGGACTGTGCATCTCAGATCAGGAAAGGTCGTTAAGGTCGCCTAAGGAGGAATGATTCGATAATTTATCGGTGTCTACTATGAGCAGATATCTCTACAGACGGATGAACAGGGAATTGCGCAAGATGAAGTTCAGAGCCATTGGAAGCGCAGCTCTAATCCTGGTCGCAGTTGCATTTTATGTCGGATTCGCCTCAATGACACCTTCTGCCGCGCAAACGCTCGAGCTCAAGGTAGAACAGCTCGGATTGACCGATTATCTAGTTCATGTAAATTCGGCAAATGAATCGGAGACTTCGAAAGCATCGTCGATCGAGGGTGTTGAAGAGGTCGAATACAGGCTCGTAATATCTTCAAGAATGCAGTGGGAGTCGGAGATATTCTCCTCCTCGCTTGTGGGAATCGATCCGACGAGAATACCGACAGTCAACAGCTTTGAAATCCAGCCCGGAGACGGAACTAATTTCACGGGCGATTACAACGGGACTGCACTTTTAGAAAAGGGATTTGCGAATACGCAGGGAATAGAACCCGATGACAGTATATCCGTGCTGACTAGTGAAGGATATGTCGAGCTCACTGTTATCGGCCTGGTATTCTCACCTGAGTATCTGTTTCTCCCGGTAGATCCTCAGTCCATTATACCCTTTCCTGGAACACTGGCAGTTGTCTATCTTCCGATAGATTGGCTTCGCGATTCTTTCGGTTTCCCGGATGACTATGTAAACGAGTTCAACATGCTTTTCGAGGATAATCAGAATGAAGAGTTGATTCGAGCTGCCGTGGACGAGCAGTACTCATCTAATGTCATCCTGTACTCGATCCCGAAGGATCAGATATACGGTTACGCGCTCATCAAGGCGGACATTGACTCGGGAGATGACTTTGCCGGTATCATGGCATTTTTGATACTCCTGGTTGCCTTCTTCATCGTCTATGCATCATTTTCGAGAATAGTGCAGGAGCAGAGAAAGGAGATAGGCGTATTGAGAGCCCTGGGCTATTCCCGTCGTTCAGTCTGGTTTTCGTATCTGTACATGGCATTCGTTATAGGTCTCATTAGCTCGATATTGGGATTGATCGTTGCATTACCAATCGGTCAAGGTTTTTCTGATTACTATATGGAGACAATAATGTTTACAAAATCACTCGTTTTCGAAATTCCATCCTCTGCACTATTTGCCGGTATACTTTTTGGACCTCTCACCGCATGTTTGGCATGCGGAATTGCCGTCTGGGGGACTGTTTCGCTAGATCCTCAGGACGCTATTAGAGGCGTGCATCACAGGAAAAAGATCGCCAAGAAGAAGCAAAAGGACGCGAAGGATCGAAGGCGAAGAGTCTCATACATTATGCTATACACTTTTCGAAACATGTCTCGCCATAAGCTGAGAACTTCTTTGACAACCGTTGCAGTTGCCTGTTCAATTTTGCTCGGTGGTATGGCGATTATGATGATAGAATCCTTCGTCAACTCGATTGAACAAAGCGTTGAGGAGTATGAGAAATGGGATCTCATAGTCGATTACTCGTTTCCGCTCAACGAGACGACTGCAGAAAGTCTCTCCTCTCCCGATATAACTGATACCGTCCAGATATCAAAAATGGCCGGTAAATGGCATCTTGACAACGCTACCAATAATGCGATTATTATCGGGCTTGAGCGAGATCAGACGCTTCACGAGTTCAATATTGCGGAAGGAGATCTCGCGGAAAATTCCGACGAGATCATGATCGGATATTTATTTTCCATTGATTACGAGATGGATCCTGGAGATATGCTCACAATCGAAACTTCCAATGGTGCTATCGATTTCACCGTAACAGCAGTCGTTTACGATATGCTCGGTGATATTTACGTCGATTTAGATGCTGTTGAACAGATATCCGGACTGTTACTGTTCAGTGGGATGTATGTCACTTGCACTGAGGGCTTAATCGACGACGTTAAAGATGAACTCCTTCTTTCGCCGCTGATCGTGAGCGTTCAGGCGAAGGACAGCCTCGAATCGGGCCTCGTGGATATGATGGAGAGTTACTCGGAAATAATCTATATTTTCAGCCTTGTCGGCGTGTTGATATCAACTATTACGATTGCTAACATTGTCTATGTCGGAATTCTCGAGCGCTACAGTGAATACGGACAGCTCAGAGCAGTCGGCTATTCAAAAAGAGATATTTCAAAGAGCATTTTATCGGAAATTACCGTAATCATTGCTATTGGCTCAGTTGTCGGCGTTCCCCTGATGTGGTTCACTCTGGAAGCGATGGTCGAGTTCTTCAAGGAATTCTGGCCATTGTACGAGACAGTTCTTACGCTATCCGATTGGATCGGGTATGTCTTCGTAATCGTTCTCGTGTTCCTATTCGGCTTCCTTGCCGCACTGCCCGGGATACGATATCTGAACAAGATGGATATAGCCAAGACCGTCGCGGGCGGACAATTCGGTTGATAGGCTTTCCTGTCCGCAGATCAGCTCCAACTATCCCCTTCTCTTTAGAGCATAAATGCTCAGTATCAACATTACTGCCGCGAAGATTATCAGAATGCTTATCTCAAATGATATTTCTTCAATTCCCCATCCCCTTATCATAACCGATCTGCAGCCCTCTACGGCGTAGGTTAGTGGAATGAAGTATGATAACGGTCTGAGAATCTCTGGTATCGCTTCTATGGGCCAAAAGACTCCTGCAAGAAGAATCGACGGAAATATTATCAGCGGCATGAACTGCATCGCCTGAAATTCGTTTCTGGCCAATGATGACAGCAAGAAACCAATTCCCAGCGTTCCCATGCCCAAGAGAAAAATGATCAACAGGGCGAGCATCGGATTACCAACAATCTGAATCTGAAACAGCAATACAGCTGCCACTATGATCACAGTTGCCTGCATAAGCCCCACGAGGCCGAATGCGAGCGCATATCCTCCAACTATTTCTCCCTCCGTTATCGGAGAGCTGAGAAGTCTATCCAGTGTTCCGTTTCTTCGCTCCTGTACGAAGGAAATTATTGAGAGCATGAAGGTGACCATCATCGCCGCGAGCCCCATCACCCCCGGTGCGAAGAAATCGATGAACTCCGCATCTCCGCCATAGACGATATCGGTTGTTACCACAACCGGTGATATCAAACCAAGCTGAGACACGAACACATTCTGAATCGTTCTCTGCAGCTCATTTGCAACGGTCGAGGCGACATTGGGATTCGTACTGTCCAAATGGACTATGATGCTGCTTGGGAGGGTAAATTCTCCCTCGCGCATGCTCTCAAGAGCTAAAATCGCATCTCGTGAGAAGTTATTCTCGAAAATAATCGCGGCCCATATCTCCCCGTTTTTCACCTTTTCAAGCGATAATTCCGAAGGCTGAAGATCTGCATCCTCGGGTCCATACATTTCAAGAACATTCAGCGCTTCCCTATCAGATATCTCTTCAAGAATCCAATCGGCGATATAACTGTTATTGAACCCAGAATCAAAATTGACTACATTGACAGATAGATTTTCAATGTCTCCGCCGAAAGTGTATCCGAATAGGGCGATCATCAATAGAGGAACGACGATGATGAACGCGATTGTTCTTCTATCGTGTTTGAGAGATCTCAGATTTTTCTTTGTCACTGCGAGCATTCTCTTGAGCTTCAGTATTCCACCTCTCCTGAGTATGCGAGGAAAGCATCCTCGAGATTATCGGTCGATGTAACCTCCATCAGCTTCTTCGGACTGCCCTCTGCGATGAGCTCACCAGCTCTCATCATGCCGACGATATCGCATCTCTGCGCTTCGTCCATGTAGTGCGTGGTCAGTATGATGGTCTTTCCTTTGCTTTTCAGGCCAATAAAATATTTCCAAAACCCAGCCCTCAGCTCAGGATCGATACCGACAGTGGGTTCGTCTAGAAAAACCAGCTCCGGATCATGTATTAGCGCACAGGCGAGTGATACTCTGTGCTTCATACCTCCGCTCAACTGCGATACGAGACTATTCTTGCGTTCTTCGAGATCGATCATTTCAAGGAGCTCCTTCTCCCTCCGATTAAATATTCTCTTGTCCATTGTGTATAGTTCCGAAAAAAGTTCCAGGTTCTCATGAGCACTTAGGTCAGAATATATACCCGTCTCCTGAGGCATGTATCCAATCTTCGCGATATTCTTCGCGATCGGGACTTTCTCCCCGAGAACCATAGCCGACCCGGAAGTGGCTTTCAAGATCCCCACGAGCATCCTTATGGTCGTGGTCTTCCCGGAGCCGTTCGGACCTATAAGACCATAAAGCACCCCCCTATTGATTTTCAGATTCAGATCTGAAACAGCGACCAAATCATCGAACTTCTTCGCGAGCTGATGCGTACTGATCGCGTAGTCTGATGACTTCGAAGCACTGACTATGCGCTTCACTTTTTCGATTTCAGTCATCATCCGTCACCTACAGTATCTGCTCTTATCTTATTTGGTCACATAGAGACGCCCTTCGAATCAATAGCCAGATCAGTCGAATCCGCATCTTATTGTTTGTCCTATTATTGCATGTATGTACTTCCATTGAAATTAATCCTATCAAATAAAATCATTCGAATGTAAGTCGCTGACAATTGTCAGGACTCGAGTTATTTTATCAATTTGAAAACATCGCAGAAAAAGCTCCGCCAATCAGGAAGCTATATCATCCTGAGCTACTTCTTGTTTCGGCTTTCTCAGTACTCGCAGAGCCATTATCAGCAATACAATTGTTCCGCTGATTAAAATTACTGGGGGGATAGACCAGAGAAGCGAATCCACTGCTTCGGATGAAAGCAATGTATCGTTTCCTCCCTTATAATCGGGCATTAGCCCCTCGTTTGCTGCGCCATCAATACCCGGACTGAGCAAACCCATTGTTGCAAAGAATATCGCACCTAATACGAGAAGCCAGGAGCATGAAAGCAGTACGACGATCTTCGTATTCTCATTGGGTGAAACGAGATCGCGCGTCTTCCAAGAGAGACCATAGTATACGAACCCATGATCTTCGTATCTTTTTACCAGCCCGCCCTCCTCTAGCTTCTTGAGATGCCTGTGCACTGCTGCCTTGTCTATGCTCAGTGCCTCCGATAGCTGGGTTGTCGTCCTCCTCATTGGCTGGATCGCCTTCAATATCTCCAGTCGCGTATCGGAAGCGAGGGCGAATAGCGCCTTCTTGTCGAGCTCAACGCGCATCTTTCCCACCATTATTGGAATAAATGGGCTCTTTGAACATTAACTTCGCCCCAGTTTCTCACTGGTAGGTCAATGAGCCGGCCTCTGATAGGTCGTCGAGAGAGTTAGCCTTGACGACCGATTCCGAGATTGTGTAGAGATAATTGTCAATATAATGCGCTCTCTCCACATAGGTGTATTCTCCGTGAGTGATGATTCCTCTCAGGCTGATCCCCGCTTGCTCTGAGACTGTGAACACATAGGCAGCAGAACAGTAGCCCAGAGAAGCGTTATGTGTAGCTGTGATCGGGATTACCAAGAGTTCAAGCTCTCGGTCAAAAAGTACTGCCTTGTGATTCCCAAGGGCGTATGAATATGAATAACCCCCAGTGGAATATTTGCTGATCTCCTCTGGGTGCATCGGATCTGATACGTCAAACAGCGAGACCTTCACGCTGCTGTTCTCCCTTCCGATGCCTAGAACATGCGTGCTGTCCACTGGATGCAGATAAGAGGAGAACCCCGGGATTTTCAGCTCACCGAGGACTGTAGGGATTTCCGGATCACTAAGGTCAATCACGAAGAATGGATCAATCTGCCTGAATGTGACCAGATACAATATATCATCGACGAATCTGGCGGAATAGATCCTCTCGGTAGGGGCTAATCCCTCAAGTGAGCCGATTATTTCCAACTCTTCATTGAGGATGTATACATTGTTTTTCGGCTCAGACCAACTGGTCGTTGTGGCAATCCTGAAATACGGCGTTTTCTCATCCATTGAAAATTGGTTCAACAGCCATCCGATCACATTTCCGCATGCCGTAACCTGCATTGATAGCTCGTCAATATTAATTCGGTATATTGTGGTGATCGCAGAATTGCCCCAATCGGTCGAGTCGATCATTTCCAGCATATTCGAATTTCCAGTCCATTTCTGGAAGGTGAGATAGAGCGCGTTGTGTGACATGTATATTGTCGATGTGTACTCAGCTATGATCGACATGTAGCTCATTTCAATAGAGTTCACATTTACTGCGAGGATATTCAGATAGGAACAAGCATCCAAAGATTCTGGATCGTAGTATACCTCACTGGGTTGCAGCCTCTTGAACTCATGTCCAGTATAGAGCTTCGGCATTGTGAATTCATCCTCAAAATGCCAAATGTATGTCTGGGATACCAGGTAGACGTAATCGCTTTTCATTCTCGAAGTAAGCAGATATCCCGAGATGCCAACCGTGGAGACTAAAGATGGGTTTTCAATATCTTCCAGATCGAATATGGAAACGAGAGTATATGGCTCACTGGGCATCCAGCTCAGATCACGAACATCATCATCAAGCATGATGAAAACAGGATAGTTCCAAGAGCTAGAGATGACCATAAGCCGCTCAGAGGAGACATATATCCCATCTATATGCACGCCATCGAGGTCGAGCTCATCGCTGACCATGCTTTCGATATCGATGGATGAAACGATCTCCATTTCGCTCGGCGGATACGCGCGCAAGATCGTAACAGTATTCGAGGAAGCGATGTATATGAACTCGCCATCTATCTTCACAATATCTGCCTCATCCACTCCCTCAACCTGAACATTCGTTTCGGAATGCTGATATTTCGACCCTTCTCCCTTTGCTGCAAAATCTTGTCCCACTCCTAGCAGCAATTCCGTGGTATTGTAGTACTCGCTTGAATCGGAATTGCTGGCAATATAGGAAGAAAGCTCATCGTAGTCTGTAAAGGATGGAAGAAATTTTCCACCAGGACCTCCACCGCTGTTGAGAATAAGGTATGAGGTGGTCCCCGCCGTTGCACTCCCCATTAGGACGAATAACACAACGAATGTCCAGAGCTGTTTGTTCATGGTTATCGCCTTATTGTTTTGTATCTGTTCTATTTCAATGTGCTCAAACTGTTGACCGCGAAGTCAACGGTATCTGTCATTCTACGTTCGTATTGCAGTATCCGCAGTTGCTATCAGGCTATCACGAAGCCCTGCTTTCTCTCAAAATTTGTTTCAAATAAGGCAACAATTTTGAAATACTATCCGCTCAACTCACTCGTTAGGACGGGAGGGGGGAGTATGCCAAAAACGACGCCCATGATGAAGCAATATTTCAAAATCAAGGAGGAGAATCCCGACTGTCTTCTCCTCTTCCGCCTGGGCGATTTCTACGAGATGTTTGGCGAAGATGCGATTGTAGGCTCCAAGCTTATGGAGATCACTCTCACCTCCCGAGAGCGCTCAAAGGGTGAGCGCATCCCCATGTGTGGCGTTCCATATCACGCGCTCGAATCATATCTGCCAAAACTTCTCTTGGCTGATCACAAGGTAGCCATCTGCGACCAAGTCGAGGATCCCCGACTGG
>Ga0209986_10002066_pt1 | contig 18734 bp, 18 predicted proteins | sample BlataG_FD_183168 | JGI IMG/M metagenome (GOLD analysis project Ga0209986, IMG submission 183168) | Deep subsurface microbial communities from Black Sea to uncover new lineages of life (NeLLi) - Black_00105 metaG (SPAdes) (version 2) | ecosystem: Environmental > Aquatic > Marine > Oceanic >... | reverse complement strand
AAAAACTGAAGCAACTATGCTCATACACAAGACAAGAAATAAGAGTCGTTTGAATAGAATTTTTCCTTTCATAGATTAAAATTTTAGGTTAATAGATAATAATATTATAAAAATTTGCAGTAAGATGTATAAGGGCTACAAATATAATATAAAATACTCGTCTAACCAATTTATTTTCAATAAAATAACGCAATCGTTACCGCAAACGTTTGAAATAGGGTTTTTAGAAAAATAATATTATGAAATGCCATTTTTATAATGTAATTTTAATCCAAATTATACCCGGTTGTTTATATCTCCGAAAATGCATAAAGGACAGGTAACCATAAAGGATATTGCAAAAGAACTCGGTATTTCACCATCGACCGTTTCCAGGGCTTTAAAAGACCATCCTGATATTAGTGCTGATACAAAGAAAGCGGTACAAGAACTGGCATTAAAATGGAATTATAAACCCGATCCTATAGCTTTAAGTTTAAAAAGCCGTAAAAACAAAATCATAGGTGTGATCATCCCCGAGATGGTACATTATTTCTTTTCTACTGTAATTAGTGGGATTGAAGATTTGGCATATGATTCAGGATATCATGTAATGATCTGCCAGTCGAATGAAAATTATGAGCGTGAGGTAAAAAATACTCAGGCATTACTTTCCTGCAGGGTGGATGGCATATTGGTTTCAGTTTCAAAACGAACATTTGATTTTAAACATCTTAAAACCATCCAGGAAAGTGGAGTGCCAATGGTTTTTTTTGACAGGATTTGTGATGAAATCGTCACCGACAGGGTAATTGTTGATGATTTTGAAGGTGCATACCAGGCTACAAAACATTTGATTTCTATAGGGTGCAAACGGATCGCACACTTAGCATCACACCCACATTTGATTATTGCTCAAAATCGTCAGGAAGGATATATTAAGGCACTGTCAGATCACAATGTTCCGGTCGATAAGCAAATCATTGTTAAATGTGATATTATTACGGAAGCAAATGAAATCATCCCAAAATTGCTGAATCTGCCAAATCCTCCTGATGGATTTTTTGCCGTTAATGACCTGACGGCTGCTGAAACGATGAAGATTGTTAAATCAAAGGGGTTAAATGTACCGGAAGATATTGCTATCGTAGGTTTTACCAATGGACAAATTTCCAATCTGACAAATCCGGCCCTTTCATCAGTTGAACAACATGGTTATGAGATTGGTAAAAATGCTGCACGGTTATTATTGGATAGGATAGAAAAAGAGGAGGAATACCCGGTCCAGACAAAGATAATAAAAACGGAATTGGTCATTATAAGGATCATCTATGCGAAAAAAATAATAATGTGATGAAAATAGTTTCCCTAAATCAGATAGAAAAAAAAGAAGTAACCATGAAGGGTGCAAATAAAGCGTTTAAACAAGTGCTCCTTTCACGTGAAGATGGGGCGCCTGTATATTCGTACCGTGTATTTACGGTTGAACCCGGTGGTTTTACTCCCTACCATCAACATGATTACGAACATATGAACTATATTATTGAGGGACATGGCGTCCTGGTAAATGAAAAGGGGGAAGAACAGAAAATTAAAAAAGGTGATTTCGCACTGGTTTTACCAAATGAAAAACATCAGTACCGGAACAAGTCGAAAGATAAACCTATGGTATTGATCTGTGGGGTTCCAAAGCAATTCGAATGAGGTTTAATAATCAATAAAAAAAAGAGATGACTGAAGCCATCTCTTTTCTTTTCCTGAACGAAGTGAAGGATCTTAGAACATAGCTTCGCAAAGTAATTAAAAAGGTTAATACTATTCAAATGAAACTACTAAATTTGAATGGAATAAGGCTGAGGCTGAGGCTAAGGCTAAGGAAAAAAAGAAAATAAAGAAGAATTAATCTAATTAACCTAATTTCTAAATAAATCCCAAAAACCAAGTCCCAATTGGGTTATTGGGAATTAAAGATTTGGAGTGGAAGTAAACGAAATTATTCCCCGCCCGAACGCCCGCCTGAATGAAAGAATTCATTCTTTCGGGCAGGTACCGTTCGGTACGGGCGTGCATCAAGACAAATAAAACTTAATACCAGCTAAGAAAATTCATTTTGTAAAGAAACGATAATAACCTTAATAAATATATTAGATAATTAATAGAAAAAATATGCTTAAGATTTTAAAAAACAGCATAAAAGGGTAGTAATTAGATATAATTTGTCCAAAGGACTCCTATGGAAAGGCTAAGAAACCTTAGCCTTAGCCTCAGCCTTAGCCTTTTCATAAGATAAGTTTTATTATATACACATAACTTATTGTAAATCAATAAACAATTTTGAAATTCCGATACGTATTAGCGTTTATCTTTAGAAAATTTAACGGGAATAATCATCAAAACCTTTACCGGTTTACCTTTCTGCTTTCCGGGTTCCCACATTTTGCTTGTCAACTTAATGACGCGTTCAGCCTCCTTATCAAGGTCAGGATGAATCCCTTTAATGATCTCTATTTCAATTACAGAACCATCAACATCAACTGAAAAACGGACAAATACATTTCCGTAGATTGGATTTTCTGACAGACTGCCCGGGTATTTTAGGTTCTTCTGAATGAATGCTTTAAGGGCATCCATACCACCTGGAAATTCCGGCATTGTTTCAACCATCAGAAATACCTCCGGAGCCTCTGAAATTCCAACTGATTCTTCAAACTCGGGAGCCATATCGCCTTCCATCTTCACTTTTTTGAAAAAACCAAGCGATTTTGCCGAAGTCATTCTGGCAGGAGCTCCAACACCACCAATTGCATAATCACTAACACCATGAGGCAGAGGTAATGGTTGTTTAACCGTGGTAAACTTACCGTCTTTATTCCTGATTTCAGAATCGATGGCAATGAATGAGGTATACTGGGTTAAGAGGTTATACTTTAATCCAATACCGGTGATTTCTTTACCATATTTATTCCCGTATGAATTAAGATTATTGAAATCATCCAGAATCCGGATGCGCTCCCTTGCCCACAAATATTTTAATCCCGAATTGCCGGCCTGAGGCTTTACCTTACCAACATTAATCTTGTAATTATACATTCCCTTGCCACCTTTACCCTGTAAAAAAATTTCACCTTTTGCTTCACCTTTCCATTTACCAAAAATAATTACAGGTCGTTGTGCCAGCACATCAGGAATGCTCAGGGGCTCAACATCATAAGTGTCAAAGCCTTTAAAATCAACTTTAATATTGGTTAAAACCGGATGCAGGATGTATTTTCTGAATTTGCCGGCTTTTTCACTGGCTTCCTGTTCATTGGTAATAATAAATGGTTCACCCAATCCAACGTGTGCCATTCCTTCAATAAGATACCGGTTTACTGAGGAACCGATTCCGAATGAGAAAAAATTGGCATTGGACAAGTTGTTCCTTATCAGGTCAAACGCTTCCTTTTCAACGGTTATATAACCATCGGTAACAATAACAAAACTTCTTGAGTAGTCTTCAGTCCCTTTTAAGGCGAGCGCTCTCTTTAATGCCGGCAATAATTCTGTTCCACCGCCACCTCTTTGATTATCAATCAGATTTATCGCATTGGAAATGTTTGCTTTTGTTGCCGGAAGTGAGTGTTCAGAAAAAACCCGCGATCCGCCTGCAAATAGTAAAACGTTAAAACGATCTTCAGGCCGTAAATTACTGATCAGATTTCTTAAAAGTTTTTTAGATATATCCAGTGGAAATCCATACATTGATCCTGAAACATCGACAATGAATACATATTCCCGTGGCGGAATTTGGTCGTTGTTTACTTTTTTAGGTGGCTGCATCATAGCCAGAAAGAAATTCTCTTTTTCTCCTTTAAACAGTAACAAACCGGATTCGATTTTGTTTCCAGCCAGCCGGTACTGGACAATAAAATCCCGGTTCCCTTCAAATTTTGAGGTATCTTTAAGAAGGATTGAAACCGTGTTGGGAGATTCAAAGTCAATATTTATTTCATGTGAAGGACACCTGACATCATGAACCGGTAATCCGGCGGCTATAGTAACTGTAATATTAAACATATACGTGGGTTTTTCTCCTTCGTGGGTGTATGGATTTGCTATCCGGTTTTCATCCGGAGAAGCGGTTTCCAATGGCTGATTTGAATACCTTGGACCAACCACAGTGGGATATACAAATTCATATACTCCGGATTCCGGAACCAGAAGTTCGGTGTAGCATAATTCAACCTTGATGATATCACCAGGAAGAATATTGGCTACGTTCATTTGAAATACATTCGGTCGTTTCTGTTCCAAAAGAGAAGCTGTTTTCCCTTCAGCCATTGCCTGTTCATAATTTTGCCTTGCCAATTCCTTTTCCTGGATAATGGCGAGAATCTCCCGTTCCCCTATAGTCATTTTCATACTATAAACAGCAGCTCTTATTGATGCCGGGAAAACATAAATGGCTTCCAGGGTATTTTTCCCCTGGTTTTCATAAACCTGGGTAATGGTTATATCGGCAATCACTCCGGCAATGTTCACCCTGGCAGCCGTTTCCTTCAGAGGTAACTGGTCCACTTCGGGATTGTCACTTTTAATAAAAAAATAAGGTGACAAAGTTTGATCATCTGGATCAGTAATCCGGTCTGGAATTCCTATTACCTGCGAAAACGCCGATGTAGATAATCCAAAAAGTACCAGGATCGAAAGAATTTTTTTTATCCTTTTATTAAATTGATTTAAAAAATATTTTGTTTCCATGATTTAAAGATTTAAAAGTCAAGAATTTGATTAATTATTTTCAATTTTGTAACCATTCAGTTTACGTGTCTCTTTAATATAGGATAGTTGATAATTGTTATAAGTTATTAGTTATAAGTTATAACTATGTTCCATAATCTTGTTGGTTTTTTTATTTTATACCCTACTCGTCTGACCACTAAGATGTTCAGATTTATTATTGTATCTCATTATTAGCATAATATTTTAAATCTAATCATAAAGTTAATCAGTAGTAGTGGACGAGTATCAATTTTCAATAATGTTTAAGACAAATATCATTCCTGAAACACGTTTTTTTAATGTACAATCGATTGGTTTCGTTATATGGATGCAGAAGAACCATATTTTCCATAAAAATTTTTTGGTTCATCCGAGAAATGCGTAGTTTAAAAAGCAAATGCATTATAATTGAAAGATGAGAATAATTGATAAAAAGCATAACTTTAATTACTTGAAAAAGAACACCCCCATAGGGATCCCTACGGGACATCGGTGTTCGATTATTTGCCGTAGGCATCCCTTTGGGAGTAGAAGAAAACCAATTATATGGAACACGGATGACACAGATAACACGGATATACACGGAAAAAAAGATATTTACAAATGATAGAAAATGAAGTTTAATGCATAAATATTTTAAATCCGTGTCATCCGTGTCATCCGTGTTCTATTCTTATTTATATTGCGGCATTGAATTTGTATGGTGTTTTAGTTAAGTTTGTGGTTGAATAAATTGATCCGGCATTGTTTATAAAAATCTTCAACACCTCTTCGGTAATGGATTCATCCGGTCAATATCTACCGGATTCTGAAATAATAAAATTATATAAAGAGACGGGGGATCCGGAATGGGTTGGTGTATTGTTTGAACGGTACACCCATCTGGTCTTTGGTATATGCCTGAAGTATATAAAAGATGAGGAAGATTCAAAAGATGCTGTGATGGAGATATTTGAAAGTCTTTTTGAGGACTTGTTGATTCACGATGTAAAGAATTTCAAATCCTGGTTATATAGCGTAAGCAAGAATTTTTGTTTAATGCAATTACGGAAACTAAAGATTATTCCCCGTACAGAAGAGATCACAGAAAAAAAAATGAATCATTCCTTTGTGGAATTCATGCAGGAATTGCATCCCTATAAAGAGCAGGAAATCGATGAAATGTTTAATAAACTTCAAGAAGCTATGGGTCAATTAAAACCCGTGCAGGAAAGATGTATTGAGCTGATGTATCTTCAGGAAAAATCATACAAGGAAGTGGCTGAAATCACCGGTTATAATTTAAAGCAGGTAAAAAGCTACATACAGAATGGTAAACGCAATCTCCAAAGAATGTTAAAACAACCATATGAATAATCACTTAAATACAGGTCGGCTTTTTAACCGGTCCGGATGTCTGTATTTTGATACATTACAACGGTATCAGAGAAAAAATCTGAATTCATCAGAAAGGGAGCTGGCGGAAAATCATTTGAAGGAATGTCAGCTATGCAGGGAGGCACTCGAAGGGTTTGCACGTATTCACGATCAGGCGAGACAGCAGGAACATATTGACTCCCTGAAAAAACAACTTTTGGAAAAGATCGGGCAGAGGAAGGTAAAATGGGCAGAGGTAAGTTCCCAAAGATTCAACAGAAAACTTGTGTATATCTCTGTCGCAGCTTCAATCGCTATTATTATGGGCTTATTTGGAATTTTTTATTCTGACTTTTTTCCCAGGCCTGCAATTATTGCTGATAATGTAAAAGAAGAAAAAACGTATAGGGCAGAAGAAGAAGCTGCCTATGCCGAAGAAGAAACGGAAGATTTAGCAGGAATAGAGGAACTGATCAGTGAACCGGTAAAAAAGAGGTATCTGAGATCAGAAGACGTTAAGGTTTTACAAATTGAACCGGAAAAAGATAGATCGCACCTGGAAAAGATAGAAAGGACTGAGGATAAAATTGCTGAAGTGAATTTCCATGGGGAAGATACAACAGGGGTTTTACTTGAGGTGGCAGGTGTAGCTTATGCAAAAAGTGTTGCGGAAACTACAGATGCTAAAACAATTGCTCAGAATCAGCCTGAGATGCCGGAAGAAACCTCTGCTAAAGGCAGGGGTATAATCGAAAAATCAAGAATTGAAATGGTGGCAGGAGAATACAGCCCTGAAAGCAGAAAAAAAACCAAGACCTTTGTTTATGATTCCACACCTGAAGAATCTGAATCAGAAATATTTAATATTGTTGAAGAAATGCCGGAATTTAAAAAGAGAGGTTATAAGGATTTCGGAGAATACATTCAGAAAAAGCTCCGGTATCCTGAAGAAGCGGTTGAAAAAGAAATAAGTGGTATTGTAATTGTTCAATTTGTTATTGATGCTACCGGAAAAATCAAAAATATTGAAGTTGCTAAAAAGGTCAATCCTCTCCTGGATAAAGAAGCGGTCAGGGTAATATCTTCATCCCCTAAATGGAAACCGGGTAAACAACAAGGAGTTAAAGTAAAGGTTAATTTAACACATCCTGTTGAATTCAAAATTGAATAAGTACATAGTTTCACAAAGTGCCCATACTAATTTTCCATACCTGATAATTGATGGTTTTATTGAAAATTGCTTATTTTTAGTATCTTGGTTTTTTTTAATAGTGTATAATGGAAGATTTTGTTATTAAATCAACCCATCGAACTCCTTATGTTCATTTAAAGAATGGATTGATTCAAATTGTCGGAAGGTCAATTCCTGAAAATTCAGCTGTTTTTTATAAGCCTGTTTTCGATTGGATAGTTAACTATTCAAAAACAATGCATACCCATACTCAAATTGATCTTAATTTTGAATACATAAATACCAGCTCAACCAAATGGGTTTTCAATATGTTGAAGATCCTTGGTAAAAAGCATGAAATAAAAGATATGATAAAAATAAACTGGTATTATGAAGAAGGCGATGATGATATGGCTGAACTTGGTGGAATTTTCAAATCCCTTGTAAAATCACCTTTTACCTTTATCGAAACAGAGGAGCAACCTATCTGAAACTCACCATTGGATCTCCTTTAACTGATTTGGATGGTTTAGGAACTTGCTTTTTAACAAGTCTTTCCCTCCCGGTGTTGTTGTACGATTAAGGATCTCGAATATAGTCTGCCCCGTTCCTTCAGACCTGAGAATTTTAAGTTTGGTAATAGTTTGATAATCTATATGCAAGATTTGATTTTTTGGCATTAATGAAATTTTTATTTGTTTGGTTGATTATAGCGGCAAATTTAGTTTTGATAAATTTTTCAGGTTAAGATCATTTTGGGTTACTCGTCCGACGACTTCAGCTGGTCTGACGAGTTAATAGGAAGCTCTTTTAACTCGTACACAGCCTCTCCTGGTCGGGGTACGAATAATTCGACTCATGTTCGGAGTACGAAATTTAAAATGATAAGTTATTACGATGCTGTCGGATGTTTCCATCCGACAGTTTTTGATATGGAAAGATTTTAATTACTCCAGTATTCAATGTCAGGTGGAAATCTGCCTGAGGCAGACAGGCACCTGACATCATGTAAATAAGTTTTACAATAAAAGCGGCTTTGGAATGTCTGTGCTGATAATTATTAAATAAAAATGAAACTGGCTAAAATAAATAGCGGAAGAAGTACAATTAATGAAAAACCGTACATATATCTAAAGAAATGAGGCATTTTAACATTATTGTTTTCGGCTATTGCTTTTACCATAAAATTCGGACCATTTCCAATATATGTCATACTGCCAAAGAAAACTGACCCTACTGAAATTGCAGTGAGCAATGAAACGGGAATGCCCGCGATCAGTGCATCTCCGGTAAACAGGGTGGCAAACTGATCCTGAAGTCCCAGGGCTAAAGAGTGCAAGGATACTGCAGTTGGAGCATTGTCCAGAAAACTACTTAATGTACCGGTAACGAAATAGAACTGAGTTGGTGTTTCAACTCCAAAATGTGAAGCATTTTGCTGCAGGTATAACAGTGCAGGAGTCATAGTTGCAAAAATACCCAGGAATAAGAATGCTACTTCAATAATTGGTTCCCATGTAAAATTATTAGACATTCGGTGGCTGGCCGGAGAAAACACCAATGATAAAATAGCCATTAACAGGATAGCTCCCTCGCGAATAAACTTAAGGTAATGATAGTGCTCAATAAGCGGAAAAAATTGTTTATTCAAAAAGGCAACAGATAATACAACGCCAGCCAGCCATATAAAATTCAATTTTCCTCGTAAACGAATTGGCATTTTCATTTCAAGGTCATGTTGAATGTCTTCAGGCGCTTCTCTTTTGTAAAAGTGCAAATCAACCATATAATAGACCAATAACAACGAAATATTGATAAATAACCATTCGGGTAATAATCCAAAAAACCAGGTAAAGGGAGCTCCTCTCAGGTAAAGAAGGAAAAGGGGCGGATCTCCAAGCGGTGTCAATAAACCTCCACAATTAGCAACAATTGCAATAAAGAAAAGAACAGTATGAACTTTGTTTTTACGTTCCGCGTTAGTAACCAGTAGAGGCCGGATAAGTATCATAGCTGCCCCGGTTGTTCCCATAAATGATGCCAGGATGGCTCCAATACCCAGGAACAAGGTGTTTATACCCGGTTTGGCCGGGATGAAACCAGTTAGCAGAATACCCCCGGTAATGACAAAAAGTGCACCAAGCAATATAATAAACGGAATGTAATCAAAAAGCATCTGATGTATCACTTCATGTGAGAATCCTTTTAATAATAAAAATATAGCTGTAGGAATTCCCAATATCAACGACAGGATCAGTTTTGTGCTGTTTTTTTCCCATTGGTGGTGAAAGAAGATTGGGCCTACCGCGATTCCCAAAAGCATTAAAAGGAAAGGAATAATTGTGTATAGCTCAATTGTGTGGTGTACTTCATGTCCCATATAATCAGGTTTTTTAAAATTTTAGCTGCTAAAATAAATAAATTTTGAGAATATGAACATAGTAAAGAACATAAATGAAAAATAACGACAATACCGTTATACAATCGTTACCCAACATAAATGAAAATTTATAATAACAATTTATTTTTTTACCTTGTAAAAAGTTCGGAAAACAGGAAATTAGTCTTAATCTAGTGTCGTGTCAACAATAAACAGACAGGTAAGTTATTGTATATTGGGCATATTATCAGCATATTATACTTTTATCTTTTGCCTTTTTACTTTTGACTTTACACTAGCTTTTATGTCAAATAGACTGAAAGCAATTTTTACAAATTAGATTATTATGAGAAAAATTTATAGCACAACAGCAATATCGGTATTACTTATAAGTATTATTTTATGCTCATGTAGTTCAAAGAACTTATTAACTATGAGTGTTACAGAACCAGCCCCGGTATATGTTCCTTCAAACATTAAAACAATTGGTATTATTAACAGAAGTTTGCCTTCGGAAAAAAATGAAAAAATGGACAAACTTGATAAAATTTTTTCTGCAGAAGGCAAAAATCTGGACAAAGACGGAGCCCATGAATCTGTTGTTGGTCTGTTTGATGAACTAATAAATAATAATAAATTTTCTGAAGTGAAAATAATTGATAGCGTTGATGTAAGGAGTCCGGGACTTCCTGTTTTTCCATCAGCACTTTCCTGGAAAACAATTGAACGAATTTGTTATGAAAACAATGTAGACGCCATCTTTGCATTATCATTTTATGATACAGATACAAAAATTGATTATAAAGCTGTTCCAATTGAAGTTGATGGTCTTTTGGGGATAAAAATTCCGGCTGTTGAACATCATGCAACAATTGCCACCTTAATAAAAACCGGATGGAGAATTTATGATCCGGTAAACAAATTCATTCTTGATGAACATTTGGTAAATGAGAATGTGGTATCAGCAGGTATAGGGATTAATCCGGTAAAAGCTGTTGAAGCGATAATGGGAAGAAAAGAGGCTGTTTTACAGGTAAGCAATAACATTGGTCATAATTATGCATTAAGAATACTTACTTATAGAATAAGAGTCGCCAGGCACTATTATGTTAGAGGAACAAATAATTTTAAAATAGCAAAACGCAGAGCACAAACAAGTAACTGGGATGGAGCAGCTGAACTTTGGGATAAAGAAGTTTCAAACCCAAAAAGAAAAGTAGCTGGCAGAGCTTGTTATAATATGGCAATTATCAATGAAATTAATGGTGATCTTAATGCTGCTGTTGAATGGGCATCAAAATCTTATACCGATTATAAAAATAAAATGGCTTTACGATATCTCAATGTTCTTAAATACAGAATTGAAAGAAGCATACAATTACAGCAACAAATGGAATAATATCTAATTTTAATTACTCGTCAGACGACTTCAAGTCGTCAGACGAATTACCCTGATTTGAGACGGTTTCACCTTAAAAAACAACGTAAATTTACCCCTTAGGATTCTATTCTATTTCTTAATTATAACAATTGGACTTTATCCCTTTTCCCGGGAATATGGATTTTCATATTTTCAACTCATCCTTCCAACTATTTTTCCCGACCTTACATTTTGTATTTATACTGCTCTTTACAAGTTTTATTCCGGAATTTTCACAGTTCATAAACACCATTCAAAAAAAAGGTTTGATTTTGCCTGATCTATCCAGGTAAGGGCAATACGATTCTTTACCGCAGGATCTGCAGTAAACAGGGAATAAAAAAGCCTTAAGCTACACGATAAAGACAGTGACTTATGGAACGGAGTGCTTATAATTCGCTGTGCGAATTGACTTTCCCTCCTACTGACTTCGACAGGCTTCAAGGCGTACAACGAGTTGCTGAACCAGAAACTAAAAAGCCGGCTGCAGCCGGCTTTTTAGTTGTCCCACTAGGGCTCGAACCTAGACTCTTCTGAACCAAAATCAGATGTGTTGCCAGTTACACCATGGGACAATTAAAAGTGGAACAAATTTATAAATAATTTGCACACCGGAAAATTTTTTGAATCCCCTGAATGGTTTAAAACTAAAATATAAAGTTCAAAAAAGGGTGTGTTCTAATTATTGTATGATGTAACATGGAATTATGGAATATTGGATTAATGGAATACTGGGAAATATAATAATTTTCCAAAGGAATACCTCTGGCACAATATTCCAACATTCCATTATTCCTTATATTCCTGAGCATTAATAATATAAGATTATGTAAACACTAAATAAAGCATTTATTATATAGAACATAACGTTCTAAAACAAATTATATCTCCATGGTCAATTCCAGGAAACGTTTGTAGGGAATGGCGGGCAAACTCTCGGCCTGGAATGCACCATTTGCCTGACTGATAATTGAGACTTTCATTGCGGATTCTTCATCCGGAGCCTCATAAATATCAAGAAAATCATACTGCCCTAACAAGGCGTAATGAGCGACAAACTTCACTTCAGGACATTTTTCCCTTACCTGATCAAGCCAGCTTAGGCCCAGTTTTGCCCGGTCCTTCATTTGCCTTGAAAGATCGGGAGATAATTTCGTTAATAAAATATACGTCTGCATAATAACCTCCTTGTATTTTTTTGTATAGGAATTTTAAAGTTTAATAGTTTTTTTTTATTAATAAGCGAATATCGAACAAGGATTAACGATTTTTGAATTTTGAATTTTTTTTCTTCATCATTCATTATTCCTTGTTGGATATTGGATATTCATTTTTTTATCAATTAATTTGTTTACTATGTTCTTTACAATACTCTTTCCTAATAACCCATTAAGTTACAAAAAAGTATGGATAATACTACGACTTTACTGTAAGAATGTTTGAATTAATCCTTTCTTTTCCCAAATATGTTGTTTTGAATCATTGAAATACATAAATTTACCTAATTATTCATGTTTGAGCCTACTCTAAAAAGTCCATCGCTTTGGAATATTGGAAAAATGGAATATTGGAAACACCCATTATTCCAGCATTCCTCCCGATAGCTATCGGGATCCATTATGCCATTATTCTATCAAAAATGACTTTTCGGAGTGGACTCATGTTTTAAACTAAAAAGTATTATTATGTCTGAAACAAAAATCAATTCCATTCCCCGCCGAAGATTTCTAAAAGCAACGGCGGTAGCAGTTGCAGGACTTTCGGTTGTTCCATACATTCGTTGCTCCAGGGGAGCTATTGCCGGCCCCATGAAAAGAACATTTGGAAAGTTGAATTTCGACGTGACCACACTTGGTCTTGGCGGACAAGCTTCTATTCAATGGACCCCCGATGATGTTGATCCTATAAGCATAATACTGAAAGCCTTCAACCTGGGGGTAAATTACTTTGACACATCCAATGTTTACGGCCCCAGCCAGTTGAATTTTGGATCAGCTTTCCGCAAGCTCGACCTGATTCCCGGCCATACAGGCTATAAAGAAAGTCTCAGAAAATCTATCTGGCTTACTTCGAAGACCCACTTACGGTGGGCAAAAGGAGCTATGAAGAAAGAAGGTATCAGGCACGTTACCAATGGCCCTGAAGGGTCGCTTACAGTAGATGATCTGAAAAGATCCCTATCCCAGATATTTGGTGATGGAGAGGGAAATTACCCGGAAGGCTCCTATCTTGACATGATATTGATCCACAACCTTAATACACTTCAGGAGGTTGATGTTCTGTATGAAGGACTTGAAAATCCGGATCCAAAAGCCGAACACATAGGTGCCCTCGCTGCTTTACGCGATTACCGTGACGGAACGAACCTTACCGGACTAAACCCGAAAGAGGAAAAGCTGATCCGGCACATCGGTTTTTCCGGACATTATTCTGCACCGGTAATGATGGAAATGATCCGGAGAGATAAATTCAACGTGCTTGATGGAATGCTTGTGGCCATCAATGCAAACGACAGACTTAATTTCAACATGCAGCATAACGTAATCTCTGTGGCATCAGCAAAAAACATGGGAGTGATTGCCATGAAGGTTTTCGCCGACGGTGCTATGTACACAAAGGATGCCGAATGGTCTTGGAAACCCGAACATGTAGTCAGAACGGTTGGGAGCAGGTCTCTGCCATCCAGGCCTCTGATTGAATATTCGCTCACTACACCCGGCATTCATACCGCCATCACCGGTATTGGCCAGATCAGCGAAGACCCTGAATTGTGCCAGCTACATCAAAATTTCCAGTCTGCCCGGATTGAACCAGACGGGCTCAATGAAACAGAACGACGGGAAGTTGAACAAATGGCGAGTATGGTGAAAGGAGGCAAAACCAATTATTTCCAGATCCCAGAAGGAGGTCTTACTGCTCCGGGAGATCCTTCCATAAGCCAGCAATTAAAAGATGACCAGCGTGTGATAAACCTCACCTGGCATACGGCTTATGCAGGAAGCGAACCAATAAAATCTTACGAGATCCTCCGCGATAATGAAAAGATTGCCGAGATAATCCATAAACCGCAAACAACCAAAGACCCATTCGTTTTCAAGGAAAATGTGGCTGACAGGAATGCCCATGAATATAAGCTTGTCTCCGTTGACAAGAGCAGCCGGAAAGCAGAAACAGATATCCTTGTGCTGCCGTCAATGGAATAAACCATGAATAATCTTTATAAAAGTTATCCGGGGTTCATTGCACTTTGCGGATTAATACTCTTCCTTTTTGGTCTCTCTTTTGTTCCTATAAAGATTGGCAAGCTTCTGGATGATTATATTCTAACCGTAGCAAAAAAAGAACAACTTACAGAAGAAATTAGTTTTCAGTCTCTTGAACACGATCTTCTAAACCAGGAGATGAAAGAGATTAATGCGATTGTGAATACTACAAGCCGGGAAATTAATGCCCTCATCCTCCGGTCCGGAGCAATCAATGATACCATCAACAAGCTAATTGAAAAATCTAAAAATAATCTTAGCCTCCTCGACACCATCCAGGATCTTTACAATCATGATATCCTGTCAATCGAAATAAAAATTGACTCTCTCAATATGATTTTTGAGGAAAAAACGAATGAATTATTTCAACAGGTAAAGGCTTTCAACATAAAAGACCGGGACTTGAAGATAATCCATGCCAAGCATAAAGGAGAGGAAAAACTAATTCTTTTGAGAAAGGTGTTCTTTTTGGTTTTTAGTTTCTTTTTTATTGCTTGCTTTTTCAGCGGGGTATTTCTGTTTATTTACGGAGTGAAAAAGTGGAGGTCGGAATACGAAGAATCAAAAACCCAAAAACATTAGTAGTATCTTATTGGTTGAGGCAGCCCAATCAGTAAAATTCTTGTCCAATCCCTCCTGTAAAATGTAATTCAAAATTTCACTGTATTTTATAGTTTGATCGTTATTTTTTAATACTTTTAGCAAGTTTTTTAAACGGATAATACTGAACTGATTAATAATAAAACTATAATCAAAAAATACAAAAAAAATGGTCAACGTAAAAAAAACAAAAGGTATAATTGGCATCCTTACGGGTGGGGGTGATGTTCCCGGATTAAATCCTGCAATTCGCGCAATTACCATCAGGGCTAACAGGGAAGGTTATAAAGTTATCGGATTGAGAAGAGGATGGGCAGGAATAACTGAAATCATCAGGGATAATAAAGCCAATAACAGCAATTGTTATCAAACCCTGACCGACGATATTGTGAATAAGGCAGGAAGAACGGGGGGCACCTTTCTTCACTCCTCCCGAACCAGTCCCAGTCATATGAAAAAGGATGTCATTCCTGAACACCTGAAGGATCAATTTAAGGAAGAGTATAATGATCTCACTCCGGAAGTGATCAAAAATCTTGAATGGCTTGGTATAGAATACCTGATCCCGATAGGTGGTGATGATACACTTAGCTATGCCGTACGCCTTTACCAGGAAGGGCTTAAAGTGGTTGCTATGCCGAAAACAATGGATAATGATGTTCCGGGCACGGATTATTGCATAGGTTTTAGCACCTGTATCACCCGTACCATTATGATGACTAACAGCCTCCGGACTTCAGCCGGGTCACATGAACGAATTCTGGTTTTGGAAGTTTTTGGCAGGTATGCAGGATTTACAGCCATGCTCCCTGCCATGGCCGGTGCATCTAACCGTTGTGTAATCCCGGAATATAAATTTGATATCGATCTGTTGACTCAACTTTTGGTGGAAGACCGGAATCAAAATCCCAGTAAATATTCCGTTGTCCTGGTTTCAGAAGGAGCTATGTTTAAAGGTGGTGAAATGATTTTCACAAACCAGGAAAAAGATGCATACGGACATGCAAAACTTGGTGGTATCGGAGATTTGATCTCCATTGAAATAAAGGATCTTTCAGCAAAATACAATAAAGGGAAACCTGTCTATGTCATCAATCAAAAGCTTGGCTACCTGGTTCGTGGGGGTGATCCCGACGCAATCGATTCAATTGTTCCCATGGCTTATGGAAATCTTGCGTTGGATCTCCTTTTAAAAGGTATTCACGGTCGCATGGTTGTTCTAAAAAACGGCAGGTATGACGATGTTCCTCTTGATGTAGTTACAAAAACCAAAAAAGTTGTAAATATTGAACAATATTATAACACCAAAAGGCTTCGCCCGTTTTACCATAGTTTTGAAATGAAACCTATGTTTCTGATGGCAGCTGAAAGATAGGTTAATTAATAATTAATGTTTTGTTAAAGGCTTAAAGCAATGCTTTAGGTCTTTTTTTAGCTTACTCGTCTGACCACTAAAATGTATTGGTTTTTTACATAAGCCATAACATAATTGCAATGTTTCAAATCTAAACTAATCGCCCGGCAGCGGTAGTGGTCTGACGAATATATAACTCTTAGCAGCAGCAATGGTCTGACGAGTATCAAAGTTAAATCCCACTAATAACAACAGCATCTTCAAACAGAGCCAAAATAAATCTTAAATAAATTAATAAAATGGAAAACATGAATTTAATTTTAAAAAACTTATTTTATGCGAGCCGTAATCCAAAGAGTAAATAAAGCCTCAGTTACCATCAATGAAAAAACAAAAACCTCCATCGGGAAGGGTTTGTTGGTTCTTGTAAGTATTGAAATAAACGATACCAATGAAGATATCGACTGGTTATGCAAGAAAATTGTTCAGCTCAGGATCTTCAATGATAAAAATGGTGTAATGAACATTCCAATCACCGAAGCGGGTGGTGAAATTCTTGCCATAAGCCAGTTCACCCTGCATGCCAAAACAAAAAAGGGGAACAGGCCTTCATACATCCACGCGGCAAAACCCGATGTTGCCATTCCCCTTTATGAAAAATTTGTACAACAATTGGAACAACTGTTGGGAAAAGAAGTTCAAACCGGAGAATTTGGAGCTTACATGAAGGTTGAACTGGTCAATGATGGTCCGGTTACCATATTCATTGATACCAAAAGAAAGGAATAAAATCCAATGGAAAAAAATGAAGCCGGGGACTCCGGTTTTAAAAATGCTGCCTTGCTGGTTGCCACATTTGCATCATTTCTCACTCCTTTCATGGGGTCAGCCCTCAACGTTGCCCTTCCAACCATTGGAAAAGACTTCAATACAAATGCCATTACTCTGAACTGGATAGTTAGTTCATATATTCTGGCAACAGCAATGATATTGTTGCCTGCCGGAAGAATGGCAGATATCATTGGCAGAAAAAAAGTATTTACCAGTGGTATTGTTCTTTTTATTACCGCCTCTGTTTTATGCGCACTTTCACCCAATGTGTATTTTCTGATTGTCTTTCGGGTCTTCCAGGGAACCGGAAGCGCCCTGATATTTGGAACAGGAGTGGCGATCATTACTTCCGCCTTCCCTCCCGGTGAAAGAGGAAAGGCTTTGGGTATTAATGTTTCAGCCGTTTATGCCGGACTTACCCTTGGGCCTTTTGGAGGAGGATTACTTACTCAATACCTGGGTTGGAGAAGTGTTTTCTGGTTCACCGTTCCAATTGGACTAATATCCTTATTCCTGATTATAACCAGGCTTAAAACCGAATGGGCAGAAGCAAAAGGCGAATCCTTCGATTGGAAAGGAATGATGTTTTATTCTCTTTCACTCATTTTGATTATGTATGGATTTTCGAGGTTGCCTAATTGGATAGGGTTTCTCTTTCTGGTGTCCGGTATATTTATTCTGGCTGTTTTTATTCTTTTCGAACAAAAAGTCAAATTTCCCTTATTTGAAATGGACCTGTTCAAGAAGAACAAGACGTTCGCTTTTTCAAATCTGGCTGCATTGATCAACTACAGCGCAACATTTGCTGTCGGATTTTTACTTAGTCTTTACCTTCAATATATTAAAGGATTGTATCCGGGAGCGGCAGGATTAGTTTTGGTCTCACAACCTGTTGTAATGGCTGTTTTCTCACCCATAACAGGGAGGCTTTCAGACAAGATCGAACCCCGGATCGTTGCGTCTCTGGGAATGAGCCTCTCTGCCATTGGTTTGTTTTTGTTCCTTTTTATAAAATCGACTACTCCCATACCACTCATCATAATCAACCTGATTTTCATCGGATTGGGATTTGCATTATTCTCATCGCCCAACACCAATGCGATCATGAGTTCGGTTGATAAAAAACATTATGGGGTTGCTTCCGGATCGGTTGGAACAATGAGAATGGTGGGGCAAATGTTCAGTATGGGTATTGCTTTGCTTCTCTTTTCGATTTTCCTTGGTAAGAACGAAATCCTGCCTGAAAATTACCCATCTTTCCTTTCCGCCATGCATGTTGCCTTTATTATTTTTACTATCCTTTGCTTTTCAGGGATATTTGCTTCACTGGCCAGGGGAAAATTACGATGAATACTTCCCGAACTGTGTTTGTTCCTTTGCCATGATGAAGCATACCAAGTTTTAAAGCAACGGAATCATTTGCTGCAACAATCGGAAATTTGAAAAAGTATTATTAAATCAAGTTATGTTCTTTGTGCTTACCCTCAATGATAGAAGCCAGTTTCTTGAGTTTGACACCTGAGCGTTCTATCTGGCTATACCACCGCAATATAGCAAACGGCGGTTCGCACTACAACTAGTTATAGTCGAGTGATACTCAGTTTATTACACCCTTATTG
>Ga0209986_10002065_pt1 | contig 18739 bp, 14 predicted proteins | sample BlataG_FD_183168 | JGI IMG/M metagenome (GOLD analysis project Ga0209986, IMG submission 183168) | Deep subsurface microbial communities from Black Sea to uncover new lineages of life (NeLLi) - Black_00105 metaG (SPAdes) (version 2) | ecosystem: Environmental > Aquatic > Marine > Oceanic >... | reverse complement strand
TTGAATTCCTGCCAGGCATCATCGATTTTCGCCTTTATTACACCATTTTTATAACCTGACATATCGACCGTATTCTGGATGAACTTTTTATCTTTCCAGAAATCCTTTTTTGAATGTTCTAGTTTTCCAGCCCACAACATCTTTGGGATATTACCCAAAAAAGCAACCAGCGGTGCTGCAAATCCAACTGTCTTTAAAAAACTCCGTCTATTCATGAAACCTCCTCCAAACATATCAAATACCTAAAATCCGACCGTCAGGGAAAATCGGTGTGTAGCATCCAGCACATCCATGTCAACATAGGCATAGTCAACATAGATATCACGCCTGGCAATACTCGCCTTGACCCCAGCACCAGCCGTAAATTTTTGCGTATCATAGTTTACCTTATAGCCACCCCTTAAGAAAAGCATATTGAATATACCGTATTCAACACCAATCTGCAGTTTTTCCTCGCCGTCATTTGGATGAATACCATCAATAGCAACCAGCAACTGGTAGTTGTCATTAAGGAGAAATGCTTCTTCTTTGTCCATGATGTAAAAGGCGAGCCCTAATTTGAAAGCCATGGGTAAAGGAAAAGATTCGGTTGTTAATCTTGCTTCAACGTCTGCATTTCCCTGGTACTCTGGCCAGGGATCTGTCTGGATGATTAGATCGTTCCCTGACAACTGCATCCTGCCACCATAATTTACCAAACACATACCGAGCCTCATACCTTTAAGTGGAGTTTTTAATAGTGAACCGATGTCCAGAGCCAAAGTAGCGGCACTTTCATTATAAAGGGACTGTTGTATGTATTTTGCAGAAAAGCCGATTGAAAGTCGGTCAGACAAAAGTGCCGAGGTCGTAAAAGCGAGCAAACCGTCGATATATTTAAAGTACTGACCAGTCCCTTCTGGAACTTCTACAGTGGTGACTTCCATATCACTGGACGAGAGAAAGGTACCCCAGAGACAGAAGTTGAGTCTTTTCGTAGGAAGTATTAAGGCAGCATATTCATAGTTCAGATCGGCAAACCACTCGGTATGTCCACCTGAAACATATAGGTTCTGTAGTTCTGCAATACCTGCAGGGTTATAGTATACGCCTGATGGATCATTGGCAAGGGCAACAAAAGAACCGCCCATGGCAACTGCCCGAGCACCGAACTCGATCTTTAAAAAAGGCGCGGCAGTCGTACCCACCTTATTAAAACAGAAACCTGTAGAGATAAAAACTAGTAGTATCCATATCGTTCCAGTTTTAGGCATTTTCATTGCTTGCCCTACTTCTAATTTTGGTCTTATCATATCATCTACTCCCTATTTGATTATGACAAACTTACCTTTTGCCTTGGTCTGAGCATCAGCATTAACCACAAAAACATATAAGCCATAGGCAACCTCAAGTCCATATTTGGTTCGCAGATCCCAGTATTCGTAACTAAGATTATTGCTGTGTTGTATCGTCCTTATGTGTTCGCCGGCAATATTGTATATCTGTATCTCACACTGCTGTGGTAAATTCGCAAACATCAGTCTTCGGTCATACGGCGTGCTTTCATATTTGGAGTGCAACATATATGGATTAGGTACAACGCGAACCGAGGATAAATCTATCTGATCGGCATCAATGGAAAACGGTATTATCGTGAATTCATACTTGACACTGGAAGAAAATGGCTTATAGGTCAGAATCGTGAACTCATCACCTTCTGAAGGTGCGGTTTCCGTATCTGGACCGTTCTGAGTTGCAAAGTATACGGCATCACCATTTTCACTCCAACAACCAATTTGATCAACAAAACCATATTCCTGACCCGTAGGATCAGGGTTATACCCAGCACCGCCGGGTATTAAATCCCAACCCTCTGGACCAAACATCGGGTTGCCAGGAAAAGCATACGCAAAATCAAGCAGCCAGGTCGAATCACTTACATCAACCGGGTTTAAAGAATCGGTGATATCATATACCCGAATCGGTATCTGAATCGGCGTGTATGTACCACCAAATCCATCTTCAACCTGTGCAGTTGCCGGGTTGGCGTGGTCAACTACAATGCGGAAATCAGCTACGCCAGAGATATAGGTATAAATGGGGCCCATTGAACCAACATAACCAGTCCACCAGTCAAATGTACAGGTATCGCCAGCGACACTTGTCCATTCCATGGATTTCACGCCACTTCCGCTGTTCAATAAGGTCAATCGGAAACCGTCGATTGCCGGGATATTATCAAGGGATGAATCAGAGAGTTCTTGATAAGCGAATAAGGATTCGCCAGTAGTTACACAAAAAAGATTGAAGGTCGTTGAATCCACCCATAGGCTGCCATCAAAAAACGAATCATTGAACGTGACTTCATATGTACGAGCCTGGAGTTGGTCTGGGTCAAGGATGCTAACCATGGCTAATCCCTCACACGGGCTGCCGAGCGACTGCAAAGTGTCGCCGTCCTGTACATAAGCCGGGTTATAACCTGAAGGCATTTGAGCCGGGATTACTGATACAACATTCGCCGTGGTTGGTCTGCCTCTGGGATTTTCATACGATGGCTCTAAAGAATCCGGGTGCTGATTACCCTGATCATATGCCGCAATACAATACCAGTATTCTATCCCGTTATACACCGCAGAATCAGTAAAAGAATGTTTCAAGCCAGTTTCATTACCCAAAGACTGATAAGGAAATGCCGGATCAGTGCCAAAAATAGAGTCTTTCAGGTCAAACTGGGCGAGTGGGACATAGCCAACCACCTCACCTTTGTCATTGGTAATCTCCTTACCCCATGTCTTACCCTGATCTTCACTCCGGTATATCTTGTAACCTTCAAAATCTTGTTTGCCAGTGATTATATCAGTTGAAGATTCAGTCGGCTGAGGATCCCAGTACAGCGTTACTCGCTTTTCACCGGGCACGCCGTAAACAATAGGCGGCGACGGCGGTCCACTACCCAGGAAGTAGTTATCCGCTAAAGTCAGCGCCGTTGCCAGGTTGTCAAAAAGGTCAGCTGAGTCCTCACCGCAAATGACCACCGCAGTCAACTGCAAGGTATCAGCAGGCGTTATCGATAACGGTCCACAAGAAACAATATAGTTATAGGCGCTCGTTGATTCAGGTGGTAATGCCTGAACAAGTGAAGGATCATCAATATTGATGTTATTACCGTGGAAATACAGTGATGAATCAATATTCGGATCAGTCGGATCAGAAATGATTATTGGATAGAACCTGAAATCCTCACTCGGTTCATCCTGTTTCTTATAATAATGAAAATTCGTTATCTGTTGATTTAAGAAACCTACACCGATATAGCCGACTGATTCCCACGGTTCCTGAGGTATGCCATCAGCATCCCAGTAATAAACAAAAGTAACACTCGAATCACGGTATAAGCCTATGTAATCCTGCATATCATAATCGCAGCGGAAATTACCGCGGAAACCAAGATACATACTATCGAGCGCGGTATTCCCAGTTGTATAGATGCGAAAATCATAGAAGATGAAATCCTGAGCATAGATCCTTCCGTAAGAATAAGTAGACTGATCTACTTGCAAACCAAAAACACCCTGGTCATTGAAAATGCAGAAAAGATCCTGGTCTGAAGTAAACTCACCCTCAACCTCCAGGCCGGTTGCTGGATCACGACGATAAGGTCCGGGCCAAAGCGGCTCACCTGCCTGCCGGGGCCAGGTATCGACATTGTCCGAGGTCGCCATAATAGGCGTGCCGTCTGGCGTTGTCTCTTCACCTGAGTAGAGCGTGCCAAAGGAACCTTCAAGAGGTGCCCACTCAGGCGCTGCCAGGTTCACAAATGACTCAACGACATTATAATCACGCGCCGCGATCATACCAAATCCAGGGCAGTACTGATGTTGGAAAGGTGCTGAATTGGGCCAATGAAACGATGGTGTGAAGTAATGGAGGTTCGCGATTAATCCGAAATTTGAGGTTACGTCAGACAATTCACCCTTATCTGAGATACCCACTGCCTTATCGACCTCAGGATAAAATATCAAGCATAGTATCAATATCATGCTAACTCCTTTATTAGAATCCTACACTCATGCCTGCTTTAATCATTCTTCGCGCACCAACGTATGCAGGATTCATAATATAGTCTTGTGATCCCATTAAACCACCAGCCGCTTCACCTGTATTCCAGGGTTCGCCGCTGCGCGGGTAGACATAACGGGGATTGAGGTGATCTGTAATATTATTACCTTTGACAAAGAAATCAACCGTCGTCTTGCCAATGTTGAAACCTTGATGGATCATCACATCAAACGAGTATTCCCACGCCATGCGCGCTGAATTCTCTTCGACAACGACACCTTCGCTTATGTAAGGTGTATAAGGCAACCCGCTTGCCGCTTTGAAATTGAGTCCCATACCACCCAGGTTGTTGAATGCGATATTCAAAATACCAGTAACAGTATGGCGGCGGTCAAAGTCCAAGTAATATTCTTTCATCCTCTCAGGCAAACCAGTATAAACATCATAAAAACCTTGCATGGCAAATGAACGGTTACCGCGCGCGATTTGATAAGTATAATTGATATTGAACCCGAATCTGGAAACCAGTTTTCTTTTTATAGTTACCTCAAACCCTTGTACTGAACCGAAATCTTCATTGGTGTAAATAATGTAATCATACGGAAAATCACGCACTTGGGTGGTGGCTAGCAAGTTCTTGATGTCTTTTAAGAAAAGGGTGACATCGATACCGTAAATATTCTTTATTGCATATTTCATACCAACTTCATAAGTAGTAGTCCGCTGCGGTTTGATCCGTGGATTACCGACTAACCCATAACGAGGGATACTTTCAGGATACGTTATGTAGTTCGCGTTGAAATACATGATCTCATAAGGTGGTGTCTGGAAAAAGTGACCATAGGCAAAATGGAGCATTGAATTATCTGTGATTGGATGAGATAAGCCAAGGCGCGGCGATAATTGATAACTCGGATCAACATCATAAACCGGCGATGTCGGATCCTCAATATCCTCCCACATCACTGCATTCGGGTAATAGTAATCAAAGCGCAGACCCGCATTGACCACCAGATAATTGTGTTCAATCTTATCCTGCAAGAATACCGCACCATCGGAAGGTTCTCTTGCATATTCTTGATAGACAATCGGACCACGCGTGAACAGTTGCTGACGTTTATCCAAGTTGAACCTGTAGAAGTTACTCACAATACCCAATTTCACATTATGCATTTTGGCTGCTTGAAGCGTGATGTCAGCTTTTAACACGTATTTTTTGGTTGTGATCTCCTGCTGGAATATTGGATAGCCTGAAACATAAAACTCTGAGTAGTTGTCATATACCGATTCAATAACCGTATCAGCGACCGCGTCTGAAGATTTTGTCTCGATACTATCGACGATATAGCCGAAGCGCAAATTATAGAAAAGATTATTGCGCAGTATATGATTAATACCTCCAATAACCCTTATGGACCGCGCATAATTGACAAGGTAGTTATCATACAAATACTTATACCGATGGCTATAGTTTTGTGTTTCACCATATGAATAATGAACATCAACAAAAGCCTTGAATTTTGAACCAAAGCGACGCGTCAGTTTACTGTTTGCACCATAACCATATTCGTAGCCAAAAGGCAAATACGATTCCTGGTTGAAATAATTCGCAGCCACATAAAAACGCGTCCCCTTATCAAATGGAATCGGTCCAGTGACGTGCGCATTGACTTCACCTTGATAATCTCTTACCAGTTGCTGTGGTTCGTACTGAGAATTACCTAATGAATCGCGGTGGGCGTCAGTTGCTGAATCCGGATTTATCCAATCAGCTTTGCGATACGGGGACGGGTTAACTGCAAAGGAAGTGTATTCAAAGTGCGAAGATAACCTTGGACTCCCTTCAGGTGTAACAACATTAACCACGCCGCTCATTACATTCCCATATTCAGCATTGAACGTACCAGAAAGGAGTGACATTTCAGAGATGATGTTTTTGTCAAAATTAGGAGCACTGCCTAATAAAGGGTTAGATACTTCAATACCATCAATATAATAGGCAAGTTCTCCAGTTCGACCACCGCGGATGTGCAGGTCACCTCCGGCATCGGTTGTCACGCCACCTTGAAGAGCAAGAACCTCCGCGGGCTTGGTAACCGGCAAAAGGTCGATTTCAGCGCGCGTTATCCTTGTTTCTTTTGAGGTCATGTCGATCTCAATAACCGGTTCCTCAGCCACCACAACAATCGGATTATCAATCTCAATCAAACCGATGGTCAGTAGAAAATCCAGGTATGTCGTCCGATCCGCATAGACTTTGACATCCTGTTTGATCTCAATGCGGTAACCGATCATATGTGCCTCAACTTCGTATTTACCGGGCGGTACATTAAGAATAAAAAAGCTACCATCGACATCCGAGGCACCGCCATGGACAAGTGACGGGATATAAACATCTACGCCGTAAAGGGGATCACCAGTCTCAGCATTGAGAACACGACCACTGATCTTCCCGACCGTACCGCCACACAGAAAAAACGGCAGCAATAATAAAAGCACTTTCCTCATAATTGTATTATTCTCCTTTTGTAAATTACCGGTACGGATCGTAAATCCGCACCTTACCCCCGTAGAAAACGATTCGCTGTTTCTTTACCATTTCCGCCAAAAAGAGCGAGGTTTTTCAACGGAGTAAATAAGTAGAAAATTCAGATTTTACTGTTTTACTCGGGTTTCGTGCGCTTGTTTATTTCGCTCTTAAAGATCTTCGAGGGTCGGAAAAAGGGCACATATCGGTCAGGTAATGTGTATTCCTTGCCGCTTTTTGGCGCTCGGGCTGTCCGGCCGGGACGTCTCCTCAGCTCAAAGGTACCGAACCTCCTTAACTCAACCCTTTTATTCTTTATTAACACTTCAAAGATTGTATCCAAAAATGCGTCTATCAGTTTTTCTATATCTGCCTTGGTAAAGGCCGGTCCGAATTTCTCACCAATCTTCTCAACTAATAGCTCTCTCCTCATTTTGCCTCCTTCTCATGAGAACATCCTGCACAAGAAGTCACTGAACAACCTGCACATGACGAACCGATATTACTTGAAAACTTACCACTACTGCGAAAACCGAATGTCGAACACAAGCGCCTTAAATCTTTACTCTTACACCGCGGACACGCTAGAGCGTCCTTTTCTCGATTATTTAGGATCAAATCCTCGAATATTTTCTGACATTCATTACAAGAGAATTCCAAGATTGGCATATCACTATGATTATAACTATTATCAATGGACTGTCAATAATCGACATCAATAAGCTAGATCCCCACCTGTCGTTTGCGGCGTTTGGTTTTGCGGCCCCGCTGATGTCTTACCAGTTTCAATGAGTTTCCTGAACTGTTTTTCAGTAAGTTTTTTCCTCTGCTGGTCCCGACGTTGCTCAGTCTTTTTTCGTCGTTCTTTTTTCATTCATACCTCCTTGTTGCTAAATCCCCTTGTCTTTACTTTACAATTTTACCTAATAAAAACAAGGTGTCAAGCAATTGGTCTTGCTATACCACCGCAGGTTTTCGCTCTTGACTTTATGGCGAAAATTGATATCATTAAATAAAAGGAGGAAATGAGGTGGCGATTGATTTAACTGCAGTTCTAAAATTTTTGAGGCTTGTGAAAAGCCAATTCGTGAGTGACATAGCTATTGACCTTGGGACATGCACAACGCTTATCTATGTGAACGACCGTGGCATTGTGCTCAACGAACCGACCGTCGTAGCAATTGATACAAAAACAAAAAAGTGCCTTGCCGCTGGGGATGAAGCAAAGAAGATGCTCGGCAGAACACCGGCTGATATCAAAGCTATTCGACCAATGAAAGATGGCGTTATTGCGGATTTTGAAATGGTTGAGTTACTACTGCGTACATTTATTGAAAAAGTTCAGAAAAGAAAACTGTTCACCCGCCCAAGGATAATTATCTGCGTTCCTTCAGGGATTACCGAGGTTGAAAAGAGAGCGGTACGCGATTCGGCCGAAGCAGCTGGTGCAAGGGAAGTGTTTTTGATATCCGAACCTATTGCTGCGGCTATCGGTATTGATCTACCTGTCCAGTCGCCAACCGGTAACATGGTCATCGACATCGGGGGTGGAACAACAGAAATCGCAGTAATCGCATTATCTGGCATTGTCACCAATAGCTCGGTGCGCATTGCCGGAGATGAAATGGATGATGCAATAGTTCAGTATATAAAAAAGAACTACAATCTAATCATCGGGGAACAAACTGCAGAACAGATAAAAATCGACATCGGGAATGCCTTTCCCACAGTAGAGGATAAGACCTATGAAGTCCGAGGTCGTGATCTTGTATCGGGTATCCCCAAGACTATTAAACTCACCAGTCACGAGGTGCGCGAAGCGATCCAAGAACCCCTCTCGATGATTATCGAAGCAATACGATCAACCTTAGAAAAAACGCCACCAGAACTCGCGGCTGACATCCTAAATTCTGGTATCTACCTGGCTGGCGGTGGTTCTCTGTTAAGGGGCATCGATACCCTTATTCGTGAAGAAACCAATCTGCCGGTAAGGATTGCAGATGAACCGCATAAAGCAATTGTTCTTGGTGCCGGCAAGATTCTCGAGGACATGGCCACCTATGAAAAAGTAATATTCCAAATGAAGAGAGAATAGTTGTCGCGTCGTCAGTTAGCATTTTTCTTTTCTCTTTTATTGATCTCAATAACCTTTCTGTCACTCGGTGAACACACCAAACTAACTATATCAACCCGCCTTTCTCCGATTCTCCTTTTTCCAGTAACGACAATTACTAAACTCCTTGACTTCCTGTCTGTTTCAAGCACCCGGATAACTGAATTGGAGACCATGGTGAACCGTCTGCGTCTTGAAAATGCCGAGTGGAAGAAGATAATACTTCTCGACACAACAGATTACCAAACCACTGAGTATCGGTTGCAAAAGGCACAAATAATTGGTCGCGACCCATCAAACATAAACAGCTATTTGTACATAAATATCGGTGAAAAAGAAGGTGTCCGGATTGATCAACCAGTCCTTTCTATAGACGGCTTGATCGGTAAAATAAGATATGTAGGCAACAATTACACGATCGTTGAAACCATTGAAAAACATGGCTTTGCAGCAAGCGCCTTAGATGCTAAAACAGGCATCCACGGTATTGTGAAGAACCACGGAAATCTGGTTTTTGATTTTGTTAGGATAGATGATGAAATAAACATAGGTGACTCTGTATACACTTCAGGGATGAGTGATATTTTCCCCGAAGGCATCTTGATCGGAACAGTGAAAAAAATCGATGAATCGGATGATCAGTTTTTCAAGCCCGTCTATCTAAAACCGAGCGTCCGGATCAACCGGCTCAATTATGTTTATGTTGTTTATGGCAAGGAAAACAATTGAAATACCTATTGTATTTTGCACTACTTTATGTCCTGCTGCCTTTCAACCTATATATCGATCTAATTTCGATACTGATATTTTATTTGGTTTTCAATGAAGATGAAAGATTTGCCCTTATTTTTTCTTTTTTCGCCGGACTCCTCATCGATTTATTCCACCCCGTTGTCTTAGGTGTAAATATCCTCATTTACGTTATATTTGTGCAAACTCTATTATATGTTAAAAAGTACTTTAAGCAAAATATGTGGGTAAACTGGATTGTCTTCGCCGTCTATTACCTGGCGAAAGTGTTTGTAACCCACATCGCAATTTCCGCACCGGTGAGGATCCAACCTATTATCTTCACAATTATGTGTTTCTTGCCATTGGTCTTAATATCCAATAAAATAAAATACAAGGTATGGATGAGAACATAAAGAAATTCAAGTTCCTGCGCAATGTCATCATCGGCACCGCGATCATTATCATCATTGCAAGCATAAAACTACAGGTGATCGAGGGCAAGAAGTATTCTCGACTCGCGGAAAAAAATCGAATAAGACAGCGATACATCACCGCATCGCGCGGCAAAATTTTTGACCGAAACGGAATCGAAATCGCCAATACGAGACCAGGTTTCTATGTGTCAGTAATCCAATCGATGATCGATAACAAAACCCTGGAAAGTATATCAAAGATTCTTGATATCGATAAAAAAACTGCCCAGGATAAATTCAAGCTTGAGAAGAATCCCTTTATGCCTGTAAAAATCGCCCACGACATATCTTACAGACAACTGTCGATTATTGAAGAAAACATAGATGACCTCAAAGGCATTGAAGTTGGTGTTGAACCACTTAGGAACTATCCATATGGTGAACTGCTCTGCCATCTCCTTGGTTATGTTGGTGAAATAACACACCAAGAAATAAAGCGATTACAGGGCTACTCTATCAATGATTACATAGGAAGGATGGGCATTGAAGAACACAATGAAAATCAATTGAAGGGGAACTACGGTATCGAATTTGTCGAAGTTGATGCGCGGGGCAGAGAAATAGGTAAAATCGCTGAAAAAAGAACGATCCCTGCAGTCAACGGGCAGGACTTCTACACAACAATCGATGCCGTGTTAACTGAATCGGTGGCGGTCTACTTGGAAAAGTACGAAAAAGCAGCTTGCGTGTGTCTGGACCCAAAGAATGGAGACATCCTTGTTCTTTATTCAAAACCTGGTTTTGATCCAAACCTTTTTGTCCATGGAATGAAAAAAAAAGAATGGGAAATACTTAACAAAGCACCGGATGCGCCGATGTATAACCGCGCGCTGATGAGTTGTTATCCAGGTGGGTCCACATTCAAACCATTTGTTGCCCTTGCGGCTCTGGACGCTAACATGATTACCCCTGAAAAAACCTTCAAAACATGTACTGGCAAATATCGCTTAGGAAGACGGACATTCAAGTGCTGGAAAAGGCACGGCAAGCTGCAGCTTAGCGGCGCCATAATCCATTCATGCGACATCTATTTTTATCAACTCGGTGTATTTATTGGGATTGACACAATCGTATCAAGGATAAGCAAACTCGGCTTTGGTAAGCTCACCGGCATTGATTTACCCGGAGAAAAAAAAGGCCTCTTACCTGACCGAGCGTTCTTTGAAAAGAAGTACGGCAAGAACTGGACTGAAGGACACATCTTTAATTTGAGCATTGGGCAGGGTGACTTACTCGCTACGCCTCTGCAAATGGCTTGCGCTTACACAATATTTGCAAATGACGGTGAAATCGTTATACCCCATGTTACTAAGACTGACGACCATGCATATCATACAACCAATATCTCTCAGGCATCAATTGAGATTATCAAAGAAATGCTCGCCGGCGTTGTCGCTTTTGGTACCGGTGGTTTGGCTCGTCTTGATGATTACGTAGTGTGCGGTAAGACCGGAACAGTCCAGAATCCCCATGGTGATGATCATGCCCTATTCATAGGTTATGGACCTGGGGAGGCGCCAGCTATCTTGGTATGTCTGGTTGTGGAAAATGCCGGGCACGGCGGAAGTGTAGCAGCACCAGCCGTCGGTAAAATAATTCGCACCTTTCTCAATAATACAAGGCTTACGCAATATGCAAAAGAAGACTAACTTCGGCATTATCGTCGCGGTTACCGTACTCTCACTCATCGGTCTCCTCATGGTATTCTCAACTGCGGACCTACATACCCTCACAAAACAAGCAGTTTGGCTGGTCATCGCAATGATTACCGCGATAGTCCTCTCGAGAATCCCTCCAAGGTTCTGGTCAAATATTGCGCCAGCACTATACATTGGAGCGATAATCCTCCTTCTTATTTTACTCCTCACCCAAAGTTCTTATCCAAAACGCTGGTTTAAGATCGGTACGATCTCCATCCAGCCATCTGAATTCGCCAAGTTTGCAACCGTGGTTTTTCTCGCAAGTTACCTCGCCGCACGTAAGAAAATGAAACAATTCTCAGACCTTCTGGTGCCGCTTGTCATAATCGCGATGCCCGCAATCTTAATATTCTTTGAACCTGATTTAGGAAGTGCTCAGATTTTCTTTCCAATCCTCTTGCTCATGTTGTACTGGGCTGGTATGCCAGCGACTAAAATTTTCATCTTCTTCTCCCCCCTTGTCTCAGCCGCGGCAAGCTTTATCATTTATGTCTGGGTAGCATATTTCATAGGCTTAACCGTCTTCCTCTATTTTAATAAACAACTGAACGACTTTATCTATGGCACCGTTAGCAACTTCCTCGCCGGTTTAGTAATGCCCCTTGTTTGGAATTTGCTGAAACCTTATCAGCAAGAGCGTATAATCACTTTTTTCTCACCATGGGTCGATCCTCGAGGCATGGCGTGGCAGACTATCCAATCAAAAATCGCCATCGGTTCAGGCGGCATCATTGGTAAAGGGTTCTTGTCAGGAACCCAGAAAAAACTGGAATTTCTGCCATTGAGGCATACTGATTTCGTATTCTCATGTCTCGGTGAAGAATTCGGTCTGCTCGGCATCATCTTAACAACCCTTGTCTTTGCCTATCTCTTCTATGAATTACTGCTTCTTACAAGAACAACAAAAAACCGTTTTTCCAGTATCATAGTTGCTGGAGTACTTGCCTGGCTGGGATATCAAACATTCGTAAATATGGGGATGACCTTGGGTCTTTTACCAATAACCGGTGTGCCCTTACCATTTATCAGCTATGGCGGTTCTTCGCTCCTTGCTTGCTATATGGCAAAATAACCGGTGTGCCCTTACCATTTATCAGCTATGGCGGTTCTTCGCTCCTTGCTTGCTATATGGCAATAGGCGTTTGCCTTGCCGTATCAAGGTCAAAGTTTAAGTACTAGTGCCGTTTCAAATAGTTCGTGTTTTAGTTTTGCACGAACATCAGAAAACTGTAGTGGCAGACCTTGGTCTGCATTGTTAGTCGAGCCAGCTCGACCACTACGGAATTGGAAAATCGAACATTTTCAATTTGAAACGGTACTAAACTCCACAATAATAATCTCCGTGAGCCTTATATAATCTCCAAAATAATATCTCTTGACAAGTAACGCAAAAATGGGTATTCTTGTACGATTATAAGGGGGTTATATGAAAAGATTTTTGGTGATATCATCGATTCTTATCCTGGTTGCCTGCAATACAGGATTAGAGATCAATACTAAATGCGTGCTCAAACACACCGCGGAAATGGTGAAATTCGAAAACACGGCGGGTGATATTGAAGAGGTTTTTGTCAACCTTTCCTGGACCTGGGTTTATACCACGCCTAATGGTGACGGTGTGATTGTCGAAAGACAGATCTCAAGTGACTATGATTCGATTGCTTATGTCGATTCTATTACTTCGTTGATGACATTCACTGATACGTCTGACTTGCTTGAACCAAACCTCGCGGTATCCTACCGTTTGGGTTTTCTTGCCGGCAAGTCGGTAGATTATTTTGATACCACGAATTTCACAATACCAGGAACCCAACACTTTGTGCAGCCAGATACTGAATTCATAAGCATAATAAACGACACTCTGACCATAGCGTTTGCGGCGCTTGCAGGATTTGATGAAACTGACATCGCGATTTATAAAACATCGTTTACAGAAATCGATAGTATCATAAACACACCACTCGAAGAACTATTGGAGATCCTCACTAACCCATTGATTGATACAACCATGACTGGTACTCAATTAGTTATCTCTGGAGCCGTCGCGCTGATTGAAACACTCTCGGTTCACATGATAAAGATATCTTCATCCAAAATGGGTCAGTTAGAATATATCACTGATACATCTATCGGGCTTCGCGCCTTTATAAGAACACCTTAGCTCATCTGGAGTATCCCCTATGGCAAGAATAGAGCTTGATGTTCTCCTTGAAGAACTGGTCTTAAGAGAAGGTTCAGATCTTCATCTCCGCTATGGAGAACCACCTATCCTCAGGGTCGCTGGAAAACTCCAAAAGATGGAACAAAAGCCGCTCGACGACCAGGACCTTGAATGTCTTATCTACGGCTTGATGAACCCCCTTCAGAAAAACCAATTCCTCAAGATGTTAGAATTTGATATGGCATATGAAATATCCGGTGTTGCAAGGTTCAGGGTCAATTGCTTCAGACAAATGAGTCACCTCGGTGCGGTCATGAGAATCATCCCGCTTAAAATAAAAACCATTGATGAGTGGGGTTTCCCAAGCGTGTTCAAGAAAATCGCCGAACTACCGCGTGGTCTGGTTCTTGTCACTGGACCAACTGGCAGCGGTAAATCCACTACTCTTGCCGCTATCATAGAACATATAAATCAAACCCAGAAAAAACACATAATTACCGTTGAAGATCCCATTGAATTCTTGCATCGCGACCGACAATCGATAATTGAACAGCGGGAAATCGGCATTGACACGCTTTCTTATGCAGAAGCCCTGCGCCGGGTTGTCAGACAAAACCCAGATATTATCTTAGTCGGTGAAATGCGGGATCTCGAAACGACTGCGCAAACAATAACTGCTGCCGAGACTGGCCACTTAGTATTTTCAACCCTGCACACTATCGATGCGGTCCAGACTGTCGACCGAATAATAGATGTCTTTCCGCCAGCACAGCAGCAGCAAATCCGGCTGCAACTGTCAACGACCCTCCAGGCCGTAATCACAGAAACCCTGGTACGCCGCAAAGGCGGCCATGGAAGAGCTGCTGCCTTTGAAATCATGGTTTGCACGCCGGCGATAAGAAGCGCTATCCGAGAAGCCAAAACTCCTCAAATCTACACGTCTATCCAGACTGGCTCAAGGATGGGTATGATACAGATGGATCAATACCTGAAAAACTTATTTCATCAGGGTGTCATCGAATACGAAGAGGCTCTTGCAAATTGTAATAACCCAGATGAATTTGAAAAAAGGGCTTAGCAATGACCAAACTGCACGATCTTATCAGAGCACAGATCCAGTATAATGCGTCAGATTTAATACTCAAAGTCAATTCGCCACCTATTATGCGCGTTGATGGCGATTTGAAATTACTCGATCTACCGCCACTAAATAAAGTCGATATTGAAACCGGTCTTGTTGAACTTCTGTCAAAAAAACAGTTAGAAGAATATAAAAAAATGTTTGAACTCGATTTTTCATATACCACATCCACCGGTGAGAGATTTCGAATCAACTTATTTAAGCAAAAGGGTAACCTGGGCGGTGTATTTCGACTTATCCCCTCAAAAATCCCCACCCTCGACGAAATCGGTTTTGCTGCAGGGCTGAAAGAAATGACCTTGAGACCACGCGGTCTAATTGTTGTCACTGGACCTTCCGGCTGCGGTAAATCAACAACCCAAGCTGCCCTATTAGATCACCGCAATACAAATGACAAGTGTCACATCGTAACAGTCGAGGATCCAGTTGAGTTCATTCACAAGAATAAACAGGCATTAGTGACCCAAAGAGAAGTCGGTAAAGACACCCATTCTTTTGCCAATGCCCTCAAATTCGTGCTCCGACAGGACCCGGACGTTATCCTCGTAGGTGAAATGAGAGATTTAGAAACAATTGCGTTAGCTATTACCGCCGCTGAAACTGGACATACTGTAATAACAACATTACACACAGCTGATTCAATATCAACAATTGACCGCATTATTGATGTCTTTCCGCCCCATCAACAAAACCAAATAAGGATGCAACTTTCACTGAACCTCCTTTGCGTTGTTTCCCAGAACCTCTTAAAACGCGCCGATGGCAAGGGACGAATTGCGGTGGCCGAAATACTGATTGCCACCCCGGCCGTGAGAAATCTGATACGGGAGGCAAAGACTCATCAGATATCCTCAATTCTGCAAACATCCCAACAACTGGGTATGATAGCTTTTGATGCATCTCTCGCCAGCCTGGTAAAAAAGAATGTCCTTGCACGGGAGGAAGCTGAGTCAAAATCCCTCAATCCGGACACGTTCCATAAAGAAATGGAACAGCTGTCAAAATCTGGATAGTGAAAAAATCTTATCTTAAACTCAACAGTCCAGTGCAATACATAAAAGGAATAGGTCCAAGACGGTCAACATATTTTAAGAAAATCAGTATTGAGACGGTAAATGACCTCTTATTCCTTGTGCCGAGAAGATATGTTGACTACTCTGCTATGCGACAAATCAGCGACCTTAAAATCAACGATGAGGCGACTGTTATTGGTAAAATCAAAGCGGTAGACGTCCAGCGAACAAAACACCGGGGGCAAATAGTAAAAGTGCTTTTAGCCGATGAGTTTGATACAATCGCCGTGAAATGGTTTAACCGACGTGACCTGAAGAATAGGTTCAAAACTGGAGACAGTCTGTTGGTATCAGGCAAAGTAACTTTCTTTCATGGTCGACAAATTGTAAACCCGATTTATGAAATTATTACTGAACAGGAAGTGGACAAAACTCAAGGTACAGTGATTCCGATCTATCCATTAACCGAGGGACTCGGGCTTTGGGACATAAAGCGCGCCGTAAGGATCTGCGCTGATGAATGCCTCGATGATGTCCAGGAAACTCTACCAGAATCGCTTCTTAGAAAGAATGATCTGATGGCATTACCACAGGCAATAAGAAACCTCCATTTCCCCGGCAACCTACAAGATGCTTTTGCCGCCCGACGGCGTCTGGTTTATGATGAGTTTTTCTTCTTTGAACTAATACTGGCTAAGCGGCGATCAATGGCGAAGCATGAAACAGGCATCAGTCTGCCCGACCAAGGTGTTCTAACGCACCGACTTCTCGATGTTTTACCTTTTGAATTAACCAAAGGGCAGGTTGAAGTTATAAAAAACATAACCGATGACATGGTAAAACCTCGTCCCATGAACCGTTTGCTCCAGGGTGATGTTGGCGCAGGCAAAACCGTCGTGGCGCTTTATGCTATGCTTGTATCAGTTGAGAACGGTTATCAATCAGCACTCATGGCACCGACGGAAATATTGGCTGAGCAACACTTTGTCGGCCTGTCGGAAACATTAAAAGAACTGAAAATCGAAGCTGTTCTGCTGACCAGCAGCATAAAAGCTGATGCTCGAAAACAAGTAATCGGAAAAATCGCTGGCGGCGATGCTCAAATCGTATTTGGCACCCACGCCCTCATCGAAGAAGAAATTAAGTTCAATAAGTTGGGCCTTGTAGTCGTTGATGAACAACACCGCTTCGGTGTTATGCAACGAGCCGCCCTGGTTAACAAAGGAATTAACCCGGATTTTCTTGTTTTATCAGCGACACCAATACCGCGTACAATAGCCCTAACGCTTTACGGTGATTTGGACATATCCTTTTTAAGGGATAAACCGCCGAGGCGCGGTGAAGTGTTGACTAAAATCATTAAGGAAAATAAAAAACAAGATATCTATTCATTTGTTAAGAATGAGCTGGCAAAAGGACATCAAGCCTTCGTGATATGTCCACTCATTGAAAAATCAGAGAAGCTTGATCTGAAATCAGTAGATGAAGTCTATCATGAAATCGCCTCAATTTTCTGCGATTATTCAATCGGCGTAATCCATGGTCGGTTAAAAAGTACCGAGCGAATCGAAATCATGAACGACTTCCGCGCTGGGCAACTGGATATACTCATCGCCACCACCGTCGTTGAAGTAGGCGTTGACATCCCGAACGCCACTATCATGCTCATTGAGCATCCAGAAAGGTTCGGCTTAGCTCAACTCCATCAATTGAGAGGCCGCATCGGTCGCGGGACACAACGATCATACTGTTTTCTATTCTTAAACCGTTACCTTGCGCCAGAAACCTATGAGCGGATTGCATACTTCGAAAAGAATAATGATGGCTTTGCCCTCGCCCAAAAGGATATAGAGTTACGCGGACCTGGAGAAATCCTTGGGAAAAAGCAACACGGACTGCCCGACCTAAAAATCGGCGATCTGGAAGATGATAAGGAATTGCTCTTTTTAGCTCGCGATGATGCATTTGGTACAATCACAAAAGACCCCGAAATGAAATCTTCCGAGTTCTTTGCGATAAAAAAACAACTGCGTAAGCTGACCCCTAAAGAAAAATTACTGAGTATTGGTTAAGGAGGAAATAATGAACAAGTTCACCCTGGTTTTAGGTATCGGCAATGTTATTGCTGGTTTTGTACTGGTGGCGCTAACAATATCTTGCACAAACATTCCGTCAAACATCGGTAAAAGTAGCGAGGTGGTTGTTGCCTCATCGGCGATCGACAGCAGCATGATCATCGATAATATTCAAATCTTCAACTACGTTCCTCAAAAGGAAGGGCTGTTTACCTTTCTCTTCAAGGCGGATACCGCAGCCAAGAAGTTCAGCAGATATCATACGATTTTCATCTATGGAACACTCCAGGATGAATCCATTAGTACCCTATTGAGTGAGGAAGCCAAGGTAGCCACAGAAAAAGATACTTTCACACTTTTCAAGCTCAATGACCTTTGGGCAAAAGAACAGCTTGTCATTGTTATGGCAGTATCTGAATCCATTTATACGGCCCAGGGTATTATCAAATATAAAGACGTGATCGCCAATATGTTGGAGGAAAACTATTACCAGCACATTAAGAAGAATTACTACTACAAAGATATGGATAAGAAAAACAAAAAAGCTCTGGAGAACTTCGGCGTGACCTTTGACCTCGCCAAATCATGGATGATTGATTCTACACATCAGCAAGATGCTTTTATTTTCTTCCATAAACATTTCCCAGACCGCAGCATCTTTTTCTACAAGGAGCAGATCAGCCAGGAACTGTCACGAACGTCAGCAATAGAGAAACGCAATGCGCTCACCAACGAGTATTACAATGGTGACTATGTGTTAGAA
>Ga0209986_10002064_pt1 | contig 18740 bp, 24 predicted proteins | sample BlataG_FD_183168 | JGI IMG/M metagenome (GOLD analysis project Ga0209986, IMG submission 183168) | Deep subsurface microbial communities from Black Sea to uncover new lineages of life (NeLLi) - Black_00105 metaG (SPAdes) (version 2) | ecosystem: Environmental > Aquatic > Marine > Oceanic >... | reverse complement strand
AGTTGGTGGTGGAGCTAGTTCAGATTATTGGTTAAAATTAAAATCTTCTATTCTTAATAAACCTATAAAAAGAATGGATGTAACTGAAGCTGGTTGTTTAGCAACTGTGATACTTGCAGGAAAAGGTACTGGGAAATTTAGCATTGAGGAAGCTATTTCTAGCTTTATTAAAGTAGATAGGGAATTTTACCCTGACGAAAAAATTCGCAAGATGTATTTAGATAGCTTCGAGAGATATAAGAAAATATACAATTTAGTTAAAAATATCTATTAAATATTGTCTAACAGATTTAATCTACAATACTATTACTATTAGTATTGGAAATCAAAATTGAAATAGCATCTGATGTAAGAGATTATATATAGAATATAATTTCGGATTAAATAAATAAAACTTACTATATAGTGGTGTAAATAAAAATATCCTTGGTATAGAAATCTTTTTTACTATAGATATCTTTGAGTTTACAAATTCAATATTATATAATTTGAGTCAATCCCATTTTTTAAATAGATTTTAATATTTGGTAATTATAAAACAAAGTTGCACTTAGTACATTTAAAATTTGCTGATAGTAAGGTATATTTTGGTCATGAAAAATTGTCCCCGCTGCAGCAACAAAAAATTTTGGCAATATTCTAGCGGACAGGAGTGCCATTTTAGTTACAGATTAACTAGAAAGTTTGATAAAACTGTTTAGCAAAGAACAAATTTAGGTCAATTTTGTTTAAGTATTACCAAAAATTTTTATATAGATTTCAAGATAAATTATAAAAAAATTACTAAAGATTAAATAATAAAAAATTCTATGTATAGGGAAGTTGATAGTAATATCAAAAATATATTAAGTTTACATAATATATATTATCGGAACTTGTTATAACACCTAATAAATAATTGTATTTTTAAGATTTTTAATTATGCTATAAATTTATTAAGATATTAAAATCTATTTAAAAAAATATTTACCCACTAAAATATATCATCATATAAAAACTTCTACAAATTCATTTATTTTAATAAATTAACAGGTCTAAATAAAAATTTATTAAAAAAAATTATTAATAATCTTATATTTATATACCTAAGACGCTTTATTAAAATAAATAATTTTATAATAAAAGAATTTAATTAAAATAATAAAATTAAAAATTATTATAGGAAAATAATAAATCTTAAATCGGAAATCCGATATCAGATATGAGTAAATAAGAATTAAGAAATATATAAATATTTAATATAAAAAAAGATTCAAAAATAAAAAAAATATTTTATTATCCATTAGATAGTTATTAACTGATTATAATTTTAAATTTATTTCTGTTTGATCTTCTCTAATACCTCTTTTACAGCTTCCTGAACAAATTCATTTTTATCGTTCAAAGCCTTAATTAGTGGTTCTACTGCCCTCTTGTATCCTATCCATCAAAGAGATAATGCTACAATACTCCGAACTTCTAAATCTTTATCCTTAAGAGTATTAATAAGTTGCTCCACAGCTCTTTTATCACCTATCAATCCAAGAGCTTCTGCTGATCTTCTTTGAACATCTCTATCTTTATATTTTAAAGCATTTATTAACCCATGAACATCCTTATTTTCTTTCATTCTTCTGATATATGGCCTGAATAAATCAAATATTCCCATATTTATACCCCCTAAAACTGTCAAGTCAAAGTAAAAATGTCCGTTTACCAACAAATTTAAAATGCCATCTTCTCATCTATGTAACTCATTAAATAAAGCTATGTTTAGCAACCTCCATGGATGATTAGCAGCTGGTTTCTAGGGTTTTAGACTTGTCTTTTTTATAGTTTCCTTCATCTTTTGTTTTCTATCTCTGAGATTCCTTAAGGTATCTTCTGTAACTTCTTCAAATTCAAGGAATCTCCCATTAAACCGTATTCTAATCTCTTCATTTAAGTTTTCCAGTACAGTAACTCTCCTCTTTTTCAAAGCGATAGATTGTTTTTTAAGAAGAAGGACTCTGTTTCTATAGTAAATAGTAAAATCATTAGTTACCATTCTTTTTTCTATGAAAGCAAATATCCAGTCAATATCAATGTCATTTGGTTTAGATCTGTGTAAATTCTTTGGATTTTTAGGAGGAATTGAAAACATTAAATTATATTTAGGTAAATACTCTTTTAAAAAATAATTAGCCTGATTAATATTAAAGATTTTACTAAGCTTCATCTCATAAAGTTAGCCTGTCCTGGAAAGTTTTAAACAATCTCTCAATCCTGCCTTTTGCTTCTGGGGAGTAGGCCAGTATTGGTTCAACATTTAAAATATTAAGAACTTTCTCAAATTGGGTTTTAGGCATTTCCCTTCTTAATTCTTCATCAAGGTTGGGCTGTCTTGTTGTTTTGTAAATGCTGTTTCTGTCGAAGTAAACACTTTGAGGAATACCATATTTTTTTATATACAATCTAAAACTGTATATTGCTGCATATGTAGTCTCAGAAGTGTAGAATCTGGCAAATGCATTGCTTGTGGCACATCAATGTAGGCTAATAATACAATCTTTGGGCCTCTGCCTTCCAGCCAGTCGTGTATTGAAACATCAGCCAGAAGCATTTCACCAAAACAGTCCTTACACCTTCGCCATGGATGCACGTCTGTTTTCTTTCTTAATTTTCTGGGTATAAAGATTCCTTCTTCAATCACCCATTTCCTTAAAGTCTCTTTACTTACCTTTTTACTCTCATTTTCTAAAAGTTTTTCCGAGGCAAATTTTAGCCCAAAATCATAGTACTTTTTCTTTACAATATCTATTACTTCATTTTTAAATTTGTTGGAAACTTTCTGCTTGAAGGCCGACCTCTGTTCCTATGCACAACTGCAGTATCTCCTTTTTCTTTTACTTTCTTTTGTATTCTCCTTACCTGTCTGGTAGAAAGAGAAAGAATCTTTGCAGCATCTTTTTGCTTTATCCTCTTATCAATCACTTTATGAATTACTTTCAGTCTTTTTAACTCCTTTTTGCTCATTTTGATAATCTCCTTTTCCATCATATCCTCCTTTGCTAGTTAGTTTAGCAAAAGAGGACATTTTTATTTTGCTCAAATAGGACATTATCATTTTGCTCCTACAAAAACTTGAAAAATTAATAAAATTATTGTATTATATGTATGTACATGTATATATAACAAGGATTTTTTTATGAAGAAAGAAATAAATAAGGATAGCTCAATCTCTTTACATATCCAAATTAGGAATGAGGTATTGGGGAATATTCTTAATGGAATATTGAAACCTGGTGATAAATTACCCTCTGAAAAAGAGTTAAGTCAAAGATTTAATGTATCAAGAACAACTGTTCGCTTGGCTTTAACAAATTTATCACAAAAAGAATTAATTTATTCAAAGCCGGGGAAAGGAACTTATGTTGCTTCTTCGGTTATGTATAAGCCAAAAATGAAATTAATTGGATTTGTTGTTAGTCCAGACAATGAATCATTCATAAAAAAAGTTGAATTAATTGAAGGCACAAAATATAGATCTATGGAACAGATTTGCTCGAGATTACAAATTGCCCTTGGAGAAAAAATAATTTCTATATTAAGTTTGCGCAAAGAAAATAATAATGTAATCGGAATGGATAAATCATACCTACCTTATAGGTACATGTCAAAAATCATCGAAATGGACATGGAAGGAAAATCACTTGAGAAAATAATGCAAGTATTGGGAAAAATACCAAAAAAGGTTGAGCAAATGATTCAGGTTTGCTATCCAGATGAAGATACGTCAAACTACTTGAATTTAGGAAACAATATACCAGTGATTTTTATTGAAAGGCTCTCTTTCTTGGTTGGAGATACACCTATTGAATATCGCAAGTCTTTTTACAAAGTAGATAGCTATAAATTGAGCATAATCATGGAAGAAGATCAGATGATCTAAATCGTATAACAATAATGGTTGATATTTTGAAAACATATAAGAAAATGTACCTTGACATAAGAATTGAAAAAATTTATGAAAAAACAAGAAACAAAAGAATATTCTCATAATAGTATTCAGAGAATAGAAAAAGCAGAAATCAATCGTGATTTCATTCACGATATGATGAAAACTTATGCGGAGAAAAATTATATAGAGCTGAATCCTCATAAACCAACTTTAATCCGTGAATTAGATGGTTTAATACGGAACCTTAATAAATATGGATATCTATATTGTCCTTGCAGGTTAAAAGAACTGGTTGGAGATCTATTTATTGATAAGAGAAATAGTTGCCCTTGTGTATATCATAAAAAGGAACTTAAGATTTACGGTTTCTGTAAATGCGAGTTATTTATAAATCCTTTAGAAGCATCTCCAAGGTTGATATCTACGACAATCCATAGGTTAAAGATAAAACAGCAAATTATTAACAACCACCTGGAAATCTATTTTGAAAAGGAGGGGGAAAATACTGGCGAAGTAAAAATTTTTATTCCTGAGAAAAACAGACTTAAAAGCATAAAGATAGAGACAGAAGGATTTTATGAAATAAAGGAGAGGGTATTTAAGGATAAAATTCTTTTTTTTATTCTTAGCTTCACAAATAAATCGACGATAGTTATTGAATTTTCATAGGAGGCTGAAGAATTATGAAATTACTGAATTGCAACTATTACTAATATCAAATTCTTTTAAGAAAAAGAGGTTTATAGCCCTACAAAATTATTCTAAAGGATAAAAAAATGAAAGAAAAATTAAGAATTTATGTTGTTTGTTCCTATGCATTATCTTCTTCATTATTAGTGGAAAAAATGCAGGAATTATCGAGAGAAAGAGATATACCTATTGAATCAAGATATATGAGTCCTGAAAAACTTAAAGAAAATTTGGATAAATGTGATGTGGTTTTACTATCTCCTCAGGTGCGGTTCAGCAAATCTATCTTCCAAGAACTTTTTGAACCATTGGGAGTCCCTGTCATCGAAATTCCAATGCAAATCTATGGATTAGTAGATGCCGAAAAAGCAATTGAACTAGCAATTCGATCTGTAAAAAATGGAGTGAGAAAAGGAGGTGAAAAAAAGAATAAAAAAAGCAATATCGAAGTTTAAAAAATGGAGTGAGAAAAGGAGGTGAAAAAAAGAATAAAAAAAGCAATATCGAAGTTTAAAAAAAATATTCTATAGAAAGGATGGAAAAAATGAAACAAGAAAAAAGCCAAGGCTGGTTAAGTCGTTTAACTCTTTGGGTAGAAGAAAAAATAGCACCAAAAGTCTCAAAATTCACTGAGAACAAATTTGTTAGTGCCATCCGTCAAGCGTTTCTGGATACTATACCCTTAATGCTAATTGGCAGTGTTTTCCTAATAATTTGGCTGTTTCCAATTCAAGCATGGATGAACTTTGTGGCCCCATTTTCAAGCCAATTATCCGTGATTGTAAATTACACTTTTGGTTTGCTTGGATTAGTAGGCGCTTTCACAATCTCGTACCGATTATCACAGAACTTAGAAATCGATCCACTAATGCCTTCAATATATTCAGTGCTTGGATTTCTAATTCTTTCCCCACCTGTTGAAGGTGCGACACCAATGGGATTTCTTGGTGGGACGGGATTGTTCGCAGCGATTGTCGTTGGATTTCTATCTACGCTTACAGTTAAATATTTTTATGACCACAATATAACTATAAAAATGCCAAAGGAAGTTCCATCGGGCATTGCTAATATGTTTGCATCAATACTGCCAGGATTATTTATATTAGGTGTGGTTTGGCTAGTAAGAGTGGTATTAAATTTTGATTTCAACACATTCATTCTTAATTTGCTTCAGCCACTAGTTGTTGCCGGAGATTCTGTGTGGGCTTTAAACATTGAGGCTTTAATAAATAGAGTTGCTTGGAGCGTTGGTATTCATGGGTATACGGTTGTCCAATCCGTTGCCATGCCATTTTGGACAATGGCAGCGGCAGAAAATGCCGCTGCGGCTGCTGCTGGACAACCAATTCCGCATTTAGGAACCAGTATGTTTTTGGATGGACTGGCTTTGTGGTCAGGTGTGGTTACATGGCCTGTTGTGGGGTTGCTTCTTTTTTCAAGGTTGCGTTCCTTTAGAACCCTTGGAAAGCTTAATGCGCCTGTTGGAGTATTTTGTATTTGGGAACCAATTTTGTTCGGATTGCCTGTAATCCTGAACCCAATACTGATCATCCCATTCATACTTTCAGGCATTTGGGGTGTAACGTTTGCATGGGTTATGGCAAGTATTGGATGGGTGACAGTACCATATGCAATAATCCCGATGATTACTCCTCCAATATTATCTGGTTTCCTGGCTACTGGAGGAGATTGGCGCGCTATACCGATAAGTATAGTTATTCTGTTAGGAGCTACACTTATCTGGTTCCCCTTTATAAAGGCATGGGAAAGTATTCGGGCAGAAGAAAACCCCGGAGACGTAATTAAATCTAAAAAATAACAAGGAGACGAAAAAAATAATTACCAAACAAAGAGACGGGAATAAAGAATAGTCTAAGCATGACATAAAAGAGAAATGGGCACAAAGCCAAATTCATTAAATATCCAAGGAATTTGAATATTTTTTCTAGAACTGACAGTAAGAGAAAATATTTGAAAAATAATCAGTTATGTGCCCATTTCCAATTATACATGCAATGAAAGTCTGAAAATCTTATTAAGGTCATTTAATGTAAATAAATTTGGAGAAAAAAACATTACAATTTTTATAAATTCTTGATACGGAAAAAGGAAAAAATATGGAAGATCTAAACAATATAAAAAAAGAATCAAAAGAAAAAAATGAAAACGATTCTTGTTTCAAAATTATTGCTTTAGGAGGTGATGCAAAAAGCAGAATTAGAGGGGCTATGGTCAAAATTAAAGAAAGTAAATATTCCGAGGCCAATAAATTATTGAAAGTTGCCGAAGAAAATATTATAAAGGCGAGAAATATCCAACATAAATTATTAACTAAGGAGATAAGAGGAAATAATATGATTTCTTCTATTCTCATAAATCACGCAATGGATATTTTAATAACAGCGGAGAGTGAATTAAGCCTGATTAATTTTCTTCATCCATATATACGGGATTTGCAAGAAAAGTTGATAAAGAAAGGATAAATTACGATGAAGAAATATGAAGAATATTTTAAGAATGTAAATAGTATTATTAATAGAATTCTAGAAACTCAAGGGGGCCAAATAGAGAAAGCAGCAGAAATAGTTAGTGAAGCTATTGAGGAAGATGGGCTTATCCATACATTGGGTGTGGGCCATTCACATATAGTCGCAGAAGAGGTGTTTTGGAGAGCCGGCACTTTGGTACCTGTTCATGCGATTCTTGAGCCAAGTATGATAGGGCATACAGAAATAGTAAAAAGTGCTTATATGGAAAAACTCGAAGGAACTGGAAAAATAATTTGTGATTATCATAGGATTAATCCTCCTGACGCATTAATTGCAATTTCCAATTCTGGAAACAACGCTATGCCAATAGATGTTGCTATCGAAGCAAAACAACGGGGTGTAAAAACTATTGGAATCTGTTCTGTAACTTATACAAATAATCTAGCACCAAAACACTCTAGTGGACAAAAGCTAATTGATGTTGTTGATGTGGTAATTGATAATTGCGGGAATATTGGGGATACATCTGTAAGAATAAATTGTGTTGAACAAGGACTTGGCCCGACTTCAACCATTGCTGGAACATACATAATTCACTCCATATTGATACAGGCTGCTGAAAATTTGCAGAATAGAGGCATACATCCATTGGTTTATTGGAGCGGAAACTTACCTAATGGAATGCAGGCCAATAAAGAATATATGGATAAATATTGGGAAAGAATACGGAATTTGTAAAACTAAATAAAAAGAGGAAAAATGCTTGAAATTATTGCTCAAACACCAGAAGATGCTATTGCTGCCCAGTTGGGAGGCGCTACACAAATAGACCTTAAAGCAAACTTTATAGAAGATGGTGTAACACCAACTGCAGGTATGGTCAAGTATGTTTGCGAAAGTGTGAATATCGATGTAATCGTAATGGTTCGCGCCAGAGTAAATGGAATGGTACTAAGTTCTAAAGATATAAAGATTATGTGCCATGATATTAAACTTTCAAGGAAAAGAGGGGCTGCAGGATTTTTACTTGGAGCGTTAACTAAGGAAAAAGAAATAGATCTTGGCGCTATCTATGCGTTTCAAGAAGCAGCAGAAGATAAGCCGATTCACTTTCACCTTGCATGGGAAATGACTAGAAAACCTGAGGAGACTCTTGAAAAATTAATTGAAATTGGAATAAAAAGTGTTCGAACGACTGGTGGGCAGGGGTTAGGTGGAAAAGTAGAAAATGGAATAGAAAAGGTGCGTCGTTTTAAGGAAATCGCATCCGATAGAATAGATTTACTGCTGGCCGGGGGCGTAAATAAAGATAATATTTCTGATTTAGTTGTTCAAACAGGGATAATAAATGCCCATGCAGGCTCAAGTGTTCGCAAGCCACCGAATCCAAAGGGATATGTTATTGAAGAGAAAGTTAGGGAGCTTAGAAAAGGCTTAGAAGTTGGTATAAAAAAGTATAAAAGTGAATAATCATATATAAATAACGTTTTTCGGGTGCTTAAAAAGAGCTTAAGAATTGCCAATATATGTGGTGCTAAGAGTATCTGAGTGGAGTGGGAAATAAGAAGAAATTTTGTGAACTCAAAAAGTTAATAAAATTAAAATAAAAAGGGAAGTGTTAAATTGAAAAAAGAATACAACACGTACAAAGAAATAATGACACAGGTAGAAAGTTGGGGGAAAGTATATAGTGATATTGTCAATGAAAAAGTTGGTTTATATTTAAACATTTTTTCTGATGATTATGATGAAATAATATTTTTTGGTTGTGGTTCTTCATACAATCTTTCACAATCAGCTTCATTTTTTACCCAGTCATTGTTGAATGATAGAAACTGTTTAGCTTTACCTAGTTCAGAATTGTTAATAAACACAGATATTTATATTAATAAAAATAAAAAATATTTATTTATTGGATTTTCAAGATCAGGTGAAACCACTGAAAGTATTTATGTTGTTAATAAAATGAAAAATTATAAGAATATAAAGACTTTTATTATTTCATGTAGAGAAAACGGTAGTATTATAAAACTGGCTAATAACTATTTTGTTTGTAGGGATGCTAATGAAAAAAGTATTGTGACGACAAAATCATTTTCTAGCATGCTATTTGCTTACTGTTTAATGTTATCTAAATTTTTAAAGAATAAAGAAATGTTAATGGAATTTAAGAATTTGATATCTTATTTAAGCAAAAATATTTCTAATCTATATTATGATATAAATAATTATTTAAATGAAAACAGCTTTAACTCTTATTTTGTTCTTGGCAATGGGTTCAACTATGGGTTGGCTGTAGAAGCAGACTTAAAAATGAAAGAAATGACTCAAATCCCCTCTTATTCTTACTATTTACATGAATTTAACCATGGTCCAAAGTCATTGTTAGATGATAGAAGTTTATGTTTGATTTTAACTCTTGATAACTTTGAAGAAAATATGACTAAAGTTATATATGGTTTTTTAAAACTAGGACCAATGATGGTAATAATTGGAAATAGTAAAATAAGAAATGAAGATATTTATTTTTTATTAACAGATTCCAATTTTAATAATCGTTTTGTTAGATCTTTTATAAATATACCTGTTTTTCAAATATTTGCTTACATAAGTGCTGTTAATAAAAATTTAAATCCTGACAAACCAAAGAACTTAAGCTATATATTAAAAATTTAAATAATGAGAGAGAATCTAAAACTTAATATTAATTTGTCAAAGAACAAGTACAAAAAGTGTTAACCTAATTTATTAAAAATACAATTTAAGGATTTAATATAAAAGGTAATTTAATATATAAGTAAAAGGATTATTGAAGCAAATGGGAAGGTACACCTTGTTCCCAATTTTTTGAAAGAACTGTTGCAGCAAGATCGTTTTTTACTGAAATGAGATATACAATGTTAATGAGGATTGCTACTCCATGTGGGATGGGTTTTGGTACCAGCATGATGCTCAAGCTGTTCATCGAAGAGATACTGAAGGATCTGGGGATAAGAGCTGAGGTAGTTACTTAGAATCTAGGGACATTCGAGGGGCAGAAAGCAAACATAGTGGTAGCCCCTGGAATTGCCTTGGCCCATGCAAGGCCAGAGGACGGGGTGAAGCAAATGTGTATGAGCCTGGTAAAGTTGGCTTCCCCAGTAGAGTTTGGCTCTAAAGCCAATGACCCTGTTGATTTGATTTTCGCCTTTGGGGCGGTGGATAAGAATGCTCACATCCAGGTTTTGAAGGAACTGGCTACTTTTTTGCAACATAAAAAGGCAACAACGGCTCTTCGTCAGTGCAAAAGTGCTGGCGAAGTAGGGAAGTTGATAAAGAAGTATATCTAATAAGGAGAGATGAACATGAGAGGTAAGGATTATTTCGACCACGACCATTGCCGAATTGCAGAGGGCAAAAGAGACACAATTGAAGGCAATACAAGAGGCGGCAGCTATGATAGCTGACTGCATAGCTGCTGGCGGGTTGCTTCATGTCTTCGGCTGCGGCCACTCGCAAATTCTGGCTGAGGAGATTCTCTACCGAGCTGGAGGACTGGTGCCGGTTAATGCCATGTTAGAGCTACCTCTATCTCTTCAGGAAGCATCGAAGAGCACCTTCTTCGAGCGCCTGGAGGGATATGCCAAGGTAATATTTGACAGCTACCAGACATCACCAGGGGAGGTAATTATTATTATCTCTACCTCTGGGCGAAACGCAGTCCCTGTGGAGATGGCCATGGCAGCTAATGAGCGAGGTCTGAAGGTGGTTTCACTCACCTCCTTGGCTTACTCACAGGGAGTGAATTCACGGCATCCTAGCGGCAAGAAGCTCTATGAACTGGATGATGTAGTGCTGAACAACGGAGCCATTCTTGGCGATGCAGCTATAGAAGTGGCTGGTGTATCTTATAAAGTTGGTCCTACATCGGCGGTGGTGGGCATCGCTATCCTGTGGGCGTTAGTGGTGGAAGTGGTGAACATCCTGGTAGAAAGAGGGGTGGAACCACCAATCTGGTTGGCAGCTAATGTGCCGGGCAGCGATGATGTGGTAGCTGATTATATACAGGAATATCGCCATAGGATCAAGCACCTCTAGGTAGTGCAATGAGTAGGACAATCATTAAGCACGGCAGGGTTTTGACACCCTGGCAAAAGCTGGAAGACGGTGTTGTAGTCGTCGAGGATGGGAAGATTGTAGCAGTGAAGGCTGGCATGTCCACAACCCAGGCAATGAGTGGAAAACTCATTGACGCTACGGGAAAGACGGTTGTTCCAGGCTACATTGATCTTCACGTCCACGGCGGAGTCGGCTATGACACCATGGATGCTACCCCTGAGGCTATTATTGGCATGGCGCACTGGTTCGCCAGCCACGGCGTAACCAGTTTTTTACCCACTACTATAACAGCACCTACGGAAGCAATACTGGCTGCCATCAGGAACATCGCATTTTGCCAAGAAGAAGGGACAGGTAGCGCCCAGTTGTTAGGTATCCACCTAGAGGGGCCCTACATCAGTCTCAGCAAGCCAGGTGCTCAGCCCACGCAATATATTAGGCCTGCTGACCCTGATGAATACCGCGATTTCTTCTCCTGGGATAATATTAGATTAATAACCCTTGCGCCAGAGATCCGTGAAAATAAGGAGCTTATTACCTATGCTGTTCAACATGGGTCGACTGTAGCCGTAGGCCATTCCACTGCCAGCTACGAGGAGTTGCTAGCGGCTGTGAGGTTGGGCCTTAGTCACTCGGCCCATACCTTCAATGGCATGGGAAGCCTCCATCATAGAGAGCCTGGAACCGTTGGAGCAGTGCTGACCTGTGATGAGATTACAGCTGAGGTCATCGCTGATAACATCCATATCCACCCAGCAGTGGTAAAGTTACTAGTGCGAGTCAAGGGTGTAGAGCGGACAGTGCTGATAACTGATGCTATATGTGCAGCGGGCATGCCCGATGGGAACTATGACCTAGGTGGGCAAAAGGTATTTGTAAAAGAAGGTATAGCCCGGATCGCTACGGGGAGCCTGGCTGGTAGTACTCTGACGATGGATAAGGCGGTGCGGAACGCTATAGTAGCGGCTGGTCTATCCTTGGTCGAGACCTTGCAAATGGCAAGCTACAATCCAGCACAGGTCATAGGGATTGAGAAAGAGAAGGGTAGCCTGGAGGTGGGCAAGGATGCAGACATCCTCTTGTTAGACGATGAGCTGCGGGTAATCCTTACAATGGTCAAGGGTCAGATAGTCTATTGTTACCCAACAAGCCACTCTATCTGTTCGCAATAAGGTAGGTCTGCATGCAGTCCCACCGCTCTCCTCGTCCGGATAGCCGCTGGCTTCAAGTCGGAAATCATGGTGTGGAACCTGACTCGTAACACCCCAAATGCTAAAAGTATCTTAAGTGTTTTGACATTAGGAGCTGAAATGGGTATGGAGATTGTAATTGAAATTAATGGGTATGATGAGACAGAAGCCCTTCAGGCTTTATCAAAACTTATAGAAAATAAGTTTGGGGAGGAATAAATTTGAATAAAGAAATCATATTAAAGGGAATAGGATTATCTCCAGGAATAGTAATTGGCAGAGTAATAAAATATATACCTTCTAAAATAAAAGTTCCTCACAAAATAATTAATAATGAGTTAGTAAATAACGAGATAGAGAGATTTTTATCATCATTAGAAGAGTCAAAGATTCAACTAAAAAGAGTGAGGGAGAAAACACTTAAAAATATTGGAGAAGGGGAAGCAAAAATATTTGATGCTCACATATTGTTGGTTGATGACCCCTCTCTTATAAATTCAGCAAAAAATAAAATAATGATTTTCTTTTTAAACTTTAGTTTTATCTTTAAAAGGACTGGAAAAGATTTGATGATAACAATCAATAACATTTTCTAATTGAAACTCACTTGTAACATGTTCAAAGGCATTTTCCGCAAGATACCGGTATTTTTCTACATCATTTATTACCTTTTGAAGGATTTTTTCAAGTTCTATCTTATCATCCTCTGGAAAAAGTATAGCATCATAACCTGGTTCAAGAAATCCAATAATACCAGGAATTTCTGAGGCAATAATGATGTTTTTTGCTGCCATACCTTGAAGGATTGTATTGCTCATTCCCTCACGAACTCTATATGGACAAACCATTATGTCAAAGAGACCTAAATAATTCCAAGGATCATCCTTTCTACCTAGAAATACTGAAGAATTACCACATTCATTTACAAGTTTCCTGACCTCATCTGCATTTGACTTCTGTACCATATCTTCCTGACTGGTTCCTATCAAAAATAATACTGCATTTTTTAGTTTTATGCGCTTCCAGACACGAAGAAGTAGATCAGCCCCCTTTCTTGGCGTAAAACGACCAATAAAGCCAACTATAACTTTATCTTCGTCCAGCCCAAGTTCCTTTTTACGCTGTACTTTTTCTTGAGACGACATGTTGTACTGCTTTACATTTACACCATTAAAAACTTTTTTTGTTTTATATTTTAGTCCTTTTGAAATTAGAAAATCATACTCATCATTAGAGAGTGAAGTAAATAGTGAAACTGAATTACAATATAAGTTCCATTTCCATGGTGATAAAGTTTGATATAAATATTGAGGAGTTCGCTCTACTGTTCCCCCTGATAACCTTAAGACAGTCTGTTTTTTAAAAAATGTCTTAAAAAACCATGAAACAGCTACCTCAGGTATGAACACACCTAATCTATTTTTTGAATAAGAGAAGTTTAAAAAATAAACACTTTGATAATCACGAAAATGTCTTAGCAGCCAAAGAAAAATACACAATGTAAAGTACCAAGATTCCATTCCAATAGGGCCAAAACGAGTTAGGTGGTATCCTTGAAACATCTCTTCAGATCGGGCTCTCATTTTGTCGTCCTTTGTGAGAACTTCTACCTTCCATCCCTTTTCTAACAAACCAATTGCTAAGTCACGACCAGCACATTCAAGCCCACCAATATGTGTTGGATAAAAACTATCAGCTACAAAAACTACAGAATAATTTTTCTGTTTTTTAAAACATAAACCATACAGAAATATTGGAAAGGTTATTATCATTTCCAACAGGAGATAGTAACCCATCAAAATGTAAGTTACAAACTTTTTCATATTGAATCCACTCCTATCCCACCACAATTTAAATCAGTAAAACAAATAAATTTAAAATAGAATTTCTATAAAAAGCTTTGAAATAAAAAAGATTATAAAAATTTAGGTAATGGGTAATAAAAGTTTCAGTAATTTTGCTCTTTGACAATTCGCATATTTAGTAATTATCTGATTAATGGTACTATATTTTCATTACGATGGTTAAATCTCCATTCTATCTATTTTAAGTATAGATGAAAGTACTGTCTAGGAACTCCTCGGTATAGATAGAGCCAGTGTTTAGCATAAGACCAGAAACCTTTCATACTATTTAAGTGATCACATCCTTTTGGTAATCCTTTTTCTTTTGTAACTACTACACGATTACCTCTTATAGGTAGAAATGTATATGCAAACCAGTCATCTGTATAATATAGACTACCAGCTTTAGTGTAACGAGTAATTAAGGGAATCATACTATCTTTAGCTCTTGATGAAATGGGAAATGTTAAAACTTTACCATTTCTCTGATAGATACCAAATACTATATGTTTTCCAGTAGCTCCCCAACAACGTTTACCAGGTTGTCTACCACCGAACATGGTTCATCCATTTCGATCTGTCCTGATAAAGACTCAAGTTCTTTCATTGTTTGTTGATAGATGCTTTCTCTTAAGATTCTAAACCATCGCTGAATTGTTTGTTGATTGTATGGCACCCGAAATCTTAATCTATAAGCGGGAACTCCTAAACAGAAGAACTCTACCAATCTACCTTTTAAAGTAGGGAGAGATTCTAGTTCTTTGCCAAACAGTTTTCTTAGACTTTCTGGTTAATCCACTGCTACTGCACTGTCTCTGACTGCTAGAAAGTTGCCAAAATTTTTTACTGCCGCAACGAGGGCATATTTTCATAACTAAAATTTACTGTATTATCAGGGAATTGTTAATGTACTAAGTGCAATTTTGTTTTATAATTACTTAAATCTTTATTTTATTGATTTATTATTTCTTTATAAACCCCCTTACCCTATCAAATAAGATCTTATCATCATCTTTTTTAAGTCCATCTACATCTAACTTAACATCCATAAATGCCTTAACAAATCCTCTTATAATCATATTCTTAGGTATTTTATTACCTCCAGTAAGTTTGGCTTTTTTACCCAACAGATCTAAAAATTCATTTTCTTTCTCTGATAAACATACGCTTACTTTATAGAAAGGCTCTTTTGTTAACAAAGGATGCTCTTCAAGGGTTATTTCTTTTATAGTTTCAACTTTAGATTCTTTAATTGTTTCAATCTTCTCTTCAATATCCTCTTCCCTCTCCCCCGCCTTCTTTTTTTCTTTGATTTTATTTATAGCTTTTATATCTTTTTTAACTTCTATTTTCTCTTCTTCTAAAACAGGTTCTTCTTTTAATTCATCTTTAATGGATTTTGCAGCTTCTTCAAATAACAATGCTTTACCCTTCCCTTTTATACTTGCTCTTTTTACCATTTTATTTAACCTCCTCTATCTCTTTTGCTAAATTCTTGTAAGCTATTGCAGAAGGATTATTAGGCGCATAATATAAAATTGATCTACCTATCATTGGACTTTCTTTAAATCTTACAGTATGTCTTATTATTGAATTAAATACCCTATTTTTTCCCTTTAAAGCTTCTTTTATCTCACTTACAATCTCTTTTGAATGAAGTGTTCTTACATCATAAAAAGTAAAAAATATTCCCAGGATTTTTAGATTACGATTTATATTAAATTTTTTAATATCACTTATTGAATCAAATAGATACCTTAATGATCTAAGTGAATAGTATTCACATGCAATCGGTATTAATACCTCTTTTGCAGCAGCTAAAACATTTATAGTTATAATTCCAAGTGAAGGTGGAGAGTCTATTAAAATATAATCATATTTATTAGCTATGTTTTTGATTGAATTTTTTAATCTAAAAGCACCCTTATCAATATTATGCAGTTCCAATTCAGCACCACAAAGATCTATATTTGAAGGAGCAAGATCTAAACCTGATTCTGTTTTTATAATAACCTCATTAATATCAAGATCATCAATAACTACATCATAAATTGATTTTTCTAATAGTTCTGGGCTAACACCAAGACCAATTGCCAATCCCCCCTGAGGGTCCATATCTATTAATAATACTTTTTTGCCTATTTCCTTTAATGCTGAACCTATATTTATAACTGTTGTAGTTTTACCCACTCCCCCCTTTTGATTAGTTATTGATATTACTCTTCCCATAAATATTTCTCCATTTTTAAATTTTTACAAAAAATTCTTACATCCTATATAAGAAATCTTATTTCCTACATAAGAAATAAGATATCAGAAATCCTATATCTTATATAAGAAATAAGATATAAGTAATAAGATATCCGGAATAATTCATATAATATAAGTTCTCTAAATATATCTTAAATCCTCTATAAGAAATAGGACATCTTATATCCTACATAAGAAATAAGATAACTTATATATTATATCAGATATAAGAAATCAGAAATAAGATATAAGAATTATTATATCCTATATAAGAAATCGTATATAAGATTAAAGATATAGGATATAAGATACGGGAAATAGGAAAAAATTTATAGGACATAAGAAATAGGAAACATAAAATATGAAAAATTAATAAATATAAATGAAAAAAACTATTACGGAAGCATGCACCATACTTTTATATCAAATGAAATACTTCTTCAAATAATTAAAGTTGATAATGAATCCATTAATTTTAAATTAGTAAATTGGGAAGTAGAGCCAATACCAAAGTATGCTGGATTTGATGGGGAAGGTGTAGTAATAAGGATAAAGCCAGACTTAATAATAGAGTTTGCAATATATTCTAAAATTATTGGTTCGTGGACTAGCTTTCATTTCATAATAGAGAACGATTTGGGAACTAAAATGGGAACTTCTTTTAAAAATAAAATTAAGAGATACAAGCAGTTTTTTGAATCAGGAGCATACATGAGATATTTTCCAAAATTTGTAAAGCTAGGAGTTTTATTTATAGTAAAAGGCATTGATGAAACAAGATCATATTACATCATAGATGTTATTAAAGAAGTCTTAGATGATGATTTGGATTTATATGATTTCTATGTTACAAATTTTAATTATTTTAAGGCTAATATTTTCAATATTTGGTTAAAAGCAGGTTATGAAACCAAAAACGATGGAAGATTAAGAGTTTCTAATATTACTAAATGTAAAAGAGCAATTTATCATCTTAAAAAAACTGATGAGAATTGGGAAGATATAGAGTTTGTAGATATGTAAGAATCAGGGAAATACTATAGAAAGAAAAATTTATTTTACCTGATAAAATTAGCTGACTTATATATATATTTATTAGTTATTTATTAAAGGAAATATTATGAAAATGATAATTATACTAATCTTAATTATCTTATTTCTAATATTTTTGAATTTATTTGTAAGTTTCTTTTTTTCTTAACTTTATATATACTTATATAAATTATATTTTCGATTATTTAGCTCTCATATTAAATCAGAGTCTATTTAAGTGCTTCTTGAAAAATTTCTTTCAATGTCTTAGCATTTAATAGGGTCATCTTTATACCGCCTTTTTGCTTTTTTAATATTATTTAGGTTTTTAATAGCCCATATAAGTTTTCAATTATCAGCATTTAAAGAAATTGTGGCAAAGTTTTAAAATAGTTTTATTAATTTAAAATTATTTGTTTTATAATATCAAAAATATTATAGATTATTTCCATTAAAATATGATTAAGAGAAAATTTGCTTTAAAGAACGAAGTTGGGATTCACGCTCGTCCAGCTGCCCTTTTTGTTCAAACCTCAAATAATTATGAATCTGATATTAATGTATATTGTAATGAAAGAATAGCTGATGCTAAAAGCATCTTAAGTGTTTTGACATTGGGAGCTGAAATGGGTATGGAGATTGTAATTGAAATTAACGGAAGTGATGAAAAAGAAGCCCTTCAGGCTTTAGCAAAACTTATAGAAAATAAATTTGGGGAGGAATAAATTTGAATAAAGAAATCATCTTAAAGGGAATAGGAGTATCTCCAGGAATAGTAATTGGTAAAGTAATAAAATATATACCTTCTAAAATAAAAGTTCCTCACAAAAAAATTAATAATGAATTGGTAAATAAAGAGATGGAGAGATTTTTATCATCACTAAAAAAGTCAAAGATTCAACTAAAAAGAGTGAGGGAGAAAACACTTAAAAATATTGGGGAAGAGGAAGCAAAAATATTTGATGCTCACATATTGTTGGTTGATGACCCCTCTCTTATAAATCCAACAAAAAATAAAATAAAAGAAAATAAAATTAATGCTGAGCTGGCTTGGAAGCAGACAGTTGATGAATCATTAAAATTATTTGAGGAAATCAAAGATGAGTATATCAGTATTCGATCTAAGGATTTAGAAGATATAGGATATAGAGTAATGAAGAATCTACTTGGTCTTGAAGAGGAAGTCCTTTTCTTCGTTGAAGAGAATGCAGTAATTGTGGCTAAGGAT
>Ga0209986_10002063_pt1 | contig 18740 bp, 20 predicted proteins | sample BlataG_FD_183168 | JGI IMG/M metagenome (GOLD analysis project Ga0209986, IMG submission 183168) | Deep subsurface microbial communities from Black Sea to uncover new lineages of life (NeLLi) - Black_00105 metaG (SPAdes) (version 2) | ecosystem: Environmental > Aquatic > Marine > Oceanic >... | reverse complement strand
TTGAATAGCTTGACAGTCACTTCCCACAAGGGCTATATTTTACCTGCCGAGGGCCATTAGCTCAGTTGGTTAGAGCACGGTCCTGATAAGACCGGGGTCTGTGGTTCGAGTCCACAATGGCCCACCATCGTGTACAATAGACAGAACCGGCAGCATCTCTTCAGTTAACCCCCTAGGTAGCATTGGTATCGTGTAGGTTAACAGTACGTTATCTCCTGTTACCTTAACTTCTTTGACAAAGCTCCTAACAAAGGATTTTCTCTCGGCAAGGGAACTCTCGCTTAGCAAATTACGCAGGTCGGATACACAATGAGCGACGGTTTCCTCATCTGCCAGTTCCACACGCCTAGCGGAGAGTTCCTGTTCCAGTTGCGATCTTGCTGCCTGCAACTGCTCTCGCCTTTGCCTGAGTTGCTGAATCCGTGGTGCCAGGTCAGCGAGTTGTATCTTCCCAGTTTCGAGAGCATCATATAGCCTCTCCAATCGGCGGTCTACGTCGGCAATCTCATCGATAACATTGTCTAAGCGTTGGCGGTATTCTATCGCCAGGCTGTCCATTTCCTCGTTTACCATATGCACTAACCTGGTGAGATTATCGGTCGTTAAGACATGCTCTTTTATCTTATCTATAACCAGATTCTCAAACTGCTGACTGTTAAGATAACGTGTTGGACATGAGTCAGTTCCTTTCTTCAACAAGGTCCCGCACACGTAATAAGTAAATCGTCCGCTCTTAGCGTCGTGGCCAACCAAATTCTTGCCACAATGTCCGCAGCGGGCCAGTCCACTTAACAAGTAACGACTTGCCACCCGCTTCGGATGAAGGTTGACAGGAGCCCTGTCCTTAAGCAGACTCTGAACTCGCTCGAAGGTATCTCTGTCAATAATAGCCGGCCAGGCATTATCCACCCTAATAGGCGAAAGGTCACGTACACTGTTACGACCCCATACCAGAGTACCGGTGTAAGCCTCGTTGATGAGTATCTTATGGATTGTAGTTTTTATCCAGCCTTTGCCCTTGGGCCCGGCGACCCCCTCTTTATTTAGCTGTTTTGCAATTTCCATCAGGCCCTTACCTTCAAGTACCAGATTAAAGATGCGAGTCACTACGTGCGCCTGATTTAGCTCAAGTTCAAGCTTGGGACGCTCTTTGCCACCATCGTTAACCTTGACCCTGCAATACCCAAAAGGAGCCCGGGCTGAAATATAGAAGCCGCGGGAGGCACTTTCCCTCATCCCCCTGGTTACTTCTTCACCGAGATTGGCCGAGTAAAACTCATCCAGGCTTTCAATCATGGCCTCAAGCAGCTTTCCTGTGGGGGTATCCTCCGCAGGCTCACTTATAGAGACTACTCGGATTCCATTCTTTCGGAGCATCGTTTTGAATACAATTGAATCTTCACGACTGCGGGCAAAGCGTGAATACTTCCAGACCAGAATAAGACCGAACGGCTTTGGAGACCGACGGGCGGCTGAGATCATCTCCCGGAAGGCTGGCCGGGCTGTTGTCTTACCGCTCTCCGATTCATCGACATACTCCTTTATGACCTCATGTCCGTTTCTGGCGGCATACTCCCTGAGAGATTTGAGCTGCGCCGAAATAGACAGGTCTATGTCCTGTTTCTCCGACGAGACCCTGGCATATAGAGCTACTTTCATTGTATTCCTCCTCTAACCAATCTAACATTATCACAGGGGGCAGTACTTGCAACGTCCCGGTACTATTCGCCTGAGCCTTACTATTGCCAGTTCTTCTCGGAGCTTACGACCCAGGCGCCCAATTTCAGCAATCGTTTTCTCCAGGTTACGATAGTCCTCCCAATCTCTCAGGCGGGATTCCAGATCTTCCAAAACATCGTGCACTATTTTTACACATCTTTCGGAATGCTCCACTCCCATTATGCCCATGTGTGAGAAGCCAAAACGAGGATTCACAAGTCCTTTTCCCGCCGATTCCGTGACCAGGCTATCTTTGAGACTATACCCTGTGTTCCCATGGGCCCACTGCTTTGCCTCAGCGACGAGAACAGCGACAATGCCGGGTACAATCCCATCCAGGCCGTCATTGATCAAGGGGTTCAGCCTCCGGTCTGCTTTCACCGATTCGTCGATCACTATTTCCAACTTCTGTTGTTCCTCATCGGCTCTTTGCTGCAGGTTTTGGCGTTTTGACATGTAGCCCCATATGGGCGAGCGTGGTAAATGCTGTCGCAACGCAGCTTCCATAAGGTCATCATCCGGCGATGATGGAATATTGCTCGCCCCCAATATCGCGGAATTCAGCGTTTCGGCAAACTTGCGCAGGTCGTCATAGTGGCGTTCCAAAGCATTGCGCAGCACCGCGGCTCTCGCTTCTTTTACCTCCCTCTCCTGTTTAGCAAGTTCGATATGCTTCCTTACCGTACGGACGTCAAAATCGTCGCTGTCAGCTATTTTCGGTACTGACTCACCCATTTCACTACGTCTCAGCCATTCACGCCGCTGTTCGAGTCTTACCGGCGGTTTTTTGATCCTTTTCGCCATAATTGAACTCCTTTTGCCTCTGGTTTTTGCACTATGTGCCTATAATATCACATACGGTTAGTGTTGTCAAGTGATAAATTATGCATTGTGCTTGTTTATTATATGTGCTACAAGTGTAAGAGTCATCACTAATATTTATTATTTACTGTAACATGGATACCAAAGAAAGTAAAGACGGCTGGAGTGACCCTGCAGGAAGTGCAGAATATCAAACACCTTCGGCAGCATTGCGGCTGTTGGCGAGGATAATTGCCCGTGAGCTTGGAAAGCGTAGAGGCGGCGAGGGCAAGACGTCTTGTCGGAAAACAGATGATCCGCCAACGTCAAGGGACGACCTATGAAGACATATCTTGAACCAAGCGAAATAAGCCTGCTTGAGAATGAGACTACCAATCTCAGGGATCGCCTTCTGATCAAGCTATTGTTTCATTTGGGATGTCGCATCTCTGAAGCTCTAGCTTTGAAGGTTGAGGACATAGACTTCAACCATGGCACGATTATCATCCAACATCTTAAGGTTAACCTACAGCTGTCCTGCACCGCGTGTGGACAAAGACTTGGCCGAAGCCATGCATTCTGCTCCAAGTGCGGGGTCAAGGTTGAAAAGGTTCAGGCTGAGCAACAGGAACGTCGTCGCCAGAGAATGCTGCCGGTAGATGCCGATACTCTAGTCATGCTCAAAGAATACATCGAACGCGGCGGCCCGGTTCTTCGAGATGGTAAAAAGCTGATCTTTGGCATCAATCGACACAGAGGCTGGCAGCTTATCAAAGGATGTGCTGAGAGAGCAAACCTGCCAAAGTTGGTCAACCCTGAAACTGGAAGAATCCATAATGTAAGCCCTCATAAGCTAAGGGACGCCTTTGCTGTACGTGCAGTTAAGATGGATGACTCAGGAGACGGGCTCAGGCTCCTCCAGCAACACTTGGGGCATGCCAGCTTTAACACTACGGCTAAGTATAGAAAGGTCTCCGGGAAAGAGCACAAAGAATGGTACCAAAAGTTGTGGGAAAGGGAAATCGCTTGACTATCTTGCCTCAGCTAAAGGAGATAGGCAGTGGTTGAACCACTAAGGCCAGCTAGAGGTGGTTTTCTTCGTCCCTTCGGCTGCGGCTGGTTTATTAGAGAATTTCTCATGGGTCACGGGCCGAATGGTTCACCAGACATAGACCCCAGTGTTGGTGCGCCTCAATCTGACATCTGCTACCACTACAAGAAAGCTCTTCTAAAGGCAATTGCTATAGATAGAGCCACAAGGCAGGAAGAGAGACAAGCTAAGCGTGAAAAACGTCTCATCTCTCCCGATAGGATAGAGAAACTTGCCACAAGATACCTGTTTCAGACACCCTATAAGTCTAGTGGGTGCCGCTATCACTCGTTTGTAGTCTATTTCTCAAACCTCCAGAGGCTTGGCTGGGTGGAAGAAAGCGGTAAGGTCGAACGTTCAGCTTTTCAGGACAATTATCCCCGAGGTTATCCTCGTAAGTTCTTTCGCCTCACCGAGACAGGCAGGGCTGCCCCTGAGAGTGCTTGGGCAAACCCTTTCGCTGCCCTCTACGGGTAGTGGCACATGGTAGTGACCCCAATAGCAGTAGCGGTTTTTTGTCCGTTCGTGAAATCACCGAAAATCCCCGCTTTGAAATCCTTCACGAAAATATAGGTTCATTCTTTTAATGAACAAAATGTCCTTTTGTGTGATGATGGTATTAGACCATTTGACTTCAGCACCTTAACAATTGAATATTGACATTGGCAATTCGGATAATTGGCTAAATAACAAAACCGGAGGTACAAATAATGACGATAATCACAAAAGCCAATTATCAAAACGTAGCAAAGGCGGCCATTGGCGGGCCGAGTTTTGAAGATGATAATCAATATCTCGCATTGGTACAGAATACGGCCAAAGCTCTCGAGGGCCTAGATACCAATGGCAAACTGGCAGTCGAAGCGGCCTATATCTTCAGCCGAAAAGTGCCTGGTAGTGAACGCCAAGACTTATTCCAAGAATTGGTAACAGCGATACTGGATAGTGGCACAGATAATCCTGCATTCGCCTATACCATCGCTAGACGGGATTGGCAAAATTGGTGGGCCAAATACAAGCTCCACAGTCAATTCTACAGCGGTTACTTGTCTGAGACTATAACGAACAGCGATGGTGAAGATACTGAACTAGCTGAATTGCTAGTCGGTGAAGTCGAATTCGAGAACCGACAAATTGACAAACTCGACGCCAGAGCGCTATGGCAGCAAATACCAAAGGACATTCAAAACCTAGTAGCAAAGCGGTTGCAAGGCAAACCACTCGGAGCGCCACGCAAGCGCAAAGCTGGCAAGCCAAAGTCTAGCGGTACTCTAAACGGTACTGAGCGCCAGCGATTAAATCGCTGGGTGAAAACTGAGGGATTCAAACTACTCATAAACTAAATTCGCAAAGCTAAATCAAAGCTAAAATGTAACAAATATTGCCAGTTATCGGAATTGCTGAACTGTACGATGGCAGGGGCGGCCGATTATTCGGCCGCCTTTGCTATTGTAACAAATATTGTGGCTTATCGGAATAGCCATAGTATAAGGCCAATCCTCTATGGGTGGCCTAGCAATCCCAATCCATGCCCACACTCGAGAAACCTGGGGCTGACCTCAGCATGAGGTGGGGGACGTGGACACTTGAGGCGACAGCCTAACATAGAGGCATAAACGCCAAAGTATTGGCTAACCGAGATGCGTGCGGCCTGAACGTCAGGCATAGGGCATTCCAAACGCACCTTTCGGGACAAGGCCCAGTCCTGATCCTAGCCGTAGTGAGAGGCAAGCTACGGGGACCGACTGGCCTAAATCAGTCTAGCGTGCGGCGTGCGAATCAGTCGCCGTCTTATCCAACGTAAAGGGATCGGGGTGCAATTGCCGTAGTGCGCCTCCGTCAAGGGTGGACTGCTGGCACGGTAGCTGTAGCTCATGGTACGGCTGTGGGGTTGACTCCCCCCAGTCCCAAGAGTACAGGGTGCAGCCGGCATAAGCTGGCAATACGTTCTTCCCACGTCCCTATGTTAGGGGCAACGTGGGGTAAGCGGGGCGTATGTTTAGTCGCTGGCAAGGACGGTAGCAAGTCCTGAAGGCCCTTACCGCCCATGAGAGTATTCCGCCTGCAAAAGTCCCAGGTGGAGCTGTCGTGATGTGGTGGACGGGCGGACTGTTACAGGGAGAATGACGCCGGGTTCAGCTCCCCCGACTTAGGCGGTCGGGGGAGCTATGTCTTGTTTTTAATTCCACGTTCTGGTCGCCAGCAATCGTTGGCGGCCAGCGGTGGGGTTAAAAGCCTCAATAATCGAATAAGGGGGTGAAGTATGGCGACAAAGGTAAAGGTGCGCAAGTGCCATATTTGCGGTTGCCGTCCTGCCTCTACCGAGCAAGGCTTTTGCCATAACTGCCAAACTCGGCTCGATGCGGATCGGCGTCGCAAGCGTCCACCGAAGCCATTTCGGTACGTAACATATCGGGGGGTAACGGTTGCCTTGCACAACGGCAATGGCGACAAGCTCAAGCCTGAGTTTATCACTCGGGACCCTGAGAAGCTGCCAAAACGACGCCTGATAAACCTGGACACGTATTGCCCAGGCTTCACTAGAGAACAGGTCAAGAAGCTCAAGCGGCTATGCTTGAGGTTTGCGAAATAAACTAAAGGGGGTGCATCAATGACAGGCCAGAATATACTACAGAAGGCGGCTATCACCGTTGAGATGAAGCCGACAACCTTCAAGACTGGGTCCGATGGCTTTCGGGGCCAGGGCAAGGTTATTGAGGGCGGCGAGAAGTACCAGGTACAGATCACCGCTGTCCGCTGTGGCTCAAAGAATGGCAAGAACGGCAAGAGCTAATCGGCCAGCACTCTGGGGGCAAGGGATAACCTTGCCTCCAGCCGCAGGTTGATTAGTCTAAGTAAAACTGAATAAGGGGGTGAAAATCATGAAATGCGAATTCTGCGGCCGAAGTGTCTCAGGACGAACAAGAGTCCGCACGTGGGGTTCTGGTATTTGGGTTGGCCATGAGTGTGGGTGCTATGGCCTTATACAGAACTATCGTAACAAACCATACTCAAAGGTCATGGACGGGCTGGCTATGGTCGAAGCTGGCTATTATGCCAATCGTAAATTGGCAAGACTATGGGGGTGAAATATGCCTGGAGTAAAGCCTAAGTCCAGTGGCAGGTACTACAACCTGGAGCCACTGATATACAAAGGGAAAGCCTTTGCTGTAAGGATACATGGAAATTTGCGAGCTTTCAGCAAAACCTTTCTGTTATCTGACTTGGCCGGAGTATATCAGTACACCCTGAGCCAAGCTCAAATGGAGTGGCTGACACGATTAGAGCCAACAAGCTAAACGTCCGACAACCTGGGGGCAAGGCCCTTGTCCCTAGACGTGGGGCGTTCAGCCTCAAATATTAAAGAAAGGAGGTGAACTTGACGCCCAAGCAAAGCTGGTCGCAAAAACTGAAAGCGTGGCAGAAGGGACAGGATGAGGCCACCGCCAAAGCCCTCATGTCACCACCTAGCAAGACAACGCTGCTGGCAGTAATTCCTCACACTGGCGTTGTGCTCATAATGGGCAGTCGGGGATCGGGCAAGTCAGGGCTGGCGCATGAGATAATGTCGCAGGTGCACACCCGGCACAAGCTCGGCGGTGCCCTACTGCTGCCATCCTTGACGAAGAGGCCGCGAGTCCCGGGCTGGATCAAGGTGGTTTCCTCAATTTCCCAATTACCAAAAAAATCCGTGGTCGTCATTGATGAAGCGGCTCAGGTCGCTCACGCCAGGCGGTCCCAAAGCGCCCAGGCGATAGCGATAGACAACCTTATCAGTATCTCGCGCCAACGGCAGCAACTCATAATCCTAGTCAGCCACCACTCCAGGAAGCTGGACCTGAACCTGATACACGACTCGGATGTGATACTGTGGAAGCAGCCAACAGAGGCCCATGCCCTGTTTGAGCGGGACGAGCTCCAACTGTTCACACGTAAGGCATTGGAGTTCTTCGGCAACATCAAGGGCGCGAAAGCAAGGCTGAGAGCAACGTATGTCATGGATCTCCACAGGCTTAAATTCTCATGCTTCAACAATGGGTTGCCCAAGTGGTGGACGGAATCAATATCCTGCGGCTTCCAGAGATATAGGCCTTGAATGCAAGAAAAACTGCCCGCCAGTGGAATAGTTATAGTAGAAAGGGGGTGATACTGTGAAACCGTGAGGCAAAGGTCAAAGTAAATCAAAGTAAAGGAGGACCAATTGAATAGAACAGAGGTATTAGAAAAGCTCGAGCCCATCTGTCATACCACTGTAAGACAGGTGGAGCACACACCCAGGACAAGGGTGATGGTTCAGCCCGGCCAGGTGGTCATTAGGCCTGGCAGCGGCGGCCGGCTTGTCCCTCTGAGCGAGAACGGGGTCAAGGCAATGACTAACTTTGTTGGCTTGCCACAAAAGGTGTGCAGGGAATTAAGCCCTGACCTGTTCGGCAGGGTCGCCACCGAGCTCCTGGGACGGAAGGAGAGATACAACCTGCTTCTTGATGATGGCCAGGTCGAAAACTTTGCCGATTACCGCGGGGTGAGAAACCTGCCTGCGGAGAGGGTGCTATCCACAATTGAGCACGCCATACCCAGATGTGATTACCACAGGGTTAGTATCTTGGGTAATTACTCCGTTGTGCTAGAAATAGTCGGCACCAAGCAAGAGGCGGTACGCCGGGGTGATCTGGTGCGGGGCGGTGCCATGGTTTCCTTCAGCCCCATCAACACTATAATGCCTACAGTGCAAAGCTACGTGCTGCGGCTGACCTGCACCAACGGCGCAACTAGCAAGACCGTACTGGCCAGTTTTACCGGCGGGGGCGGAGAAGGCGATAATGTCTGGCATTGGTTCAGGCAATCTGCCCGGGCAGCCTACCAAGCGATGGGGGATGTTGTGAACCGATACCGCGAGATGATCCGAGAGCGGGTACCAGCCGACCAGCGAGCTGGTATGCTCGAGGAGCTGCTGCGTCAGGCGTCAGGCCGGCATAACAGGGAAGGATGCTGAGGCCGTTAGGGCACAGGCTATCCAGGATCCGCCGCGCAACGCCTATGACATGATGAACCTGATCACCTGGGCAAGTAGCCATATTGTCCAGTCCCCTGAAAGGATACAGCGTGTTCTCAACGCTAGTGCCACCTTTACATCGGAAAGAGAACATGTCAGTATATGTCCGTTATGTCATACTAGACAACAATAACCTCAAATCACAATGTGACATGGTCCCGCACGCTGGATTTCGGGTTATCCTCCGGTTCCCCCGAGTTTTCCTAGTGTGCGGGGCCGCCCCAAGGGAGAGAAATGAATAACCGCAAGGAAAAAATAGAGACACTGATCAGAGAGATAATGCTCAATGAGGAAGCACAGCAGGAGTGGATTGATGGTGCTGACCCAGACTTTCTTAACGCACTGGAGTCTTTCATTAAGCACTACGACACGGGGAAATCCAGAAACGAGTGGTTCAGGATAGGTGTCATCATAGGGGGAGTATATGAGCGGTGGAAACAAAAGCAGATATGAGAAGGCTAAGTAATTAGGCTTCAGGGCTATAAAAGATGGCGGGATTGAACTCGTCGAGACTGAGGTAAGCATATCATTATTTTAGGGCGCTTTATAGTTATTGACACTGCATAAGTGAATAGCCTACCATGTATTCCGAGGAAAGGAGGGTCAAATGCAAGCATACTGTATGAAGTGCCGTGCCAAGAAGGAAATCAAGGACCCCAGAAGAATCACAATGAAGAACGGCAGGCCGGCAACCCAGGGCGTGTGCCCGACATGTGGCACAAAAGTATTCAGAATCGGTAAGTAGGGCTGCTATTACACAGGCTAACAAAACTCAGAAGGGCTGGATTTTCCAGGTGTTGGCATATTCAGCCCTTTTGTTTTACGAATCACACTTAACAGGCGATTGTTGCCTAAATTGAACAAAACACCCCAATGTTCAATCCTGCTCACCTCGTGATATAATTAAAAAGGCAAGGACAAACTAGGGAATGGTGAACAATGACAATTGTAGCCGAAGATGATGCTATCCAAATTGAGAGGCTTGAGCTAGGTCCATTCGGGACTAACGCCTATATTGTAATATGCCAAAAAACACGGGATAGTGTGCTAATAGATACCCCCGCAGAGGCGAACATAATTATGGACAGATTGAAGAGTACCAACCCCAGATACATATTACTGACTCATAACCACATGGATCATACCGATGCCCTTGCCGAATTACAGGCTGCGCTGAAGGTTCCCCTAGCCGCCCACGCGCTGGACACAGGGAATCTGCCAGCCACACCAGAAATGTTGATAAATAATGGCGATACAATTTCACTGGGAAATCTCAAACTTGAAGTGCTTCATACGCCAGGTCATACTCCCGGCAGTTTGTGCTTTAGGGTTGGTCGCTATTTGATATCGGGGGATACCATCTTCCACGGGGGTCCGGGTAAGACAGGTTCGACAGCCGCTTTGAGGCAGATAATCAAGTCTATAACCGAGAAAATCTTTGTATTGCCAGACGATACTCAGATATACCCTGGCCATGGGAATTCCACCGTATTAAAGAACGAGAAAGAAGAATTTGCTGTCTTTGCGTCTCGATCTCATAATCCTGACCTGTGTGGTGATGTGCTCTGGCTTTCATCGTAACTCAGCTATTGGGGGTAGGCTATCTCCGTAACTCTATTCGGTAGAAAGCTTCAGCCAGTTCGTAATCCTCTCCCTGGGCGAGTGCCTTATGTCGTTCCCTGAGACGTTCTTCCAATCCTGCAGATGGATTGTCTCCTGTCTGGCTCTTGTGACAACGCAGGGCGGCAACTTTAGTGGCAAAGGTGGTGGTAATATCAGTGTGGTAGTTAGGCTCTTGAGCGCCCCAGAGCAATACCTCTTTGACTTCGTGAGGCGGAAGCCCTTCCTCCAGTAAATCAGGATAGGAATGAAAATCCCTGGCGTAGGGGAAAATGGCATCAAGTGTAACCTGTCCAGTGATTCGATGATCACGGTGCCAAATATAGCGCCGGTATGGGTCAGCAGTGACCACCGTCTCTGGTTTGTACATCCTTAGTAGACGCACAATCTCTTTTCTGAATTCAGGTGTATCTTCCAGGGATTGGTCTGCATGTCGCAGGAAGATGACCTCCCTCACCCCTAATAGCCTGGCTGCTGCTAGCTGTTCCTTCTCTCTGATTCTGGCCAGTTCATCTGGTTTCACATTGGGGTCGTTGGTACCCTTGTCGCCATTGGTGCATACCACGTAGAGAACATCCTTGCCTTCACTTGTCCAGCGAGCTACAGTCCCGGCAACACCAAATTCGGCATCGTCGGGATGAGGTGTAATCACCATCACATGAGCTGGTTTAATCATTATGCCTGGTCCTTCTTGGATCGTGGTACGCGGCAGCAATTGTATAACATTCCTCAGGCTGATACAATTCAGATTGGGAATGCCAACAAAGGCAATGAGCAATTCCCTCTATAGTATTAGAAATTATCAACCGGCAGATTTCAATAAGTACGTCTTATTGATTGCTGAAGCCGAAAAACTGGAGCCGACCGGGCGTTGTGTTTCACCGCGGGTCATTGCTGAACAATTAGAGCGGCCAAGCTACTCCCCTGAGCAAGACCTGTTTATCGGTGAGATATATGGGCATATTATTGGCTACATGGATGTCAAACCGGAACTGGGCATTGGGCGGGTGGTTCTCGACTGCTGGGTCCACCCTGAGCATCGCAGAAGGGAGCTGGCGACAAAACTCCTCAGTGATGCTACAGACCGTGCCAGACTATTAGGAGCCAAAGCAGCCCATGTAAGTATAAGGGAGGACAACGTGGTTGCGAGAAGGATGCTATCCAGGATGGGCTTCAGCCTCATCCGACGGTTTCTTGAATTGGGGTTAGACATTGCCGATGTTGGCGAATTAGATATGGCCCAGGCGGTTCTAGGCTGCCGCTATCTACAGCCCGGTGAAGAAGACAAGCTGACTCAGCTTCAGAATCGTGCCTTTTCTGGTACCTGGGGATACAATCCCAATACCGTAAAGGAAATAACCTTTCGTGTCAATTCAAGCACCTGTTCCAGGGAGGATATAGTTGGAGTCTACGAGGGAGATGAAGCCATCGGCTATTGCTGGACAGGTATAAGCTATGAGGAAGGAATACCCAGTATGAGAAAGGGGCGGATCCTTATGCTCGGGGTGGCCCCAGATTGCAGGGGTAAGGGAACAGGCAAAAAATTAGTGCTGGCCGGGTTAGCCCGCCTTAGAAGTAAACGTTTACAGGTTGCCGAGTTGACCGTAGACAGCGAGAACAAAGTAGCTTGTGCTCTTTATAAATCCATTGGTTTTAAGGTTCGGGCAAGCAGTTTTTGGTATGAAAAGGTAATAGATTAGGATATAGGGGCAAGATACTTAGTCAGTACCAGTTGGCATTCCTTAATAATCGCCTCAGCGATATTAGACCATCTAAATCTGCTTACTGATGCTCTAATTGACAGAGCAGATTCTATATCTGTGCTTGGTTTGGAAAGAAGCAGAGCTATTTTGTCAGCAAGGTGATGAGGAACGTTATCCGCTACCACGTACCCTGTCTCCCCCTGACAAATGATACTTCCAAAGTTACCTACATTAGTAGCCACTACGGGTGTACCGCAAGCCAGGGATTCCAGAGCTACCAGCCCAAAGCTTTCGTAGTAAGAGGGAATTACACAAGCATCAGCTGCGCTATAGAAATAAGGCAACTGCCCGTGCTTTATCAGACCCACAAAGGTAATCGAATCCTGTATTTTGAGATTGTGAACCAGTTTCCGTAGTTGTTCTATTTCACGCTGGCTATGTTCACCGCCACCGATTATCACCAATCTTAGCCCCTGAATATTTTGCAGATAGGGTATAGCCCTTATTAACTTATCTATGCCCTTTAATGGGTCGATCCTGCCCACAAACAGAATAATCTTACCGCTACCAAATCCCAGACGCTGCCTGGCGTTCTCTTTAATAATGGGTTTAAATTGCTCCAGATTTACGCCGCAAGGCACCACCCCAATTCTTTCCGCCAAAGTACCATAGTGCGTGATAAGCTCCTCCTTTTCCTTGTCCGTCGGAGCGATAACATAATGGCAATTTTGAGCTAAATCTCTTTCCACCTCAATACGAAGTTCAGGCTCTTCTTCTCCGATGCCAATAGTATTCTTAACAGCACCTAGTGTATGGAACATCGTGATATGAGGAATGTTCCACCACTGTTGTAAATATTTTCCTACCAGCCCGGAAAGCCAGTAATGGCTGAATATCAAATCATATTGGAGGTCGTTGCGCTTCCTGAAACTCTCCAAATTATGGGTAAACTCGGAAAGATAGAAATACACAGCCAATTTATGTATCTCCTCGTCTCTCCCTGCAGTGAGGTGAATAAGTCGAGCATTCTGACCAAGTTCATATATTTGATCGTCATTAGGATCATGAACACGGGTATAGACATCCACAAGATGTCCCTGCTTACCCAGTTCGTGAGCAAGCTCCCGGATGTAGACACTCATACCGCCAGTATCTTTCGTCCCTAATTTCCCTACAGGGCAGCTATGGGCACTGAGCATAGCTATTCTCAGTTGACTAGCTAGCACCCGAATGCTCTCCTTCCTAGTGTCACTTGATAGTTATCTGGCAGCTGTATAGGGGAACTTCCCTTCCACCGAGTTGGTATTTGTAGCTTTCTTTCCCTTTGAGAAAGTCCCATTTCCTTTTACCCTTCTCAATACTCTCTTTAAGGCAGAGGACTTTGCAAAGTAGTCCTACGCTTAGGTAGTTGAATTGGGGGTCATAAGCACTATTATAGAGGTAGTGCGAGTCATTGTAGTCAAAGCCCATAGTCATCGCCGCTGGTTGGGCATCCAACTCGATAACGCCAAACCTTAGCAGCCCAACCTCTGCCATAGCCCTAGCTAGAGACCTAAAGAATGATTCCATCTGGGGAGTCATGAAGTGGGCTTTCTCATCCCGGCTCAGTGAAAAGAGCTTCAGAAATGTTCCCACATAATCTTCGACCTCTTGGCCAACTTCCAGGCAATGGTGCTCTACATTGCCCGCCTCCCACAACCGCCTTAGCTTGCGCCTCACTTCATGGCGTTGCTTCTTATCCAACGTTGCCAGATATTCCTCCCAGGTAGAAGGTAAATTCACCTCTAGAGAAACATCCTCTGGTTGGCAGAGAACTTCGTACCCCCGGTTCTGGGCTGTACCCACAAGATCAGTGAGCACCGTGGAATCAGGCTTCAGAGGCCTTAGATCCAGGTGATTAATACCCTTCGCCTGCAAATCGTCAAGCAGAACACCAAAGAAGTCTCTTTCCATTCTGCGGGCAATAACAAAGTCAAGATAATCACAGACATCGGCACTACCGATAAAGTAAGCCGTTTCCTTATTCATCATAAGTGGAGCAAAGCCAATGATTTTATCCCTTTGCCGCAGCGTACGCAGATATAATTCAACCCCTGAGCCAAACGCTTGCCACCAGACCTTCAACCAAGTGGGTAAAACGAAGATTGAACTCCACCTCAAATGGTTACTGGGGTTAGCCCAGCAGGAAGCAAGGCTATCAAAACTCTCTACAGTAAGGATATAACTCATTCGTGTTTACGCCAGTATAGCGTTTATACATACCTGAATCAACATCGTTACTTGTAGAGAAAGCGCACGTATCTATCTAAAGTCTCCGGCAACCTTATCCGTTCATTTGCCTTACGTAAATCTATACTACCGACTATTTCTCAGAATTACTTCGCTGACTACCGGATATGTAATTAGCTGTATTGTGCAATGCCAACGTGTTCGACTGGCATTTTGAGACACAGGGAGCCAAAATCAGTGAATCGAGTATTCATCAAGGTCTGTCAACGACTTGTGCTCTCGGGTTAAGTATAAACGTGGTTGATTTGTTCATTTCAACTGTTTGTCCTTTTGTTACGTCAGAGGTAACAACACAGGCTTTTGTGCAATACAGGCAGCGTTTACTTACGCACCAGGATTCAGAACGCGCCCGACGAAGAGAATGGCACCCGTCTCAATGTCGCGAATCAGAAAGATGAAGGGACGGTCTACGGTGACTTCCACAAGCGGTTCAGGTGCCTCTTCCTCCATGACTACTGCCGTGGCCGCTGCCGCCTCTGTGCCTGCCTCATCTACTGATACAAAAGCCTTATGCAGTACTTCCCTTATGTATAGGTCACGCGTACCCGTCATCCCGGAGAAATCGGCAGCCCCAGAGAAAGCAGCTGGCATGCCCATGTCCTCCAGGGTATTCTTCAGGCTAAATTCTGAGTCAAATTCAAACCGGGGCATCGTCAGGGTGACCCCACTAGGTTGCAGACCGATTATGATGTCACAGACCTGCTGGGCCTGAAGTCCTTCTTCAAAAGCCTCGAAGTTGCCAGCTTCAGGCAGGAGGATAACCATTGACAGCTCTTTCCCATCGTAAGGTAGCTCAACCGCCTGATATCCTTCCCCATCGGTGTAGCCGAAGGCCTCTGTCTGCTCCATCATCGGCACTATTACCCGCCCGCCGTCAAGCAGGTAGAACGGGCCGTCTGCTGTCATGTTTTCATTGAAAGGATACTCCCAGGCGGCATTGAAGTAGATGGCATTGGTCAACACAAGGCAGGTCGCTACAGTGATTACGCCCTCCGGGATAAGGTCCTTAATGCGACCTGCCGTCTGGTCACTGACCCAATCATTGATGGCGAGGCGGGACTCTTCCGTCTGGTTTATGAAGTCCAGTATTCTTAAGCCCGCATCGTAGTTCTCGGCCAGAACATCGAGGAACTCGGTCAGGAACTCATAATCCTTTTGCCCCCAGATGGCGTTCACAATGTTCAGTCTGAACCCTTCGCCGTCCTTACCTTGCGCACCTTCACCTCTACTGGCAAGTTCGGCATCAAGCCAGTTAAACGCCGGGTGCAGCCTATCTTGTTCAAGCATAAAGTGAAGGGTAGCGGCCATCTCCTCTGCGGTATCGCCGCGGGCTCCAGCATATGTCATGGCCAGCGCCACTGAGATGCTGTGAGGGGAATAGAACAGATTACCCTCTTGCTCTGTGAGCGCCTGATAAAGCTCGAAGGCAAAGGCACTGTTTCCTTCAACCAGCAATGCTTGCTCACTCGTGCTGACATCTGGTGAAGTTATCCGTTCTTTATCTGATTTGAGCAGCTCGCCTGGTGCCGGCTGAGCACAGGCTATCAGCGGCAGCACCAACACTATGACTAATATGGCTATCAACTTCTTAATCATGTTATTCATTTCCGACGGTGTTACTACGCCAGTCTTTTGTTTATACTGCTAATAATACTATCATACGGTCCCATTGTTAAAATGTTATTAAGGAAGTTGTCATATAGGGTGCCATTATTAAGTTTTCATTAAAGAAATTGTCAATAGTTTTCTGTGGGCCACTCAAAACATGCCATAGAGTTAAGGAGTCACAAAACGCTATATTGTGACTTACTGGTCAAAGCAAGCCAATGCGCAATTCCACCCTCAGGTATATTGTGGTTCTTGCCCAACTGTCTGAGTTCTAGTCGTGTTAAGACACGGACTGCCAGCTCAGGAAGGGATAGGTCTGTCCCTCAATGATATTCCAGGTATAGGCGGGATTGGTCACGCCATGAGCGACTGCAATTATGCTCCAGCCTGCAAAGGTGGCGATGTCCTGCATTTCGGCGGTGGTCTTGCCTGTTCCGCCACCCGAAGTAGCTTGTCCGCTAGTTTGGATATCCCAAAGGGAGTTGCTCACAGTCCCATCATAACTATCTCCCACGAGACCGCCAACACTATCGTCGCCAGTCACGCTGCCGATGGAATACGAGTTCCCCACAGAACCCGAATTTGTTCCCACCAGACCGCCAGCATACTGATCGCCAGTCACGTCAGCGGTAGAATAAGAGTTACTCACAGTGCCATGATTCGCTCCCACCAGACCACCAACCGCCCAGGTGCCAGTCACCCTCCCAGTCAAATAGGAATTGCTCACGGTGCCATCATTGCATCCCACGAGACCGCCAACATGATCACCTTTGTAAGTCGTGTTTTTTACATCCTCGACACCCACACGAGTGACTTGTCCACCAGAGGCAACATACCCAAATAATCCGAGGTGCGAAACAAAACCAAAGTTGAAACTCAGGCTTAGGTTCGAGATTTTGTGACCATTGCCATCAAACTCTCCCGCAAGATAAGGGATGTAAAAGTTGGGTTCGTTGGTTAAATCCAGATCATCTTTCAACCTGAATTTCAACGACTCGTCCTGACCGAAGGCGAGTAGCTGCTTGAAATCACTGACATCATTTATCAGATAATAACCATCCTCTTGAGAAAGCCTTTGATTGACATCCAAGAACTTATCGTTGGCTAGCCATTGCTCAAAGTCTTCGCCGAACAAAGCTCCAATAGTGATTATGTTTTGTCGATTGATGCGAACCTCGTTGTAATTATAGTAGGAGTTGCTCACAGCAACTCCACCGTGAAGTCCCACCAGACCGCCGACATTATTATCGCCAGTCACGCTGCCGGTGAAATAAGAATCGCTCACGGTGTTCCCATTAGTTCCTGCCAGACCTCCAACACAGAACCTGCCGGTCACACTGCCGGTGAAATACGAGTCGCTAACAATGCCATCATTGTGTCCCACCAGGCCGCCAACATAGTCACGGCCAGTTACTTCAGCGTTGACCACGCCAGGATTCTCGATAACTCCTTCACCAACGCAACCGAAAAGGCCCACACCATCATCGTCAGGGCGGTTAATAAACAGATTCCTTATCTCATATCCCTGTCCATCGAAACTCCCGCCAAATGGGGCAACAGGCTCGATCACGTGGTGAGTAATCGGGTCTGCAACAAGGCTTCCGATTGGCTCCCAGCCCTTTCCTCCATCGGCCGTGGGCCCTGCTAGCTCCGTATAACCAAGGGTAGTGGAATCGAGGTCTCTCATCAGAATGTAACTTCCACCCGGGTTACCTCTGATGGCATCTAAATCATACCAATCGTATATTCCTATTCCAAAGTTTGCACTGATCGTGTAGTCGCCGTTCATAGTAATTGTGGTTGATGCACTATTGACATCGGCAATGCTGTCGACATCACCCGTCCAGTTGACAAACTGGTAGCCTTCGTCAGGTTGAGCAACAAGGGCAATCAATGTCCCCTTGTCATAGGTAAAAGCCCCTTCGCCAGGTACTGTGACCGCGCCACCAGCTGTGCTGGAGACGGTGAGGCGATGTACCGCCACGAAGCTGGCCATTATGGAGTAGTCTCCGTTCATGGTGATGGTGGTTGAGGCAGCATTAATATCGGCGATAGTGCTCACATCGCCAGTCCAGTTGACAAAGCGGTAACCGTCTTCAGGTTCGGCCACCAAGTCAATTACCTCACCTTCGTCATAGGTGAGAGCCCCCTCTCCAGGGGTGACTACCTCGCCGCCTTCGGTGCTGGAGATGGTGAGGTTGTACTGAGCAGCAGTAGGAGCACAGCCTACCATCCCGGCAATCAAGGCTACCGTAATCAAAAAGATGCTAACTCTTTTCATATATACGACCCCTGAAGTATTATTGTATCACTAGTGAAGGGATTATCAATAGGTTGCGATGTCCTAGACATGCTACGGAGATGGGTATCACAAACCGCTATTTCGTGCAGCCCGATTCCACAAGTCAAAATTTGCTTTCATTAGGAGAGAAGTCTCTATATGGTTCTGGCGAACACAATTTGGAAAATACACGATGTGTAATCTTGCAGCGAGTGTTTACATTAGTCAACATAAGTTATATTATACATTTTATATTGACATGTTATTTTAGGGGGCTCAGAGATGGACAAGAAGGAGAATATTGAAAGCATAATCGGGTTGATTAATAACCTGATGCTTTCGACTAAAGCACATGAGCCGCATCCCTGGTTGCACCTTGAGCTGACCAGGGAGCAGTTGCGCGTCATGTTTCTGCTCTCTTTCAAAGGCTGGAGCTCGCCTGGTGAGGTGGCCGCATCTTTCGGCGTACCCAAGGCCAATGTTACCAGCATCATTGATCGGCTGGTAGACAAGGGGCTAATCAGTCGCCAAGAGAACCCAGATGACCGCCGTAGCTACATCCTTTCTCTTACTGAA
>Ga0209986_10002062_pt1 | contig 18752 bp, 17 predicted proteins | sample BlataG_FD_183168 | JGI IMG/M metagenome (GOLD analysis project Ga0209986, IMG submission 183168) | Deep subsurface microbial communities from Black Sea to uncover new lineages of life (NeLLi) - Black_00105 metaG (SPAdes) (version 2) | ecosystem: Environmental > Aquatic > Marine > Oceanic >... | reverse complement strand
GGGGATACCGCCGGAAGAGGTGGCGATAAAGACAAGCGAAAAAGACGAGCTCAAAGAGGTGGACGATATTGGGGGATTGATGTCGAGACAATGCAGGATTCGTTACATCATTACGAAACAGGCGCTGCAGGAGGGTTGGGATTGCGCATTTGCGTATGTGCTCAGTATCCTGACAAATCCGGGCTCAAAAACTGCCTTGACACAACTTGTGGGCAGGATATTGCGCCAGCCGTTTGCTAAGAAAACGGGAATGAAGGAACTTGATGAGAGCTATGTTTTTTGCTTTCAGCAACGGGGTGCAGATTTGTTAGAGGAGATAAGGCAGGGGTTCAGGGGTGAAGGATTAGGCGACCTTGCGGGACGTATTGCTCTTGAAGATGAGGTCGAGGGAGTGGAGGGAGAAGAGCGCGTATGTGAAATAAGGGACAAATTTAAGAAAGCAGCCGGGCAAGTCATTCTCCCGGTATTTGTGATGCGGGAGGGTAATAGCTGGAGAAAAGTAAACTACGAAATGGACATTGCGAGTCGGATTCCATGGGGTGAGACAAACCTTGAACCGATGTTTTCATTGACGCTTTCGATGCTTGAAGAAAAAGATATGGAGCAGGTTGCCAGTATTTCTGACGATGTTAGTCGGGTTATCGAGCTGAAACAAGCAATAGCCCTAAAGACGGGAAGTCTGAAACTGGACTCTGTTTTTATGGCGCGACATTTGCTGGATATGGTGCCTAATCCATGGGTGGCTCACGAATTCGGGCGGAAGGTGCTTAATGAGCTGTTAGGCCGAAACGAGAAGCAAATTGTCATAAATAATTTTGTTTTTATTGTTGAAGAACTGCGGAAACATCTTTTCAAAGAAAAAGATAAACTTGCCAAGCGAGTTTTTAAAGACCTGATATCGCGAGACGAGCTAAGGTTCTTAGTGATTGCGAATGATTTGGGATACAAGCTGCCTAAAAAAAGGCGTGTAAGGTCGGAGAGACGACTTACCAAGAGAAGCGGGGAGCAGTTAGAGCGGAGTCTATTTGACTATGTTCCTGAAGAAGACTTTAACGAGCTGGAGAAAAGCGTTGCGCTGTATCTTGAGGAGCAGGAACAGCTGTTTTTCTGGTATCGGAATATACCTCGCCATGACTATTACGTCCAGGGCTGGCGCAAGCATAAGATTTTCGCCGATTTTATTTTTACAGCCAACAAACAGGATACGAACGGATTTAATCGTGTGTTTGTTGTTGAAACTAAAGGATTACATCTGAAAGATAGTGAAGATGCTAAGTACAAGAAATCAGTCTTTGACTTATGCAATGACTTGGCAAGAGAGACCACAACGAATCAACTTGGGATGGAGTTGGAGAGCCAAAAAGTCTCATTCCACGTCGTAGATGAAGATGAATGGCAACAAAGGTTTAATGAACTCTTGTCTATATAGGTCAAAGGGAACCCACAAGCGGAGGACAGAAGGCGGAGGGGGAAGCCCACCCTGCGATTTTGGTTGTTTATCGTGTATTTTCTGGGGAAATGGGAAGGACAGAAGACAGAGAACAGAGGACAGAGGACAGAGGACAGAGGACAGAGGACAGAGGACAGAGGACAGAGGACAGAGGACAGAGGACAGAGGACAGAGGACAGAATTTAGAATTCACTTAATACGCACCGTGCACGAGACATCAGGCTATTTTTGATTGGTAAGAGCTGTTTTTGTGCTGGAACTTTTGCAGGGAGCGGAAATAGATGAGTTTATATAGAGCGTTATTATTGTTGCGATTGTTGCCGGGTTTGATTGTGGGGCTGACGATTCATGAGGCGGCTCATGCTATAACTGCAAAATGGCTTGGTGACAGTACGGCCGAGAGGATGGGTAGAGTGAGCTTGAATCCGTTGCGGCATCTTTCGCCGTTAGGGACGGTTGCATTGTTCATTCTTGGTTTCGGGTGGGGCAAGCCGGTGGTTGTGAATATTTACAACTTCAAAAGGCCGAAGTTTTATTATCTCTTGAGCTCGCTGGCGGGGCCGGCTGCGAATCTTGTTCTTTGTGCTTTGGCGTTAGGCATACTGTATCTTCGGCCTCACTGGACGATTGCGTTTATCTGCATGAGTATCTTTTATATCAATGCAATACTGGCGGTGATTAACCTTTTGCCTGTGCCGCCTCTCGATGGGAGTAAGATATGGCCCTGTATCATACCGGGGATGAAGCCGACGGTGTCGGCAAAGTGGACGAGGGTCTGGATGGTGGTTTTGTTGGTCTGTCTTTTTACGGGGGTGATAGGTAAAATCCTTGGTCCGGTACTGGCTTTTCTCAACTCATTATTGCCTGCCGGCTTGTGAATTCGCCTTGTTGGGGGTTATTTTGGGGCGAATACAGGGATTTGCATTTTTTGTTGAAAAAAAGGTTGATTCGTCGTTGTGAATCGGCTATATTCCGACAATTGAAAAAATGCTCTGTCGCACGGGGTAGAAGAAGAAATTGAAAAGTTAAAGCTGAAAATGTAAAAATTATGAGTTTGGCTTTTTTATTTCTTTGGGGTCAGCAGTATCACGGCGTGGTTGACTCAAGCCTCCGACGGAGCCAAATCGCTCCGTGACAAGCGACGATGATTGTTAATTGTATTACCCGATGGTGTAATTGGTAACACATGGGCTTTTGGTGCCCACGTTCCAGGTTCGAGTCCTGGTCGGGTAGGTTTTGAAGTGATTATTGACTATTGATTATTGAAAAAGGAAAGAAGATTGCTTCGCCGGACAGAGGACAGAGCTGACTTCTGGCATCTTATTAACTACTTAGAGGCGATGTTATGGCAGAAAGAGTAGCAATAATTCTGGCGGCTGGGGTCAGCAGCAGGATGAATACACAACTGGCGAAGGTGCTGCATGAGGTATGCGGGCGACCTATGCTGGCATACGTGCTTGATGTGTGCCGGCAGGTTGGGGTTGAAAAGATATATACTGTGGTTGGCTTCGGCAATGAGCATGTGAGAGAGCGATTCAGCGATGCTGAGGATGTTGTCTGGGTTCGCCAGCCCAGGCAAGAGGGGACTGCCCATGCGGTTTTATGCTGCAGGGAACATCTCAACGATTTTGAGGGTGAGACGCTGGTTCTTTGTGGTGATGGGCCGTTGATTCGGGCTGAAACGCTAAAGGCGCTTTTTGAAAAACACAAGGCCGAGCATTCGGCGGTGACATTGGCGACGGCGGTCCTGGATGACCCGACCGGATACGGGCGGATAGTGCGGGATGCACGCGGCAATATCCAGAGTATTGTTGAAGATAGCGACTGCACGGGCGAACAATTAGGAATTTGTGAGGTCAACCCAAGCTATTATCTGTTCAATAATAAAATTCTTTTTGAGGCGGTTGAGAAGGTCAGGCCTGATAACGTCAAAAAAGAGTATTATTTGACCGATGCGCTGTCTCTTATCATTGCGGCAGGCCATAAAGTCGTAGCCTTTACGGCGGTGCGGCCGGACGAAGCCAGAGGTATTAACAGCAGAGCCCAGCTCAGCGTGGCGAGCAAGATTATGCAGCGGCGGATTCAGCAGGAGCTGATGGACAACGGCGTTACTATTGTTGACCCTGATAATACCTGGATAGATATAAGGGCACAAATTGGGCAGGATACGGTGATTGAGCCCTTTACATATATTCACGGTGAGGTTAAAATCGGGCAGGGCTGTCGAATTGGGCCATTTGCTTATTTGAGGGATGGCACGGTTTTGAAAGATGATGTTGTTCTGGGCGTTTTTACGGAAGTTAAAAATTCGACTTTGGCTGACGGGGTGCGAGCACGACACCACAGCTATATCGGCGATGCCGTTGTGGGGCGGAATGTTAATATAGGAGCCGGCTCGATAACGGCCAACTTCGACGGCGAGAAGGTGAACCGGACAAATATAGGTAATGACTGCTACATCGGTTCGGGCGCGGTACTGATAGCGCCGATTGAGCTGAAGGACGGCTCGCGTATAGGCGCCGGGACGGTGGTCTCGCAGGAAGAGATAGATAAATTTGGGCGGAAGGAGTAAAAAGGATTACCTGTGGCAGTCCTATGGACTCCGCCGTAAGGCGTCCCCGAGTGGACTTACGGAGAGCTAAAAAGGTAAGGAGATGTTTGTGAATGATAATCTGAAGATATTCTCCGGCAAAAGCAATGCAGCATTGGCCGGTGCGGTTTGTGAGTATTTAGGCATTCCGCTCGGCGGTGCGAAGATTGAGCGGTTTGCGGACGGCGAGAAGGTTGTCAGGGTGGAAGATGATGTTCGAGGCAGGGATTGCTTTGTTGTGCAGTCGACGTGCAGGCCTGTTGATGAGCATCTGGTAGAGCTTTTGATTTATCTGGACTGTTTGCGAAGGGCCAGTGCGAGTCGCATCACTGCGGTTATTCCTTACTTTGGCTATGCCCGGCAGGATAGAAAAGACGAAGGGCGCGTGCCGATTACCGCGAAGCTGGTGGCCAATCTTATTACCACCGCCGGCGCCAACAGGGTGCTGGCGATAGACCTGCACGCAGCACAGGTGCAGGGTTTTTTCGATATACCGGTTGACCACCTGACGGGTGAGCTGGTACTGGGTAAGTATTTTAAGGATAAGAAGATCGGTAAATTGACCGTAATTTCGCCGGATGTGGGTAATATGAGGATTGCATCCAGATATGCAGCGCGCCTTGGCGGGGAGCTGGCAATTGTGCACAAAAAACGGCTCAGCGGCAGCGAGGTGCGCGCTTCGGAGATTATCGGGGAAGTAAAAGGCAGAAATATTCTGATGTGCGACGATATTATCGCAACCGCCGGGACTGTGTGCAGTGCGGCCAGTCTGGTTAAGGAGCGTGGAGCTGAAAGAATATATGTCGGTGCCACACACGGTGTTCTTGCGGGCGAGGCGCTGGAACGATTGGAGCAGGCGCCGATTGATGAAGTGGTGGTCACCGATACTATACCGTTGACTGAGGAGACCAAAAAGCTTGGCGGTATTAAGGTTTTAACCGTCTCAGCTATGTTAGGCGAGGCGATAAAGAGGATACACAAAAATGAATCGGTTAGTAGCTTGTTCAACAATGTTTAGCGCATTGAGGTAAGGAGATTATGGAAAAAGCTTTGTCTTTGAAGGCGGAAATTCGGGAGCATACCGGCTCAAAGTCCGCGGCGAAGGTGCGTAAGCAGGGCCGGATACCCGCTATTGTGTACGGACATAAGAAGGAGCCGGTGGCTATTTCGTTAGACGTGCATAACCTGGTCGAAGGGCTGCATCACGGGCATCGGCTGATGGATGTGCAGATTGGTAAAAAGCGACAAAAGGTGATTGTTAAAGACCTGCAATATGACTATCTGGGCAAAGATATCATTCATGTGGACCTGATGAGAGTTGACGTAACCGAGACAGTTAAAGTAGCGGTTCCTATCGAACTTAAAGGCACAGCGAAAGGCACGCACGAGGGCGGTATTATTACCGAGCATACAGACCACCTGGAAATCGAGTGCAGAGTAACCGATATTCCCGAAACCATTGTTGTCTCGGTGAAAGATATGGATGTGGGCGATGTTTTGCACGCCGGCGATATTGAGCTTCCGGAGGAGGTGAGGCTGTCGAGCTCGCCGGAGGCGCTGCTGGTCACCTGCAGTTTGGTTGCTGCCGCCAAGGCCGTCGAGGAGGTTGAAGAGGAAGCCCCTGCTGCTCCCGAGGTTATTGGCGAGGCCAAGGAGCCAGAAGAGCAACCTTCTGAAGAAGAGGGCAAGTGACCCCCGCGTTTTCCCCTTAGGGGAGCGGGGGGTGAGAATTGATGTTATGGCCGAAACTAAAATGGTCGTTGGCCTGGGGAATCCGGGCGATGAGTATGTTGATACGCGGCACAACATCGGTTTTAGGGTAGTAGATTCACTGGCTGAGTCGTTGAAGATAAAGGTAAGAAGGAGAAAATTCGGCGCTCGTTTCGGCGATGGTGAATTTTCAGATAAAAAGTTAATATTGTTAAAGCCGTGGCGGTTTATGAACCGCAGCGGTCAGGCCGTTGCAACGGCGGTGGGTTTTTATAAGCTCGGCGCCGAGGATTTGCTTGTGGTGACCGACGATATGGCGTTGTCGCCGGGCAGGATTCGGATCAGGGCAAAGGGTTCGGCCGGCGGCCATAATGGCTTGGCTGACGTTATAGAAAAGCTCGGCACAGAGAGTATAGGACGTTTGCGAATCGGCATCGGCCAGAGCGGTGAAGAATCAGATGTAGATTTTGTTCTCGATAAGCCGGCAGAAACAGATAGACTGCTGCTGGATGAGGCCATTAAGAGGGCAGCAGAGGCGGTGCTTTGCTGGGTCGAATGCGGCATAGAGACTGCTATGAACACGTTTAATGAAATGGTCAATAGGCAATAGTGGATAGTATTTGGCAGAACGACTAAATAGTAAATACGGAGATATTTGACTTGGAAACTGTTATTAAGAAATTGTATGAAGGTATGTTTCTTGTTGATTCGGCTCAGGCACAGAATTGGGACGCAATTATTACGGCTATCAAAACCATACTGGAAAGGGCTGAGGCCGAGATTGTCTCGATGAAAAAATGGGACGATAGGAAACTGGCATATGGAATTGGCGGTAAAACCAGGGGGACATATATCCTTTGTTATTTCAGGGCCGATGGCGAGAGGATACGGGATATTGAGAGGGATGTTCATCTCTCGGAGCGGATTATGCGCGTTTTGATTTTGTGTGCCGAGACAAGAGAGAAACGAGATATTGAAAAGGACCTCATTTCGCAGAAAGATAGTGAAATGGAAACCTCCAAAGATACTCCTGCTGAGCAGGCAGAAAAAGAGAAGCATAAAGCCGCTCAAAAAGCGGCAGAAAAGGTTGAAGCAGAGCAAGGTGCAGCCGAGCGCGAAAGAGGGCGTTTGGAAACTCCGGAAGCTGCGGCGGATGCGAGCCCCGTTAGAAACGCTCTAAAGCCTAACAATATGAACGAGAAAAGGAAAATTTCTAACGGGGCGAGTGAGTCGGAGCAGGCCGAGCCAAAAGAAGATATTGGGCAGATTAATGAGCTGGGCGGACAAGGGGCTAAAGAGGATTGATTGTGGCTGATTTTAAGGCTTAAGGTGGAAAGGGGATTTTGAGATGGCTAATTTTAATAAAGTTTTGCTGATGGGTAATCTGACTCGTGACCCGCAGTTGTCGTACCTGCCCAGCCAGACCGCAGTGGTTGATTTCGGGCTGGCGGTTAACCGTAGATGGAAAAGCAGGGAAGGGGAAAATAGGGAGGAGACCTGTTTTATAGATTGCCGGGCGTTCGGTCGAACTGCTGAGAATATAAACAAGTACCTCAGCAAAGGCAGGCCGCTGTTTGTTGAGGGCAGGCTGACATTTGATAGCTGGACGGCTCAGGACGGTACGAAGCGCAGCAAGCACAGGGTTACAGTTGAAAGCTTTCAGTTCCTTCCCGGCGGGCCTGGGGGGCGTGTCGGCCAGACTGAGGAGGGTGCAGATGCTCAAGGGGTTCCCGCAGAACGGGGTCCCGATGAGCAGACGAGCGCAGATGATATACCGTTTTGAGTTGGTGATTGGTAACTGGTGAGTAATTAATTGGTGAGTGGTGAGTGGTTAATTAACCAATTACCATTTAACCAGATAGGGTAAAAGATGGGAACAATGCAAAGAAGAAGGGGCTCCGGTTTTGTGATGGACGGCAAAATGGGAACCCGAACCCCGCAAATTGGCGGGCTGCGTCGTGAGAGCCCAAAATCAGGCCTGTCCGGCCTGGGACGGATTCGTGAACAGACGCAATGTCGTTTTTGCAGAAGAGGCATAAAGTACGTTGACTACAAGGACGTCGAGACTCTGCAGAAGCTCTTGACCAATCGCGGCAAGATATACTCCCGCAAGCGCAGCGGCAATTGTGCCGGCTGTCAAAGAAAGGCGAAAAAGGCAATTAAACGTGCCCGGTATATGGCACTATTGCCGTTTACTACGTAAGTTTTGGTGATTGGCAGCCACTTAACCAATTAACCAGAAAGGATAAAGAGATGAAGATTCTCCTCTGTGAGGATGTCAGGGGGCTCGGGTGGCTCGGCGATGTTGTAGAAGTCAGCGCCGGGTATGCGAGAAACTATTTACTGCCTCAGGGGCTGGCAAAGCCCGCGATTGAGGCGAATTTGCGAGCTATAGCTAAAGAAAAGGCCCGGCGTGCAGAGCAGAGGATAACGCAGCACAAGCGTCTTGAAACGGCGGCGGCAGCGGTGGAAGGGGCGGAGGCCGTTGTTGCAGTTAAGGCGAACGAGCAGGGGGTTTTGTTCGGCTCGGTTGGAGCCGGTGAGATTGCAGCCAATCTGCGACAGCTCGGATTTGAAGTCGCCGATGAGGTTGTGCAGTTATCCGAACACATAAAGAATGTGGGCACGCACAGCGTGACATTGAAATTCGCCGACGATTTGACCGCGCAGGTGAACGTTGTTGTCGTCGCCGAAGGCGAAGATGTTACGTCTCTAAAGGAAGCCGCAAACAAGGATGGCCAGTCCCTGCAGGAACCGCAGTCCGGCAATTTGCCGGAACGAGAAAAAAAGCAGTCCGGAAGGACTCCATAGGAGAACACGTAAATTCACTGCCCCCGCGCTTTCTTGCAAAAGCAAGAGCTGGGGCTTGAACCACAAGAAGTGAGATTGTTGTCGTCCCCGCTGCTTCGATTTGCGAAGCAAAACGGCGTGGTGTAGTTTTGAAGGAATAATCTAAATGACTCAACTGACCAGGGCAGGTAAAGATAAGGTCGGAACGGCCGAGGCGGTGAGGGGTGGCGGCGGTGCTGGAGCGGGGTTGGCAGCGCGCAGTATGCCGGAATCGTTAGCGGCCGAGGCGGCGGTGCTCGGCTCTATGATAGTTGACCCGGAGTGTATCAGTGAGGTTGTCGAGCTTGTAACAACGGACGCCTTCTACCGAATCGAACACCGCCATTTATTTGAAGCGATATTAGAGCTATACCAAAAGAACCCTTCTCAAAGGTTCAACGACAGAGAGCGGGGGACAGGTCTCGACCTGGTTCTGCTTCGTGATGAGCTTGAAAAACGCAAGCAATTAGAAGAAGTCGGCGGAGTGGAATACCTTGCGAAGGTTGTGGATTCTGTGCCTTCGTCGGCGAATGTGAACTATTATGCCGGTATTATCAAAGAGAAGATGCTGCTGCGCGAGATTATTACCGCCGCCGGTGAGATTTTGGAGGATGCATATAATGAAGCCGGTGAGCCGAGCGAAAAACTTGACGAGGCGGAGCGCAGGATTTTTGCCGTTACGGATAAAAAGATAAGCGGTTCCGCATCTTTGTTGAGGGACCTGGTTACTCACACTTATGAGCTTATAGAGAAACGCGAGGGAGGAAGTCATGTTACCGGCATTGCGACCGGTTATCATGAGCTTGACGGGCTCACCTGTGGTTTGCAGAACGGGGAAATGATAATCATTGCCGGAAGACCCAGTATGGGAAAGACCTCTCTGGCGCTGAATATCGCCGAGCATATCGGCGTTGAAGAGGGAGCCCCGGTTGTGATATTTTCATTGGAGACGGGCAACCAGCAGTTAGCTGAAAGGTTCCTGTGCAGCGGCAGCGAGATTGATGCCCAAAAGGTCAGAAAGGGGATGCTCAGTACCGAGGATTACGAGCAGCTCAAGGAGGCCAGCGGCGCATTGTATGAAGCGCCGATTTATATCGATGATACCTCGACGCTGACACCGCTGGAGCTCCGCGCCAAGGCCAGGCGACTTAAAAGCCGACACGATATCCGGTGCATTATAGTGGACTATTTACAGTTAATGCACCTGGGCACCGGCAGGGTTGAGTCACGTCAGCAGGAAATCACCACCATTTCAAGATATATCAAGTCCTTAGCGCGCGAGTTGAATATCCCCGTGGTTGTGCTGAGCCAGTTGAATCGGTCTCCGGAGGGCAGGTTAGATCACAAGCCGAGGATGAGCGACCTGCGTGAAAGCGGTAGTATCGAGCAGGATGCCGATGTCGTGATGCTGCTTCACCGTGAAGATTACTACCGTCGCGGTGAAAAGGACTACCAGCAGGACAATAAGGCCGAGCTGATAATAGCCAAACAGCGTAACGGCCCGACCGGAGTTGTAGAAATGATATTCAGGGAGAAATTTACGCGGTTTGAGAACGCCTCTCACGTAGAATCCGCCGCCGGCGGAGCCGGAGTGCCATTTTAAGGGGAACAGATGTCAGAAGTCAGATGTCAGAAGTCAGATGTCAGATGTCAGTTGTCAGATGTCAGATGTCAGAAGTCAGATGTCAGAAGTCAGTTGTCAGAAAAGTCTGTCTTTTGTTTTCCGGCCTATGTCTTTGCTATTTGCGTATTGTGTGCCGTCACGCCGATATACGCATCACGCACAACGCAATACGAAATAAGCAGTATCCGGACAGCTGGTAACGTCAGTATTAGCGATGCGCAGATTTTGTCCAGAGTTCGCAGCAGGGTCGGCGAGCTGTTTGACCCGGCTACGGCTGCTGAAGACGCGAAACGCATAGCCAGGCTGCCCGGGGTCGAATATAGTTATTATAACACCGACGTCGTTGATAACAGGATTCGGCTGACTTTTGTCGTTGTCGAGAGAAATCTCGTCAGGTCGATTATTTTTGTCGGCAACCGTGCATATAGAACTAACGCTCTGCGGCAGAAACTGGGCTTCGAGACAGGCGATTACCTTGACCCAACCCTGGCTGAGGCCTATAGAAGAACCCTTGTTGAATTTTACCTGAAAAAAGGGTTTGCTTTTGTTCAAGTAGCGCTGGACGGCGACCAGTTATCAGCAGGCAAGGTGATTTATACGATTGATGAGGGGCCGAGGGTCAGAATCTCGCAGGTTTCGTTCAGTGGCAATAGCGCTATAAAGACCGGGGCGCTTAAGGGGGCCATAAAGACCAGGACAACGGACTGGTTTATTTGGCCGGCCTACTACGCCGAAGAACGACCGGTTGAGGATGTGGCGAGACTGCAAAATATCTATCAGGCAAAAGGTTTTCTCGATGCCGACATAACGGCAAGACGAGAATTCAGTGAAGATAGGCGCAAAGTCCGTATCACTTTCGTGATTGATGAGGGGCCGGTATATGCTATTGAGAAGATTGTTTTTACAGGTAATGAGCACTTCGATGAAAAAGAGCTGCGGTCGGAGTTGAAATTACAGCAGGGGCAAATCTATAATGAGCGAAAGGCCCGTTCGGATGTTAAGCGGCTCCTTAAGTTTTACCGCGAAAATGGCTTTATCGATGCGAACGTTAATCAGCGGCACAGGTTTCTGTCAGAAAGTGAGGTCAACGTTGAATTTGAAATAATTGAGGGGGAGCGTTTTCGAATCGGCCGGATTAATATAACCGGCAACGAACAAACGCAGGATAAGGTTATCCGGCGGGTGCTTGATGAATATGACTTTCAGCCCGGTCGGTGGTACAATGCAGACATGGCACGCGGAGACGGCAGCGGTTACCTGGAAAAACTGATACGCAGGACGGCATTGACCGAGTCGGCAGCTATTACACCCAGCGGCGAGGTGCCCGGCCAGAAGGATGCACAGGTAAGCATTATTGAGGGCCAGACGGGTATGGTAATGCTGGGTGGCGGCGTGTCGAGCGACCTGGGCCTTATAGGACAGCTTATTGTTGAACAGAGGAATTTCGATATCAGTGATTGGCCGGAGAGCTTTGGTGAGTTTATCACCGGTAAGGCGTTCAAAGGCGCCGGCCAGAGTTTGAGGGTTGCGCTTCAGCCGGGTACGGAAATTAGCGAATATTCGATTAATTTCACCGAGCCGTATTTTAATGACAGGCCGATATCGCTTGATGTGGTCGGCTTGAGCCGCGAGTGGGAAAGAGAATGCTACGATGAAGGAAGGGAGAGGGGATACGTCGGGTTCGAGAGGCGGTATAAAAATCGCTGGCGCAGGAGTATTGGCTTTAGATTAGAAAATGTTGACGCTGAGGATGTCGAGCTCGATGCTCCCAGGGAAATCAAAGATATTGGAAGTGATAATTTTCTTGCGGGAGTCAGGCTCGGCATCGGAAGAGACCTTACCGATGACCGTTTTAATCCGACCCAGGGCTATAGTTTCAATGCCGGTTATGAACAGGTTGCCGGCGACCATACGTTTGGCATATTGAGCGGAGTTTACAGACGGTACGGGATACTTTATGAGGATTTGGCTGAGCGAAAAACTATTCTGGCGACGAAGCTGCTTGCAGCGACTGTGATAGGTGATGCGCCGTCTTTTGAGAAGTTTTATGGCGGCGGCACGGGCACTTACGGCATAAGGGGTTTTGATTATCGGGGTGTAAGCACCAGAGGCCTGCCAGAGATAGGTAGTGTACCCGTACTTGGCGCCGACCGGGAAGACCCGATAGGCAGTGACTGGATATTTTTGGCCAATGCCGAGGTAACTGTGCCTTTAGTAAGTGAAGAATTTGCGGCGTTGTTTTTTGTTGACAGTGGAGCGATTGATTCGGGGAACTACCGCGCTTCGGTGGGGGCAGGCATACAGATACTGATACCCCAGTGGTTCGGGCCTGTGCCGATGAGGGTTGGAGTGGCCGTGCCATTTTTGAAAGATGATGATGACGATACCGAGGCCTTCTTTTTTACTGTGGGACGGCTGTTTTAATTCGCCGTTCTTGTCGGCAAGCGGAAAACTGTGTAATTCAAAAGTTTTTGGCTTTTGGTTTTTAGCCTTAAGCATAAGTCAAGAAGGGGTAATTTATGGATATTAAAAAACCGGTTTGGCTTTATGTGTTGGTAGTGGTTTTGGTGGTTGTGCCGTGCTCAGTGTTTCTTTTTCAAAACGGGGGGAAAAGCGATGGGCGCGAGATGGAAGCTATAGCTGAGCAGAATAAGAAACTTGCTGAGCAGGACAGGAAACTTGCTGAGCAGGATAATAGGTTTGCCGGGCAGGACGAAAGACTCGCTGAACTGGAAAGGATGGCGAAGAAGCTTGACGAAATACAGGCGGCCCTTAATACACGCAAGGTAGAAATCAAAGACTATGATATGGCACTGATTCAGGAGATGATTGAAAAACAGGTAAAGCTCGATGTGAGAAGTGGGGCCGGGCCTAATATTGGTGTTGTCAGTGTTCAGAAAATCTTTCAGGATTGTAAGAGAAGTGTCAAGTACAGGGAAGAAGCTATCGCCGAACGGGACAGGGTTAATGCTGAATTGGGGAAGCTTAAGGCGGAGATTGACGCCGGGAAGGAGGGGCTCAGAACATTGAAGGTCGGCAGCAGTGACTATATGGCGCTGATGAAAGAGATTTTGACAAAACAGGCCAACCTGCAGCTTCAACAAACGTTTTATGAGCAGCAGAGGGCGGTAAAAGAACAGAAAATGGTCGAGGAGCTTTATAAAGACACTTTGCGGGAAACCAGAGAGGTTGCGGAACAGAAGGGTTTGGATTTGGTGTTTGAAAGGAGTGAGCCGGAGCTTCCTGCGCCAACTGCTAACGAGCTTACGATGACTATCAGTACTCATAAGCTGGTGTATAGCGGCGAGCTGTTAGATATTACCGATGAGGTGATGACCCGGCTTGATTCGGGGCAATAGAAGCCGGAAGTGCGAAGCGAATTACGAAATACGAGTTTGAAATGAAACTGACAGTTGCACAATTGGCCGAACGGCTTGGTGCTGAGTTAGTCGGTGATTCGGCTGAATGCCGGAGACAGATAAGCGCTGTGGGGGCAGTAGAGTCGGCTGGCGAGAATGAGGTTACTTTTGTTACAGACCCCAAACGCAATTATGTGCATTTGGGACCTGGCAGTTTGTCGGAGCAAAGTGACGGGCCATTTTTCAAAAAATCGGAAAATGGGGCCCGAACCCTTACAGATGTCAGGCGCATAGCGAGACTTAAGCAGTCGCATGCCGGGGCGGTTATCGTTGCCAGGCGTATTGAGGGTCTGGCCAAGCCCCAATTGATTGTTAAAGATGTTAATGCCGCCCTGATAGAAGCTTTAAATGTTTTTAGGCCCGAGTTGAAAGCTGCTCCCGAAGGGATTGACCCGACTGCGAAGGTTGCGGCCAATGCGAAGATAGCCAGTGGTGCTGCTGTCGGTGCGGGCGCAGTAATTGACGATAGGGTTGAAATCGGAGAAAGCAGCATAATTGGCAGCGGGTGCAAAATAGGCGAGAATTCGAAGGTTGGTAGAAATTGCCGTCTTGACAGCAACGTTGTTGTTTATCACAACTGCACAATCGGCAATAATGTGGTCATTCAGGCAAACAGCACGATTGGCTCGACCGGTTTTGGTTATTCATTTATCGATGGTGCACACAGGCTTGTTCCGCACAACGGCGGGGTCTCAATCGAGGACTTTGTCGAGATGGGAGCTAACTGCTGCATTGACAGAGCGAAATTCGGAAATACCATAATCGGGGCCGGGACAAAGATAGATAACCTCGTGCAAATCGCTCATAACGTAGTAATCGGCAAGGGCTGTCTGATAGCAGGCCAGGTTGGTATTTCCGGCAGCTGTAAGCTCGGCGATGGCGTTGTGCTGGCAGGACAGGTCGGCCTGGCGGATAATATAGAAATAGGAGACGGTGTGATGGTTGGCGCTCAGGCCGGTGTTAGCCACAGTATAGCGGCCGGGCAACGGGTTTTTGGCTCGCCGGCAACCGAAAGAAAAGAGGCATTTCAGATAATTGGTTTGACGAAACGTTTACCGAAGCTGGTTAAGCAGTTAAAGCAGCTAAGTAAGAGGATAGAAAAACTTGAAGCTGCAAAAGACAATAAAGAGTGAAGGCAGGATTCACGGTCGCGGTTTGTTTGGAGGCAAGGAGGCGAAGGTTGTTTTTCGCCCTGCTTCTGCAAATTCCGGTGTGGTTTTCGTGCGGATTGATGTACCGGAGGTAGTGCGGATTAGCGCCGTTGCCACTAATCTTGCTGAGCGAAGTCGTCGCACGACAATAAAGAAAGGCTCTGTTAGTATAGAAACGGTCGAGCATTGTTTAGCTGCAATCAATGCATTAGGGATTGACAATTTGATTGTAGAGGTTGACGGGCCGGAGCTGCCGGCTCCGGACTGCAGCAGTGCCGAGTATTTCAAGGTTCTAAAACGCGTCGGGCTGGTCGAGCAGGCAGAGAAGCATAAGGAGTTTGTTATCAGCGAGCCGATTAGTATTACCGCAGGTGATGCATCGATATACGCCCTGCCGTACGCGGATGACGGATTAAATATCACTTACGACCTGGATTACACCGGTCACCCTGGTGTTGGCAGACAGATTTTTAGCTGTCGGCTTGCGCCGGAGAGTTTTGAGAAGAATCTGGCGCCGGCGAGAACCTTTTTGCTTGAGGCTGAGGCCAAGCAGTTTCAAGCCCGTGGAATGGGGACGCATGTTGGCCCTCGCGATATTCTGGTTATCGGCTCAGACGGACCGGTTAAGAACAGTTACAGATTTCCTGACGAGTGTGTCAGGCACAAGATTGTTGATTTGATTGGGGACCTTGCCTTGGTTGGTCGAGGGGTTTTGGGCAGGATTGTGGCCTATAAGAGTGGGCATTCATTGAACCAGCGGCTTGTAAGAAGATTGTATGAAGCGGCCGAGCAGCGGGAGCGGATGCAAAAGTTCGGGACTGACGCGCTTTTGGATATTCGGCAGATTGCTAAGATTCTGCCGCATAGATATCCGTTTTTGCTGGTGGATAAGGTGATTGAAGTCGAAGGTGATACGCGAATAAAAGGGATAAAGAATGTAAGCTTCAATGAGCAATTTTTCCAGGGTCATTTTCCCGGCACGCCTATTATGCCTGGTGTTCTTATCGTAGAGGCAATGGCGCAGGTGTCCGGCTTGTTGTTCGCGCAGAGACTGGAACATACCGGCAAGCTGGCGGTGCTGTTGAGTATGGATGGTGTGAAATTGCGTAAAGCCGTCATCCCCGGCGACCAGCTTGTCCTTACCGCTGAGACGGTGCGGCTTCGGAAAAGAACCGCCCAGTGTCGGTGTAAAGCCATGGTGGGCGAGACGGTAGTTGCTGAAGCGCAAATTAAATTTATGCTTGTCGACGATGAGAAGGTATAAGGATAAGGACAGAAATCAGGTTAAAACTTCGGTGGAGGCAGGAGAGGACGTAAGATGATTCAGGTACATCCCAGCGCGGTGGTTCATAAGGGGACTCAATTGGCCGACGGCGTTATCATTGGGCCCAATTGTGTTATTGACAGGAGGGTCTCAATCGGCGCCGGTACAGTGCTTGATGCTAATGTAGTGATTGGCAAAGATGTCAAGATCGGCAGAAACAATCACTTTTCTGCCAATTGTGTGATTGGCGGCAGGCCGCAGAAACTGGGTCTGGGTCCGGATGAAGAGATTGGCGGCCTTGTGATAGGTGACAATAATACCTTTCGTGAGCAGGTGACAATCCATCAGAGTCTTTATCAGGGACGTTTTACGAAAGTAGGAAACGATAATCTGTTTATGGTTGGAGCGCACATCGGACATGATTGCACAGTCGAAGATAAGATTGTTATGAGTAATTGTGTGCACATAGGCGGGCATTGCAAGATTGAAACGGGCGCCTGGTTTAGCGGGATGGTGGCTCTGCATCAGTTTGTTACAATTGGCAAATGGAGCTTCGCAGCGGGCCTTGCCGGGATTAATCACGATGTTGCGCCATTTATGGTTGTCAGCGGTCATAATCCGTCGATGGCTCGGGGCGTTAATAAGCGGGGGCTGGTTCGAGCCGGTTTCAGCGAGCAGCAGCAGCAGCAAATAATCGAGGCGTACAAGAAGCTCTACCGCCAGGAGGGCACACTGCTGGAGAATGCAAAGGCCCTGGCCCAGGAGGACGGGCTCGACGAAAATGTTCAGGCGATGATTGATGCAATAAGCAGAAGCAGCGAGCATCAGTTTGGCAGATATCTCGAGAAGTTTAGACGGGATTAGTTTTGCGTTATAACTAACAACTGAGAACTAAAATCTGAAATGGATAAGATACGTACTGCTGTTGTAGGTGCGGGCAAAATGGGGGCGATACACGCGAAGGTCTATGACCAGCTGCCGCAGAGCGATTTTGTTGCCGTCGTTGATATAGTTGCCGACAAAGCAGAGCGCCTGGCCAATCAATATGGATGTTGCGCCTTTACTGATTGTGCGGATGTCCTGGGCAGGGTTGACCCCGTTAAAAGTTCGTGGATAAAGGGGACTGGCAGGTCTTTGGTAGAGACTTTTAACGGGGTTGATGCGGTAACGATAGCGACTCCGACGGTGACGCACCTGAAGTTGGCGAAAATATTTATCAAAAACAAGATTGCGGTGCTGATTGAAAAGCCGCTGGCGGCCAATGTCAGAGAGGGCAGAAAAATTGTGTCCCTTGCGAGAAGGAATAACAGCGTTGTGGCGGTAGGTCACTCTGAGCGCTGCAATCCGGTGGTGCAGGCGATGAAAAGGCTCGATATCGAACCGAAGTTTATCGAGTCCAACCGCGTCAGTCCATATCCGTTCCGCTCGACCGATATAGGGGTTGTGCTGGATGTGATGATACACGATATAGATATTATTCTGTCTTTGGCGGCAAGCAAGGTTAAGAAAGTAGATGCTGTTGGCGTTAATGTCATTGATGAGCACGAAGATATCTGCAATGCGAGGATTGTTTTTGAGAACGGCTGTATTGCGAATATTACCGCTTCGAGACTGGCTCTGAAAACCGCAAGAAGGGTGAGGATCTTCAGTCGGCAGGCGTATTTGAGTGTGGATTATCTTAAAAAGAGCGGGATTATCATTAAGGCTGACCCGAATATTAACGTTGTCAAGTGGATACAAGAGCACAAAGATGCCGGGGATTTTGACCTGACGACAGTGAACTGGCCGGATTTGTTGCACGTCGAGCAGCTTGACATAGATGATAAGGAGCCGGTTCGTCTGCAGCAGGAGGCTTTTCTGCAGGCCGTTGCGGATAGAGCGCTTACGCCTGAGGTCAGCGCTGAAGAGGGCCTGGCCGCACTGCAATGTGCCCAGAAGATTCTGGCCTCGGTCAAAAAGCACAAGTGGAAGGAGAAAATAGCGTATAGCACGTAGCGGATGAAAAAGAGCTAAACGCCGTATTTATAAGAAATTTGGTTTTGCGCATTATTAATGGCTGTGGCTTTGATGACCGGCTGCAGCAGGAAGGCAAGTAAGGAGCCGAAGGATATGGATATTGGGCTGAAGAAGGTAAAATTGGAAACGAGTATGGGGGACATAGTTATTGAGCTTAACGAAGAGGCAGCACCGGTTACGGTAAAGAATTTTCTTCAGTATGCCCAGGAAGGTTTTTTCGACGGGACCATATTTCACAGGGTTATACGAACCAATCCTGCTATGATACAGGGGGGCGGGTTCACGGCGGAGATAGTACGAAGAGAAACACACCCCCCGATTGTCAATGAAGCCGGCAATGGATTGGAAAATGATAGAGGCACTATCGCGATGGCCCGGACCAGCGACCCTGACAGCGCAACAGCTCAGTTTTTTATCAATCATAAAAACAATGACCGTCTAAATTATGTTGAGAATCGCGACCCCGGGTATGCGGTGTTTGGTAAAGTCGTTGAAGGTATGGAGACGGTGGATAAAATCGCAACTGTGAAGACAGCGACTCGGATGGGTATGGACGATGTTCCCATTGAGCCTGTGGTGATAAAATCGGCTAAGGTTGTTTCAGGTAAGCAGGGTTGAAAGTAGGCGGTGGTTCAAATCCAGCCGCCTCCATTTGAGGTGATAGTTTCCCTGCTGCGATTATGATGAGAGGATATGCGG
>Ga0209986_10002061_pt1 | contig 18753 bp, 29 predicted proteins | sample BlataG_FD_183168 | JGI IMG/M metagenome (GOLD analysis project Ga0209986, IMG submission 183168) | Deep subsurface microbial communities from Black Sea to uncover new lineages of life (NeLLi) - Black_00105 metaG (SPAdes) (version 2) | ecosystem: Environmental > Aquatic > Marine > Oceanic >... | reverse complement strand
TTCCGCCCCGGACCCCGCTCCGGCAAAAACAGCCTGCGCAAAAGCCCGCCGATAACAATTGTCGTATAATCCACAATCCCTCCCGAAAACCAAAGACCTTGTACCGGCGGGCTAATTTAACAAAACAGAAATCAGGTCGGCTACCGCCGTCCTGTTTCTGTTTTTCCCTTGTTGCAGCAACCTTCCGCCATTCGCCCTCTTCCTAAAAACAAGGCTCGGATTTCACTCCGTTCAACAATCTGATTTTGCCGGGCCCGTGCCCGGTGAATATGTCAGCTTTTCACTGCTGCCCTGAATCGGCAAGGCCGCTTCACTCGCTGCGCTCGCAATGAACGTTCGGAAGCTGCCGAATAAAATCACCAGGTGACCGGGTATTTGTGATTTTTTCGGCAGCCGGAGATGGCCAGGCAATTGCAAGGAGGCCGAGAAGCTCGGCACTCTCAACCTAGTGGCCACTCCGCCGAACGTTCAAAAGGGCAGCAGTGAAAAGCTGACATATTCAAAGGTGGCCGCCGAGCGGCAAGAGATTTTTACCGCCGCTGCCTAGGGCAGCGGCAACGGCGTCCTAGCGGACGCCGCGGACACGGCCTTCGGCACGTGTCCGTCACGGCGCCGCTCCGCGGCGCCGCCCGCAGCACAAGAGCCCCTATACACTATCGGCGCCACTCCACGCACGTCCTGCTGGACAAACGCCGACAATTTAGTACAATCACACCCGCATATCAATCTCCAGGGCTGCTGCGTGGCTGGCCATCCCACTCCTTGTACGTAGCAGCCCTACTTTTCTCGACTTTTTCGCTGGCTTTTTAGAAAATGTCGCTTTCCGTATAGAATGCGACCCAATAGAGGGTGAGCAGTGCTTGAGATTTTCTGAAATGTCGCTAAAATTTTGTCGCTTTTTCTGTTGACAAGATGTCGGTTTGTCCGATATTTAAGATTATGTTATGTCGCAGTTGCCAGCAGAAACTTTATCAACCAATAATCGGGTCCATCATAACAACCAGTTTGGCACGTTGCTGGCGCTGCGGCACCTTTTGGAACCGTAGAAAGGAGCTAAAACTTATGGAATTTGACGATCTTATACACTTAACTTATAGTCTCTCCATCAAAGCACGTCTGGCCTTCACAGATGGTAATGTTTGCAAGGCTCAACTTTATCTAGTCCAGCTTCGCGAACTTCTTAACGAACAACCAATGCTCGAGGCGGGAGGATCATACGAAGCCAGCGAACCATCCGACGGCATATAACCGTCCCAGCGGCCGAGGAAAGGATCTCGAAATGTCTAATATCGAAAAACGCTTTGACCGCCTGGAACATGATTGCAAGAGGGCAAAAGATTCTTATTGCCAAGGCGAAATTGAAAAATTCCACTATTTTACAGGCCTCATTGTCGGTGAAATCCAATTAATTTGTGAACTAGTAGCAGAGGAAGTATGCGAATCCGCCAAATCATCCAAACAATAATCGTCATTCTTTGCGGGGCCTGGATACTGTACTGCGCATTGAACGAATATCTGGACCCGCTCGAAATCGTCGAAATCTGGAGGTACTGAAACATAAACAGCGAACAGCTTATCTGTATGGCCGGTGAAACAATCGCGGTATTTGCCAGGTACAACGACGGTGCCTGTGTCCTATCGATTAAAAATGGAATAGTCTTAGCGTCTCCGGCCAATGAGACCCGCTGCAAGGCCGGTAGCTGCTTGTACATTACTCCCTGTCAGCAACAACACGGCCTCACTTCGAGATTGTGGAATGTCATCGGCACGGAACTTCTTAACCTCTACAATAAGGAGCAAGCATGTCAAACACACCAAAAACCCTAAATGTCACCGAGCAGCACCAGCTCCTCGATGCTCTGTTGGCTAAGGATGCACCTCATAAATCTTTTCGCAAAGGTGTCCGCAACTATCTCATCGGCTGTCTTATGCTTGAGGCCGGTCTTCGTGTCGGTGAGGTGGTTAAGCTGCGAAAATCTCACTTGTATTTCATCGACACGCCCGTCAAAACGCTAGTCCTAACCAGCGAAATCACAAAAAACCAAAAAGAGCGGACCATCCCCGTTAGTGCCCGTCTATCTCAATGCATGTCCGAGTTTTATAAAGAATCCCCCTGGCTTCGGGATGATTTATCGTCACGCCGTGTGTTTCTCGATCAGGGCAAGGTAAACTACCTCACTACTCGCCAGGTAGAACGGATCATCAACGCCGCCGGCTGGAAGGCCTTGGGCCGGCCAGTACATCCTCACATCCTTCGTCACACTTTCGCTACCAAGCTTATGCGAGTCACTGATATGCGAACCGTCCAGGAACTACTAGGTCACTCCAACGTCACCAGCACGCAGATCTATACCCATCCCAACGAAGATGACAAAAAAAAAGCTATCGAAGGTTTAGGCTAAAATACCATCAATGGCTCAAACATTTCCTAATCAACATTTTCCTCTGGCCGGTCGTAAATATCGTCCAGCACATCGCGCAGTTCCAAAAGTTCTTTGTCGGCTGAATCATATTGCCCCAACGTAAAACAAACCTCTGCCTCTATCAGCCTTAGCTTGACCTGTCTTATAACTTGCTCTACCTCTCTGGCGTTCATGCGATTCCTATCTGCCTTATTGTCTGTATGCACTCTCCGCAGACCGGGACGTGCGACATCTCGTTTATCCTGAACATCTGATCACAACAAAAACACGGGGCCTGCGGTACCTTCTGTGTCGGCGTCGCGACCGCCTCCGCAGGCCCTCGCTCGATCGCTTTTTCCATAGGCTGCCTGCTGTCGTACTCTTGCAGCCAGGCGGCCGTTGTCCTTGCAGTCGCACCCTGCTCTATTGCATTGCGCAGCAAGAACAGCCTGTACGTCTTATCGCCTATATTTGCCAGGTTACCGGCGGCTGATACCGAAAGCTGGCCCTTGTGGACGGCAAGCTGCACATCGTTCGGCCAATCCTCCATTACTAAAACTCCTTCAACCCACTGCCTGGTCTTATGCAAAATTTTGGCAATGTCTTGTACAGAAATCTTCATCTTCTTCCGGTATTCCGTTATCATCGCGGCCATCTCGATGGGGCTCATGTCTTTTCTGAAGAAATTCTCTGCAATCGCAACCTCACTCTGCACGGCTGATTTACGTGCCTCGATGACGCACGGTACTTTCTTTAGCCTTGCCTCTTTCGCCGCTCTGAACCTTCTGTGCCCTGCTATAAGTTGATACGTCCCAGCCTTTTGCGAAACTACCAGCGGCTCTATAAGCCCTATTCTCTTGATGCTTGCGGCAAGGTCCGCGATCTCCTCATCCTTTTTTTCGAGCCTTAGATCGTATTTTCCGACCTTGATCTTCGCGACCGAAATCTCCTTTAGCTCCATTATTTTCGTTACCTCCAGGAACCACTTTACTTACCTGCACAAAGTTACTCACATCGTCAACCTGCCAGATAATGTGTTCCCCGATGTTCAACCCCAGCTTGACTCTAACGGCTACCGGAATACTCGTAACCATTGATGTCCGCTGTCTATACGCCTTAGTGACATACGTGTCTATCATATCAAACCTCACAGGTTATACACAATGTTTCATTGTTATACACGTGGGGGGCGGCTCCCTTCAAGAGTAAAATAAATATTTTCCGGTATATTTTGATTCGGTCGGGCGCACCGCCTGTTAGGTTTGCTGTGAAATGCGGTGGATAACTCGTACGCAAGGTTGTGCGCAAACACCGCCTTTTCACACCGACAGTATATGTTATGTTTCATTCGGTAAGTTTTCGGACGTTTATTAACAAAGTTCCTAATAATTTAGACCACAGTTTTTCGACATTCTACGCAAATAAAGGACTTATGAGCGTCCCACCGTGCGCGCGCGCACGCGCGCGCAACGCAAACCACATACCTATATAAAGCGACATTACGCCCTGAGCCTAAAAACCGCGTTCCTGGCGAAATATTAAGGAAGTGACACATGAAATGACCGTTGATATCCGCCGATATCGTTTGTAGCTAAAGCGACATAATCAGGGGTTCTTAACAATTTTACAGGACATACTACTACTACGACGTTTAAACCTAGTAGAATACTATTATGGTTTCAGTCATTCATCAGGACCAAAACCCCCAGCTCGTCGAACTCATCGACCAGGTCCTCATCGTACGAGTCACAAACGATAACCGGTATCACTTGCCCCGAAACTCTGTACTCAATTGCGAACAGACGTACATAGCTGATGACCTGGCCGATTGCCAACATCGATGCCCGAGGCTTTATTTCCACCACCCAAAAACCGCCCGCAACTGAACACACCACATCGATGCGCTTTCTCGTAACGCCTGCAGCGATCCTCCGCTCGAGATCAGAAGCGCCCACGCCAAGAAACACAGGTAGTCCAACTTTGACATCGTACCATACCTCTTTCAATCTATGCGAATCCGTCTTCAGGAACTTTGACCAGACGCTGTTATCTTCGGTCAGCATGTGCGGATAGTGAGGTCTTAAAACAGGTTTTTGCCCTGGCCCGAGATCAGCCAATCAGGTACCTCCTTCGGCATTGATGAAACAATAATCGCCACTGTAATTGCCATCACTTTTTCTGCGACGGTATGTGCCTCTAAAACTAACCTTCTTCCTGTTGAAGCAACCGGTAATCTCAAATTCAAATTACCCGTGTCCCGCTGGTACCCTATATAAACATGCCTTGGCTCATGTCCTTCTACGCCCAGACCGTGAATTACCGGTTTTAATCGATCCATCTCTGCAACCGTCGTTGGTAGCTGATCTCCATATGCCAACCTGAACATCGAATCGTTGTCATTTGATGTCGAATAAAATATATTTACATCCCAAATTACAAACTTTTCGGGCAGTCCAATCTCTGAAATATCCCACTGTGTGGTATCGTTAACTCCAACAAGCGTACAAGAAACACAATATCGCCTCCCGAAACAGCAATCCGGTAGTTGCATAATTTTGTCCATCGGCCAATTATCTATACGCATGATTCTTTACCCTTCCGAAATCTTAAAGCTAACATATAATCCGTCCGCCCCAAAACCTACCGACCTCATTGCTCTTACCCCGAGTCTTCTGGCCTCATTCGCAAAGAGCTTATCCATTGTCCACGACATATAATCTATTCCGTCATTCAAAGACCACGCCGGCAATGCCCCGCCATTCACGTATATCGGCAAAATGTTTTGCCAATCCGCAATATCCATTCCCGGCTGAGGCCTTACTGTCCCCGCCTTAAACTCAAACGCCGTTGACTTAGCTGCTATAGGCTTCGGAAACGCCCAGATCTGAACTTCCAAAAGCCAGAATCTTTGCCCTAGCGTCGGTGTCACTGCCCAATGCCAGGCACCATCATCCGGCACCTCAAGGTTTACGCTTACAACGCGGGAGTAACTTACTTTCGGTGAAAGCCCCGCCGTCACCACCTGCTGGCTTCTGTTTATTACCTCTGCCATCTCAGCCGTTCTTCATCTTTTCGACTTCGTGAATGCAGTTGTTTTGCACCTCATCGTCCGCCTTTTTATCCTCATCATCCCCGAAAATCCTTGCGAACAATCTAAGAATCTGCATAGCAAAAGCTACAATCTTAAAGAAATCCACCCCGAATTTCATACAGACCATCCTTTCCGGCCTGTTACCAGGCCCGTCAATCGAGGACGTGCGCCGTATTGGTGGCACATCCTCTCTCTCGTCCATTACAGAGCAAGCGACATCCTATTGTCACTACTATCCGGTTGTTGTAACTATCTCACAGGGTATTACCCTTGCCGTGCTTGCAGCGGCAATCGCAAATCTCGTATTTATCCTCAACACAACATCGCTCATTCCCGCCGTCTGCAGGGCAAACTCACCATCCTTGAAGATATCGAACGGCAGATGCGAGTAGCAGGCAAGCAGATGGTTCGATGGTATGTTCTGCGAGGAGATCGTTGTCGTTACGGTGTAATGCGTATGCGAGCCCCAATAGCCGGGCGCCGCACGCATCCTCCCGGCCATGTTGTGATGCGTCTCGTAGTTCGTCAGGCCGTAATGACTTGTCTTATTGTTAACGAGCACCTGCAGTTGATGCAACGTTCGGTCCGTCGCAGCTCCGGCGGGAATCGTAGCTCCCCACAAAACCAGATCGCTAATCGGATTACCAATCGGCAGAGGTACATCTATTGTGCCCGTCGCCGGTATCGCCACCGACAACGTGGTCATCTTCAAGAACTGCGAAGGTGAGGCATCCGGGATCTCCACCGTCTCTATCTGCTGTATCTGTGACGTGATGTCCGCACCTGCAACAACAAACGTCACCTGCAATGTAAGCTCTCCTCTTGTTGTTCTCGGGAAACATTCGCGAGGATTGTACAAAATCCTTCCGTGTGGAATGCACCACGTAAAAGAGCACTCCTCGGTCGCTACACCCGCCATGTTTACGCCCCACGACTCGAAGTCTGCAACATACAATCCAGCAGCCACTGCGTCCCAACCAGACATCGAGAATATCGCCGAGCCTTTGTACAGGACCTCTATCCTTGCCACCTGGTTAATCGTGTTTGCGATCAACGGTATGGCCGCCGCCGCTGCAGCCGTCCTAACGTAAGATACCGTCAACAACGTATGCGATAGTGGATTCACAGGGAGGTCAAAACTGTAAGGAGTCGCTAAAACAACCGGAATGTCTTGTGCCAGCACTGAATGAATAAACTCCATTTGTCACCACCTCCCTTCCTATCCCCCGTGCAGGGACTCTTTTTTTGCAACCAGAGCATCTACAATCGCTTTCACCCTGGCAAGGTTACGAGGATCACGTCTGGCATATCTCGGTGGCAACACACACGCAGCAATCGCCGCCTGGTAAGGCGCAAATCCCGCCGCATAATCGGCCTTTGCCTCCGCAACGCCAGGTCCCCAGTTCCTGGTACCGTTGACCGTCGCCTTCCTTGACCACTTTTCATCGCCGGCCTTTGCCACTCCTTTGCCAAACGCCTTTCTTCCGATTGCTTTGGTTACTCCATCCTCGTACGATTTCTCCGCCGCCTTCGTCGCCGCCGACCAGCTCCTCCGCGGGCTTGCGACTCCGGCGGCGTAGTCCGCCGATCGCATGGGCGTCACTTCCGCCCACTTCTTTGCGATCACATCTACACTTCTTATGAAAGCCATTAGCTTTCCCTCCATAATTCTTTTTCATTGCCCAGCCGACTCTATACACCTCCTTTCTAAGCCGGTGATCTAACTACCTTTACACTTCCTTCTCAAAAACTGTACGCTTAAGTATATTACTTTAATGTATATACTACAACTGTTCTTCGACTTGCGGCCAATATTTTTCCGGTATAACAAACTCATTATCGCCGATTCTCGTCGCGCAGCCGACGTAATCCGCATCAATTACAAATTCCTCGCCGGTAGCAACAACCTTAATCTTTAGCTTATCATGCTCCGTCTCTCCGACAATGACCATCACAGGGGCCCTTGTGTGCGCCACGAGTTCAAGGTTCTCCGTGTATGGCAAATCCGCATAACCGAAAATCGGCTCCTGAAATTCCTGCTCCTCCCATTCCCTCCATGTACTCTCGACCATCACATCGTCATAGACAACGTGCGGCGGCAGCAAAACTGCCGGATAATAAACTTCCTCCTCTCTCGTTACCGTTTCTTCTGGTATTGTCACCTTGTAATGCTCCGCATACTCATCAATCCAGGTCTTCATAGTCCGGGTCGTCTCCGGAAAATATACCCTGCGCTCCTCCCAGCATCCCGGTATCTCCACCTCATAACTTTCCCAGCCCGCCCTTCCTGCACGCTGTTCAGATGTCCCCACAAAAACATATTCGCCGTCAACAACCTCCCATCCCGCCCGGCCGGCCCTTTGCTCCGATGTACCAACAAAGCGATATCTTATCTCAGTATGCGGCTCCAACCAATACTCTCTCGTTCCCCAATGAGCTGGTACCGTTGTCGTCACATCCTCGTAATGCCCCGGCACAATCCGCTTGCGAGTCTCCTCGTGCTCCGGTACCAGATAAGTTCTTGTTTCAGTCTCAGTGTGATCAGGTAAAAAAGCACCCGCCACCTCTCTCCTTTGCTTTGCTGGCAGCATCTCCGTATGCCAAACCTGCACTTTTCTCGTTACGGCTCGATAGCCCACGATTCTCACCGTCGAGCCTCGCTCCTGATAAAAACCCAAATACGGACCACCAATTCCCCAGTAAATCAACATGCTAACACACAAGAATATCGATATTCTTCTGACGAGAAGGTCGCAACCTGTCAATGTCGAACCTGCTCCGACTCTTTACCGTATCAACCTTCCTGTAACCCAGCTTCTTGTAAAACTCAATAGGATCGCCGGTTGACTGATCCAGCTTACTCCTCACGTATTTCGGTTTCAACCTCTCAACCATGCCCCTGCCGATTCCCCTGCCTCTCCTGTCCGCAGCTACCAGCAAATGTATCAAAACACCACTTGGCTCTTTAACCGCCCATGCAACAATATCACATCCTTCAATACACAGCCAGGTCTCATACCTCACAATGTATTTCTCATGCTGCGTTCGGCTGATAAAGCAATCATTGACCGCTCCTTCTACTCCCTTCGCCTTCCCCCGACCAGATAACCACCAATCAGTGAAACGACTGACCTGACTCAAATCTCCCTTGCTAGCCCTTCTGTAAACCATACACCACAATTACGCAAAAAACAAAAAGTCGCTGTCAAATACTTCTAATCTGAAAAACTATTCCAGAATCATACCCGAAAAACCATCACAAACATTAGAAAAATCGATGGCCTACACATCGATCATCAATGGCTCACACATCGATCATCAATGGCCTACACATCGATCATCAATGGCTCACACATCGATCATCAATGGCCTACACATCGAACGGTGACCTTCATGGCCGCCTCGTAACTTCTACTCGAGCGCAACAACGGCGGCCTTCGGCCGCCGTTAAGCGCTAACGATAAGCCCACGCGAGCACAACGTCACATCCACGCGAACGCAGCACACACACAAATCGCAAAAGGCTGTCGCCGTATCGCAGCGTTCTACTGTTAATTGAGCCGCCTCGCTTTTCCGCGTCATAAGCTTCGGGGCTTCCGCCCCGGACCCCGCTCCGGCAAAAACAGCCTGCGCAAAAGCCCGCCGATAACAATTGTCGTATAATCCACAATCCCTCCCGAAAACCAAAGACCTTGTACCGGCGGGCTAATTTAACACAACGGAAATACGGTCGGCTAGCGCCGTCCGTTTTCCGTTGTTCCCTTGTTGCTGCCTCCCTCTGCCATCCGAACTAATCAACAACAACCCAAAAGGAAGTCGCTGCGCTCACAACCTTTTTGCTGCCTCACTTCCGTTCGGTGGATCTGCGGTTTTTATCACACCCCACTTTTGCGGCAAGGCCGCAAAGCTCACTCCGTTCGCACTGAATTTCGGGAAGCTGCCGTGAGAAGCTAAGCAGTATGCGTAAGCAGCACAAATTCACGGCAGCTGGAGACGGCCAGGCACGTGCACGGAGGCCGTGAAGCACGGCATAGTTTAACTTTTGACCGCTCCACCCGAAATTTATAAGTGGGGTGTGATAAAAACCGCAGATCCAAACGTGGCAGCAAAGCTGCAAGAGATTCTCACCTCCGGCCTCTCAACGAGGCCGCGGCCACGGCCTTTGGCACGTGTCCGTCACGGCGCCGCACAGCGGCGCCGCCGCAACTGCAACAGCCCCGTTATGTTTATTTACGTCCCCACGTCATCCCTACTGGACAAACGCCGCCGATTTAGTATAATTACACCCACATCCCACCAACAGAGGCTCCAGAGCCGGGGAGGGATGACAAGCGAACGGCTCTGGAGCCCCAATTTTCTCGAAACTTTGGGCACTTGCCTTGAAAATTTCGCTTTTCACGCAGAATGCGAAGTGATCTGCGCAGCCGGCCTATCTGTTTCACCCAAAATTTCGTTAAAATAATTTCGCTTTTTCTGTTGACAAGTATTCGCTTTTGCCGATAATTAAGAATATGAAACTTCGCAGTTGCCAACAGAAACTTTACGAACCAATAATTGGGTCCATCATAACACTCAGTTTTTCCCGTCGTTGGCACTGCGATGTCTTGCCGGAACTGCCAACCGAACGTCCGACTGCAGCTATGGACTACGGTCCACATGGCAGCCCGCAAAGTACGTTGGCAGTTCGGCACCTTTAATATTAACGAAAGGAGCTAAAAATGGGATGTATTCAAATTATGACTATCAGAGAAAAAGCCGGCGTAGAGCTGACAAAAGAAGAGCTTGATGAAATCATCGAGACTGTTGAAGCCGCCATCCAAAAGTCAAAATACGCTGACGTCGTAGCAACCACAGATACCTGCCGTCAAAAGTAAGGCCTCTCGGGGAGGTCTCAAACCCGCTGCAATACTAGCAAGACGGCCGGAGAAAGGAGCTACTTTTGGATCCACTAAACAACCTTACATCAAATATCCATAGACTTGCCAGCCAGGCACGCCGTGCCTTCCTTGAAGGTCACCCCACAGAAGCACGGGAATATATAGATACTCTTTACGATTTCCTCAAGGGTGAAGTTGAATCCTATGCCCAAAACAAATGCGAATCAAACGAATCATCCAATGGATCATAGTTATTCTTTGCTCAGCCTGGATACTGTACTGCGCAATAACACAGATTCCCTGAGCCCCGGAAGGCTGGGGATTTTGAAAGGCCAAAACCATGAACTCAGAAATTTTGGTCGGCAAGGCCGGCCGTGCCATCGCCGAACACGCTCGAAAGCATGAAAGTTCCTGCGTCCTCTCTATCGAAAACGGCGAAGTTATAGCAAGGCCAGCCAATGAGACAATTTGTAACGTCGGTAGCTGCCTCTACATTACTCGATTTCAACAACAACACGGCCTCGCTTCGAGAATGTGGAATGTCATCGGCACGGAACTTCTCAACATCTACAACAAGGAGAAAGCATGTCAAGCTCACCAAAAACCTTGAACGTCACCGAGCAGCACCAACTCCTCGACGCACTCTTGAACAAGAACGCTCCGCATAAATCTTTTCAAAAGGGTGTTCGCAACTATCTCATAGGGTGTCTCATGCTCGAGGCAGGCCTGCGCGTCGGCGAGGTCGTCAAGCTTCAAAAGTCGCATCTATATTTCGGAGATGTTCCCGTTTTAACATTACTTCTCACGCCGGACATCACCAAAAATCACGTCGAGCGATCCGTACCGGTCAGCGGCCGCCTCAAAGATGCACTCGAGGAATACTACGATGAAAACTTTTGGCTTCGAGGCGATCTCAGTACCCGCCTCGTATTTCTTTTGCAAGGCCACGTCAGACCCATGACGACACGCCAGGTAGAAAACATCATAAAGGCAGCCGGCTACAAGGCCTTTGGCCGGCCCGTGCATCCGCACATGCTCCGGCATACCTTTGCTACCAAACTTATGAGAGTGACGGACATGAGGACCGTGCAGGTTTTACTTGGTCACAGCAACATCACCAGCACGCAAATCTACACCCATCCAAACGAAGATGATAAAAAGAAGGCTATTGACGGCCTTGATCCCTAAGACTCTGATGGTACTTAATTCTCTGCCGCCTCAAAATCTCTGGGCGGCACTTCGCCCTTTTTCTTTTTCTTTTGCGTTTGCTTGCCACTATCTCTACTCCGCTTACGCACCCGCCTTCCTGAGTAGTTGTATGCAGGCAACGCACACCGGTATATGCGATACCTCATTCGCCGCAAATGTTTGCGAGCAAATAAAACACGGAGTCTGAGGTATCGCTGGACTTTTCAAAGGTGAAGCGGCCTCAGGCTCCGCGTGTACTGCTTGCTCCATAGGTTGCCTGCTGTTGTACTCTTGCAGCCAAGCGGCTGTGGTGCGGGCAGTCGCACCCTGCTCTACAGCGTTCCGGAGCAAGAATAACCTGTACTCCTTATCGCCTACTGGGACGAGATTATTTGCGGCCGCTACCGTAATCTGGCCCCTGTGAACGGCTAACTGCACGTCGGGCGGCCAATCCTCCATTTTTAATATCCGATCAACCCACTTACGATCCTTATGGACAATTTGTCCAATTTGCTCGTTACTAAACTTATGCCTCTGTTTGTACTCCGCTAACATCGCCGCCGTCTCGATGGGGCTCATGTCTTTTCTGTGGAAATTCTCCGCGAACGCAACCTCCGCCTGCACGGACATCTTGCGGGCCTCTATCACACACGGAACCTTCTTTAGCCTTGCCTCTTTCGCCGCCCTGAACCGCCTGTGACCGGCTATCAGGTGAAACACCTTGCCTTTAGGCGAAACTACCAACGGCTCGATAAGCCCAACCCTCTTGATGCTGGCGGCAAGGTCGGCAATCTCCGCATCCTTCTTGTCAAGTCTCAGGTCATATTTGCCGACCTTAATCCTGCTGACCAATATTTCCCTTAGCTCCATCATTTTTGTTACCTCTTGCAACGACTTTACTAATCTGCACAAAATCGCTCGAATCGTCAACTTGCCAGACTAAATAATCCCCTGTTGTCAACTCAAGCCTCAGTCTGACCTCGTATGGAATGCTCGTAACTACCGATGTCCTCTGACCGTAAGCCTTAGTAACGTGCTCTGTATGCATAAGAAACCTCACAGGTTATCCACAATGTTTCATTGTTATACACGTAGGGGGCGGCTCCCTTCAACAAAATAGTTGTGAGTTTTGAGTTTTAAGTTAAATTGTTCTTGAGTCAAAGCTGTATCTAAATTGCCCTTCTTAACATCGGTCGGGCGCACCGCCTGTTAGGTTTGCTGTGAAATGCGGTGGATAACTAGCGCGCAACCATGTGCGCAAACGGCCCTACTTAACAGCAACGGTCGGGATATGATTACAACCGGTGAGTTACTGAGGGTTTCCTAACAGATAACCTAACAATTTCCCCAGCTGTAAAGCGAAAAAACACGCAAACAAAGGACTTATGAGCGTCCCAACGTGCGTGCGCACGCGCGCGCACAACGCAAATCTCGTACCAACTTAAAGCGAAATTCCCCAATCGGGTGAAAAACCGCGTTCTTGGCGAAATATTAAGGAAGTGACACTCCTTCGAAGTAAGCCGGCTGCCTGATATCCGAACTAGCTAAATCGACATAATCAGGGGTTCTTAACAATTTCACAGGCCATACTACTACTACTAGAGTTTAAATAGTATTACTATCATAGCAACATCAGCAGGAATCCCTGAGAGCCTCAGTCATTTTGGACAACCAAAATCCCAAGCTCCTCAAATTCCGGGAGCAAATCCCCATCAATTTCGTCACAAACAATCACCGGAATTACCCTACCGGTCGTTAAATACTCCATTGCGAAAAGCCTGGCATAGCTGATTATCTGACCGACCGCCTGCATTCCTGCATAGGGCTTCACTTCTACGACCCAGTAGTTACCATCCACGATGCAAACGGCATCTATTCGTTTCCGAGTCAGGCCCTCAGCAATCTTTCTCTCTGCTATTGTCGCACTGGCCGGCAAAAACACCGGTGCGCCCACCCTCACATCGTACCAGACCTCCTTGACCCTCTCAGCATCTCTGAGCAGAAACTTCGTCCATACCGCGTTGTCCTGCGCGAGCATGTGCGGGTAGTGCGGCCTGACCATCGGTTTTCTGCCCTCTCCAAGACTTCTCTGCTCAGCCATAACAACTCACCTCTAGTGAGAGTTTTGAGTGTTCAGTGTTCAGTGTTTAGTTATAACTCAAAACTCAAAACTCAAAACTTAACACTATTTCAACGGCCGGTTTTTAATAACCTTGTCTTTGAGCCGGTTATCAACGAGCGCCCCGACGCCGAGTACGCTAAAAACCATACCAACTACGCCGGCCGGATTGACGGTCCCTGCATCGACTGTAATTGCCGCAAAGTTTAGCAGCTTCTTTTTAATCTCGTCTTTTCGTTCGAGCTCCTTCTTTTTCAGGACAGCCAGGCTAAGCAAATTATCGAGCCGGCCTTCCAATCTCCTTGACTCCGAGACGAGCTCCAGGTTCAGCTCCTCGGCCGTAACCATCCTCGACTGATCCAGCATAGACGTAACCTTAGATTCGCAGCCGCCGCACCAGACCAAGATTCCGCCGGCCACGAGCGCCGCGACAAAAACACCTTGATTATGCCTAATCCACTTGCCGATTTTTTCCTTCATCGCAATTCCTTTCGCATCCGAGTTCGATGTTTCTCTTTATCCACTCCACGTCCGTCTCGATTTTCGAGAGCCGGTGCTCGATTTTCATCATGAAGCCAACGACAACAATAATCGTCAAAATCGCCTGGCCGGCCACCATCGCACTCGTTACCATAACCTACACCCCTGTTTTAAGCCTCTTTTCTTCGACCGTTAGTCATACTGGTAGCGATGCTACTCTTTAACGCCTTACAGAGCAAGTGACATCAAAAATAACTCATAACTCACAACTCAAAACTCAAAACTATACTTCTATATGCGCCGGCCAGACAATGTCACCCGGACCCACATCGTAGAGCGCCGACAGAAAGTTTATGATTTTCCCGCGGGTCACTTCACTCACATCCCCAAACCTGTGCCTCTTATAGGCGCCGCTCTGTCCTTCCTTGACCACTACATACACGGCAGTCCCTTCCTTCTCCGCCTGCCGTATTATTCCCTTTACCTCAATGAGCATCTTATACCTCAAATCAGGGCGTAAATCACCCGCCAAGAAACTATCGGCGTCGTAGCGTGCAATTCGTGGTAGTGCATCTTCAACGATGTTTCAAATGTTATTCCATAACAAAGACCAACCGCATACCTGTAATTAATCTCGTCAAACGTAAAAAGTGACTCAACAAAACTCCCCGGCCGCTTTACCCCGTAAATATTCATACCGTTAAAACTTTCGCCCAGCAGCACCTCACCGTCTATCTCCAGCTTTACGATAGAGTCCTTTTGTGACGAGGTGTAATCCACCCAAAGATAACCTCCATATATCATCCCCTTTCCCGCCACCGTGAAAAGAGTGTTTAGCACACTACCGGTCACTACCAGTTCACTGGCCTCCGCAAGCGCCCCTCCGTATTTCGGACGTACAACCATCTCCGCCAACGCCTGGTATGCAACGTCCATTCCTCTGTAATAGTCGGGCAGTCCAGACGCCATCTACGCATCCTCCAGCCAGCCGTGAAACATGCCAAAAACGGTAAGCACCGCCGCGTTCGAATTGACATAAACGTCCCATCCCGCCTCTGCTTCCGCCGCCGGCACCAGGTTAAAAGCCACGTTCTGATATCCCGCTGTGTTCTGTAATACATACAAGAGGTGATATTTATGCACGTCACCGTCATCTCGAACCGAAAACTTGCCGCCCGCATCCGCCGCCGCCGTCATTTTTAACGTTATCAGGGCGTTAGCAATATAAAGTTTTTTGTTTGCCGGTACCGTATAGACTACCTGCGTCCCCACGCCGGCGATGTAATGCGCCCCGTGTACCCTTGTCGCGTTTAGGGCCGGCCAAATCCCACTAATCCCCTCGACCGGCCTAACCCCGCGCCACCTAACTTGATCCGTCTCTCCACTCATCTTGTTTATAACTCACTCTCTGAGCATCCACTTAAACGGTGTTGCCGGCATCCTCTCGCGCTGCAACCTTGCAATCTCATCTCTCTCGGCCGCCATCATTCCAAGCACATCTATAAAGAGTTCGTGACTTTTCATCGGTAAAAACCGCGCCATGAACACCTCCTTAAGCACCAGCCCGATCCTTACCGAAACGAAATGCTCGTACGTATCATCGAGGTTGAAACTGTAGCACTGAAATTCGTATGGCGCGGACTCCTTAAGGAACATGTCATCAAAGGAAATTACCTGGTCCTCACCGACGAAGAACTCCCCCACGTCCGAAGGCCAAATCTGATACAGGCCATCGAACACCGCCACACCCATCAGCCCCGCCGAACCGGCCGGGAAAAAAAACTCGACTTTATAGACGAGTCCCTTGGTTACTCTAACCGTTGTTTTCAGCGGGGCGCTCTTTGCCGTATCCTTCGGAGTCGTGATGTTCGCCGTATAAATCACCTGTAGGCATCCCCGATTATGCGATGGGCTTCAAAGACACTGGGACGTAGCAGACGGTCACAAATGTCGTTACTGCGTTCACATCAATAAAAATGCCCTGTTCGAAATGAACAGGATGCGTTAGGTCCCACCCAAAGGTAGTGCTATCAAGCACGGTAACTCTGCACTTATGTTCGCCCAGGGCATTTTCACCATCGTATATATTCGCCACGCCCGCAGCACCATCCCCAGCTACCGAAAAACCCGTCACCAGGCATGGCCCTTTATGTATAACCCGAGTAACATTCGTCAGATCAGAGTGCGCAGGCCGCAACAACAAACTTTTCACATCTTCCATAACATCAAACCTCTACGCTTTTATTTCGGTCTAATACGGTCTCACTTGCTGAACAACAACATGCGTTATATCGCCTACATCCGCATCGCCCGTACTCAGCAAATCAAGCTCCAGAGAACCAAAATCCTGCGCTTGCAACCAGCTATCCGGATCATCGGGAACGCCGAAATCAAGGGGGAAACAATTTGCCGGCATTCTGCCCGACACCTCAGCAGTAAGTGCTTGCACCGTAGCTACCGACGCGGCTAACTCACAGAGAGCACCCGTCCACGTCGGAACGGCAAACGCACCCGCAGCAATCACATCGTACCCGATCGATATTTGCTGGTCAGAAGACAGTGCTGAATGAATAGTCTTTGCCGTCACTACGCCATCCAGGGTGTACATTTCGTTGATGCGAGGATACTTCTGAACCAACATTCTCTCCAGCATATCCGCGCGTAATTCTAGCGGGACGTACCCGCCACCGTCCGCTCTCAGCTTAATGCTCTCGAACAAGGCAATCGGATCGTGGTCTGTACTGTAGCCGCGAAGCAATACTTTCCTTATGATTCTATCGGTCGGCAAGTCGGGGTAACGATGCGTATTCGCCAGCATCGTGTGCTGATTGATTTCCCTGTTAATCAACATTCCACTTGGGTTCGGTCCGGGATCCCCGAAACAATGAGCATACGCAGCCATTTCAACAACGTCACCGTTTGTATTGCAAGCCGCCTGCACAAACTGGACTTTCAACTGCGGATTCTTGAACCTTGTCGGGTCAAAAGCAAAAACCTTATCCCACAAATATCGACCGAAATAGTGAGTCAGGCCAATCTCAAAGTAGCCGCCAACCGTTAAGTTTATCTCATGATGAGGCATCACTAGTCGGTCATAAAAATCGGTCGCCTGAAGCTCCGCACCCGAAATAGAAAAAATCGTGTCTGATCCGTCAACTAGCTCTATACTCGGAATGCAGGCAGTTACCGCATCCAGCATCACGCTAACGGTTACGTTCGTAACGCGGAAAAAGATATCAATCGCCGAAATAATATCTCTCGGCTTAATATCAATAATCAGCGTAGTGTCCGCACCGGGATCTTGCGGTGCATATAAAGTCGCTCTTCTTGGTTTCATAATTAACGCTCACATCCTTCCTTACTTGCCGGCCAGCGATTTTTTACTTGCTGGCCAGCGATTCTTTTTTCGCAGACAAACAATCCACGATAGCCTTTACCCTAGCAAGATTTCGGGGATCCCGCCTTGCATATCGCGGTGGCAGCACACACGCAGAAATCGCCGCCTGGTACGGCGCAAAGCCCGCCGCATAATCTCCCTTGGCCTCCGAGACGCCAGGTCCCCAGTTTCGGACACCGTTCACAGATGCCTTTCTGGCCCACTTATCGTCCCCCGCCTTTGTCACGCCCTTACTAAAGGCGTTTCTCTGGATGGACTTCTGGACACCATCCTCGTAAGATTTCTCCGCCGCTTTCGTCGCTGCCGACCACGAACGTCTAGGGTTCGCAATTCCCGCGGCGTAGTCGGCGGACCGGGACGGCGTGACATCCGACCACTTCTTTGCGATTTGATCAACGCTTCTTATAAACGCCATTTGTATTCCCTCCAAATAGCTTTTTCATTTCCAGGGTCCCGGGTGAATCCCCGACCACCCTGTCTCTTTCATTGCCCAACCGTCAGCAAACACCTCCTTTCGCCGGCGGCTACGAACATGCTTTTACACTTCCTTCTCAAAGAATCGTAACACTACCATTTTGCACTTGACAAACCGCTTTTGCAACGTTATTTTCCGAGCACCTTGTTTTGATGGTACCTCAAACCGAAAGCCGCGTCACTCTCTGCCGCGGCTTTTTTCAGCTTTTCACTGAAAGCCTCCAACCGGTATATGACTTTAAGTAATATACCACAAGACCAACCTACTCCTCAGCGAGCTATTTTTCCACTTGAACCCAGTATTTTTCAGGCAGCACGTATTCGTTATCACCAATCCGCGTGGCACAACCGACGTAATCCGCATCAATTACAAATTCCTCGCCGGTAGCAACAACCTTAATCTTTAGCTTATCATGCTCCGGCTCTCCGACAATGACCATCACAGGGGCCCTTGTGTGCGCCACGAGTTCAAGGTTCTCCGTGTATGGCAAATCCGCATAACCGAAAATCGGCTCCTGAAATTCCTGCTCCTCCCATTCCCACCATGTACTCTCGACCATCACATCGTCATAGACAACGTGCGGCGGCAGCCAAACTCCCGGATAATAAACTTCCTCCTCTCTCGTTACCGTTTCTTCTGGTATTGTCACCTTGTAATGCTCCGCATACTCATCAATCCAGGTCTTCATAGTCCGGGTCGTCTCCGGAAAATATACCCTGCGCTC
>Ga0209986_10002058_pt1 | contig 18770 bp, 28 predicted proteins | sample BlataG_FD_183168 | JGI IMG/M metagenome (GOLD analysis project Ga0209986, IMG submission 183168) | Deep subsurface microbial communities from Black Sea to uncover new lineages of life (NeLLi) - Black_00105 metaG (SPAdes) (version 2) | ecosystem: Environmental > Aquatic > Marine > Oceanic >... | reverse complement strand
TGGCTAAAAAAGGCGTAAAATGGTAGAAGAGACAATAAAGGAAGAAGAGGATGTCCTAGACCGGTTCAGAAAAAAACAGGAAAAGGAAGAAAATAAATGGAGCAATATGATAAATTTCTAACAGATAATAATAGTATATTTTTATATGGAGAAATTACTAATAAAACAGCTTCTCACATCAATCAAAAATTAATTTATTTAGATAGATTAAAATTAGAAGAGAACAAAGAATTAGTAAAAGAGAAGAAGCCCATTGACCCCATTTTTTTATGGATTAATAGTAAAGGGGGGTCTGTCACAGACGGACTATCTATTATAGATACTATGGGCGTTATACATATACCCGTTTGTACTGTTATACACGGTTCTGCTTTCTCTATGGCAGGTATAATATCTATATCTGGAGATAAGAGATTGTCTACTATTAATTCAAGTTGGATGTTACACGATACTTGTGGGGCTTATTCTGACTATACTGCAAAGTTAAGAGCCAAATTTCAACACGGTTCTAATCTACAAAATCAAATTATGGATATAATAAAAACAAAAACAAAACTAAGAAAAAAACAGCTTGATACTGCCAAGCACTACGATTTATATTTAAACAGTAGTGAGTGTAAAAAATATAAAATAATAGACGATATACTGGAGCGATGATGGATATAGTATTGGAAAGGAAGTTATTAGATTACTTAGAATATAAAAAGATTAAAACTACAAAATATGGCAAAAAAATATTAAGTACCGTTTGCCCTAGTTGTAATACAGCAACAGCAAATATTTTTAGTACCAATCCTATAAAAAGTAAATGTTATACTTGTAGTAAAGAATATAGTATTGTAGATTATGTTTCTATCTACGAAAAAATAGAAAAAGATAAAGTAGAAGATTTTTTAAGAGATCTATTTAGATTAAATAAAACAGACAGCAATGAAGTTGAAAGGGCTTTTGAATTTTACAGCAGTAATAATTTTGGAATGGCTCCTGCCAGATATAATACAAAAGCAAGTTTTGAACCCAACTGGACTCAGAATCCTTATTACAAAAAAGAAGACTGGGAACAGTTTATAAAAAACAATCTTAATATTAATGTAATAACAGGAGAAACTTCTGGAATTACTGTTCTTGATATTGATATATTATCTACTAAAGAAAAGAATGAACTTTATTCTACTGAAGATTATAATATCATAAAAGAATTGCAGAAAAAAATTGTATTACCAGAAAAATTGAAATCTTTGTTAAGTCAAACAGCAAGACAAAAAAGTTCTGGCGGATTTCATTTCATATATAAATACGATTCAGATTTTAAAAATAAAGCATTAATAGAAACAGAGGGATTATCAATAGAAATAATGAACAATGGAGGCTCTTTCTTGACATACCCCTCTTCTCTAAACGGATTACAAAGAAAATTTGTAACAGATGAAATTAAAGAAATGCCTAAAGAACTAAAAGGGTTTTTATTATCTAATATAACAAGCAGTACAAACGTTAGATTAGAGTTGCCTACAGAAGTCAGAGATAGTAACGGAGAAGTTGGTCATAGAAATATTAGATTAACTAAACTTGGCGGTATTTTAAGAAAACATTACACGATACAAGACACTGCTAATATATTAACAATGGCTAATAATATATTTCCAAACCCACTGCCGAGAGATGAACTTCAAACCACTATCAACAGTTTAGGTAAATACCAAAACAGTGACGATAATATTATAGAAAAAAATATAGTAGATTATTTAAAATGTGCTAAATCAGCATCAAAAGCAGAAATTCAATATGCTGTATTTGATAAGTTAGTTACTGGCGATGCTAAAAAGACTTTCGATCAAACTTTAGTTAGATTAATTTCTAATAAAATTATTATAAAAAACCATAATTTATATGAAATTAAAGAAGAAATGGATTGGAGCGACAATACTGCTAGTGTAGGGACTCCAGTAGGGTTTAAAGTTCCTTATTTTAATGATATAGCAGAATTTCATTGGGGGGATATGTTAGTTTTAGGTTCGCAGACAGGTATTGGTAAATGTATAAGAGATGGTATGATTTTAACTAATCAAGGTATGAGAGATATATCCGAATATGGCAAACTTAAAAAAGAAGGTAAATCTAATGTCACTAAACATCTAAGAGTTCATAGCGGTTATAGTAAACATAAAACATATCATAATCCAAATTATTTTTGGAAAGAAAGGATTAACGACACATATAGAATTACAACATATCATGGATTTACATTAGAAGGAACTCCAGATCATCCAATTAAAGTAAGATATAAAATAAATGAACATTCATATGGGATTAAGTTTAAAAAATTAAAAAATATTACGGGAGAAGACTTTGCCATTCTGACCTCTCCTAAAATATATCCAAAAGAAAATATTAGAAAAAAGAGAAAAATAAAATTTCAAATAAATAAGCACATGACAAATTTAAAAGATTGGATTATACCAGATATAAACGTAGACGTAGCTAAATTATTTGGTTACATTTTAGGTGATGGTACTTGTGGTAAAGCATATGTTAATATATATCAAGACAGTAAAAATATTTCAGTTATAAAAGATATTGAACATAGTATTAAAAATATTGGTTTGGAATACAAGATAAAAACAGAGAAAAATATGACAATAGTTAAGATACATTCTGCTATTTTTTCTTATTTTGTAAAAATAAAACTTTTTAATATTAATTTTAGAAAAAAGAAATATAACGTTACTTCGCCAAACAGAAAAATACCAAAGTATATTTTAAATAGCTCTGAAGAATGTCAAAAAGCTTTTATAGGTGCTATTATGTCGTGTGAAAGCCACCTATCAAATAAACATCTTAGTATAACAATGGCAAGTAAACATATAATATCAACACTACAATTAATGTTGTTAAATATGGGCATAATTAGCAGAAAGACGATTAAAAAAGTAAAAGAATATCCAAACAATAATTATTATAATTTGTTTTTTATCATTGATGAAACTATAAAATTAATAGAAAACTGTAAACCTTCTAAATATGAAGATTTTAATATTTTGAAATCGCAATTAAAATATAAAAAAATAAAAAGAATAAACAACCAATTTAAAAAAGACTATTATTTTGCAGATAAAATAATTGGAATTGAAAAAAAGCATTATGAAGACGGAGTATATGTTTATGATTTTAACATGTCTGATAAATATGACAAAAATAAAAACCATCAATTTTGGAGTAATGGGTTTGTAAGCCATAATACCACGATCGCCATGAATATAATTAAGAAAATAGTAGAGCAAGAAATTAAACCTTATTACATTTATAACGAGCCGGGTGGTAGATTTGCAAAAACAGCAAATAAATTAGGGTTAACAGGACAATTCTGGCATACATTTTGTAGCAGACCAGAAAAAGCTATTTTAAAAGATAATTCTGTTACTATCATGGATTGGGTAAAACCACCAGACTTTGCTAGGACAGACAATACTTATGGAGCGTTCGCTGAAATGTTAGAGGAAACTAACAGCTTTATGGTTTGTTTTGCACAGCTTACTAAAGATGATAAACCTCAGTTCTTTGCCAGAAATCAAATAGACCAATTTGCTTCTCTATCTGCTAAATATTTATATGATGAGAGTTCTCAAGGGATTTTTGGTAATTGGCATATAGAAAAAATTAGAGATCCTAAGATGCACATTAAAAGTTATGAAATACCTTGTCATTATAATTTTGAAACTAAAGAACATTATACTATAGAAGAAAAAGAAAGGCATAACAATGAGGAAAAACAAAACACCACCTAATTGTGTTCATTGCAAAAAAGCAGTTGGAAAAATAAAGTATTATCATAATGGTAAATATTATTGTAGCAGAAGTCATTATGAACTTTCTTTGGAGAAAAATAATGACTAATATAGAATTGTTGCTTTGGTTTATTTCGCATAAAACTAATATTTTAAAAATAAAAAATGAATATAGTTTAGAAGTATGGTTTTATTATAAAGATTCGGAAAATAATAAAGTAGACGTATATACAGGTAAAACAATAAAAGAATGTGTAATGAAAGCTATAGACGATGAATAAAATATATATACCTAAATTAGAAGCAAGACTGTCTACTAGAGTGACACCAAATCTATTATGTTTTGGTGTTGATGTTAGTTTACACTCTACTGGATTAGCTTTGTTAAAAACTACAGATTCTTATTTACAAATATTATATCTTAAAAAGATTATAGTACCTAAAGAAGCAGACGTATGTGATGCTTTTAGATTATTTATATCTCAAGCAGACGACATAAGACGAGAAATAAGTCAAGAATATTATATTAACAAAACTTTAATAGAAGATTGCTTTTATGGTTCTAACGTTAAAACTCTTAAAGCATTAGCAAGAAGTGGTATTATAATTTTTGATAGATTTAAAGACATTTCTGCTAAAGTCGAATTTATAACCCCTACAAAAGCAAGAAACATGGTGGGATTTAAAAAATCCGAAAAGGATGTTAAAGGGGTAAAATTTAAAAAAGAAATTATTAATTATATAAATGTAATGTTAAATGGAGATATAACTGATACAGATTTAGCAGATGCTTGTGTACTTGCTTTAGCAGGAGTGGTTGAATGAAAAAACACGCAATGAATATTATTAAATTTATAAAAAACAAATATAGACAGCATAAATATAAACAGATAGCTAAATTAATGGGAGAACCTTTAAACATTTCCCCCCTTCTTTAGATTTTGAAGAGCTTGTAGAAATATTGGCCGAAGCAACGAAAGAAAACAACAAGGATAATTAAATGACGTGGTTTTGGGTAAGTCTTCCATATGCAACATTTGGAATAGCAATAAATGACTATTCAACAGTAATTAAAACTGCTCCTATAGCTAAATGGATGATAGGTAAAAATATAAAATATATTGAAAATTGGATTAATTCTAAAAAAGGTATTATTCGAGAAATAAAATGAGTGATTTTAAAAATAGCTTAGAATTATATATTGCTGAAAAGCTAAAGATGTTAGATAGATACACTAGACCCACAAGAGGTAGTGGCTGTGGAAATGAGATTTGCGATGTAGCTAATAAATTATTTTATGTGGAATGTAAGGAAAAAAGAACTAAAGAAAATATTACTATAGATTATAAAGCAGAATATTTGAAGTCTCTTAAAGATTTACCTATCAATACAGATAAAGAATTGTTACTTGCTTATGAAAATAAATTAGGAAAAAAATTTATTGTTATGGAATCAGAAGCTTTTTTTAGAATGATTGAAAATTATTTTAGTGAGGAGTTATTTGATGAATGATGAATTATACGATATTATTATAGATTGTAATGCGAATAATTATCATGGTACGGGAAAGTGTCACTATATATTTCAAAATAATAAAGGCGAAACAACTATTTCAGACGAAGAACCCACAGCAGTAGAATATAAAGATATAAAATATTTTTATAACGAAAAGGGTGATATTTGTGTAGGAGCATTATATAGACCGATTCAATCAATGAAAGAAATAATTAAATTAATGATAATAAATAAGGTATTAAGATGAAAGAATTAAGGTGTAATAAATGTAATGCTTGTTTAGGCGAAATTATAAAAGGGAAAATAAAGAAAACTGCGGTGCTGTTTTGTAAAGAATGTGTCAGTATAGATAAAGCATATAAAGATTATAATAACAATGGCTTTGGTGTTGATTTTTTAAAAGATGTTTTTGGTAAAGGAGAAAGATTTTATTATGCTTATATAATCCCAACCGAGTACGAAGAAGTAGTAGAAGAAAAAGTATTTATATCTGATATGTTTGGACTTAAATGTGATAAGGAGAAATAAATGGCTAGACCTAAAAAAGTTAAAGAAACTATTAACGATAGAAAAGAAGCTTTAAAAAACGCTTTAAGAGAAATAAATAAAAAAGTTCCTAGCGGTATACAAATGGGGAGCGAACTCGCTTCTATAGATAGAATAGCTACTGGTATAAGTGAAATAGATAATATATTAGGTGGTGGTATTCCTAAAGGTATGGTTACTACGATGTGGGGGTCTAAGGGAGGAGGAAAAACTTCTTTAGCACATTATATAGAAGCTTCTGCTCAAAAGCAGGGATTAACTGTATATCATATTGCTTTAGAAAATTTAGATATAGAAAGAGCTAAAATATATGGGGTTGACCCCGAAGAACTTTATGTTGGTCAGTTTCCTATAGCAGAACAATCTTTAGATACTATTATTAAACTAACTAAAGAAGGGTTGGTTGATCTTATTTTATTAGATTCGTTGCACTCTCTCTCGCCTAAAGGGGAGCAGGAAGATAAAAAAGGAGAGAAGTCAGTAGAATCAGATACTATGGCTTTACTGGCAAGAAAACTTAGTCAGTTTTTCCGAATGGCTATGGATGGTATTAAAAGAAATAATGTTGCTGTAGTTTTTATAGGGCAGTCAAGAACTTCTGTTGGTTTTATTGCTATAGAACAGTTGACCGGAGGAAATGCCTTGAAGCATAACTCACGTATTATCATGCAGATACGAAGAGGGCAGAAAGCAGATTCGCCCAAGAAGAAAATAACGTGGGAAGAAGACGGTAAGGAAAAATCTAAATCTGAAATAATAGGATTTGACTGTGTTATTAAATTAGAAAAAGTGCAAGTAACAGGATGTAAACCAGAATTAACAGAGATACATTTACCATTTCATTTTGCAGACGGATTTAATCATTTAATAGAAACAGAAAAGGAATTAGAAGAATGTCAGCAATTAGAAGAGAAAAATCTAAAGGAAGAATAGACAGCAACAATAAAATAAGAATGTTCGGCGTTGAAGATGTTAATCATATTATTTATAGCAAAGATGAATATTACATTACTCTTTGTGGAATGGAAATAGGTATGCCATTAAAAGCAACTGATATTAAATTAATTAAAAATTGGGTTAAATCTGCTATAGTAGAATTAAGCCATGGCAAATAGAAGATATACTTTAGAAAGGGACATAGCAAGAAAAACATTGATGCAATATTTTAACGAAAAAGGATATTATACTAAAGTATTAGAAAATGATGAAATAGATTTGTACATATTAAAAAACAATAAAGAAACACATCACATTATAGATATAGATAAAAGAAATCTTAAAGAAATTAAAATATCTAGTCATGTTATTGATTTATTAAATGAATATGATAATTTGTTTTACTGGGTGTTTGATAAATATATAATAGAAGCTTATTGCATTGATATAAATAATATAGAAGACTTTACTATAAATAAAGACGAAGTTAAAAAATATGTGATAAGAGACTTGACACGACCCGATACAGTATGATATTATTAAGTTATAGGAATAAATACGCTGGGACACAGCGGAATTAACGCTTGTGGAGATGGTTCGTTGGAACTGTCGTCGAAGCAAGAAAAAGAATGCTTAGTAAACTAAGCAGAAGCCATGGGGCTTGCCCCGTGGAGTGTCACAACAATTAAAGTTTATAATTTAAAGGAGAAAAGTATGGAAAAGATTACAGTAACTAGAGCGTTAAAAAAAGTATTTAGTTTAGTTCCTATACTTGCAATAGTTTCTACTATATTTTTTTCTCTGATATATTTAACATTATCTTTTACGATGGGTTGTGTAGAAAACTCTTCTGATGAAAAATTAAGAATACAAACCGAAGACTCAATGAAGGAAATGAACGCTCAAATAGGGATGCCAGCTATTAAGAATTTTCAAGAACGTAAGTTAGCAAAGATGATATTTGAATTAAGAGATCAAGAAAATCTAATTTGTTATGCTTATATTGTAAATCAAATGAAAGGCGAACTCGTTTTTATCGGGAAATGTTTAGGGTTCGGATTACCTTATTCAGTGCAGTATACAAATCCAATGAAAAGAAGATCGAGACCGAGCAATGCACCTCCAATACCTCAAGCAGACCCAAATGGGCTATTTATGCCTAATGGTTTGAGTGCTACTTGGTTGATGATGGTAGACAGAACAACAGGCGAAACAAGACCTGTATATATTGAACCACAGATAATTGTTAGCCCATTTCCATTACACGATTTAAGCGAATAAAGGAATAAACATGAGATACGAAGACGTTGAAAAATCATTAGAATTAAATAATTTGTCTGATATTGAATTAGATTATATAGAGACATTTGAAAGAGTAGATGAAATAGCAGATTTGCTTAAAAACAATCAAGTAGATAATCCAAATGATATAAAAACAGTAGTAACTGAATTAGCAGGAATATTTATGAGTTTAACTTCTGTATCTAAATTGTTTGTTGAATATAAGAAATTAAACGAACTGACTAAATATATGAAACTAAAAGAAACCGCTATTAATGACGGAGAAAAATTTGTAGCTATATCTGCTGAAAGAGAAGCAAGATTATTTGTTACTGATTTTGCTAAATTAAGAGATAGGTTTGAAAGTTATATTAAATCTTGTGATATAACTATTAGATTGTTACAGAGTTTGCTTGCTTATAGTAGGACAGAATTAAGTATAGGTATGAATGAATGAATCAGAATGCACAAACTTCGGTTCGACTCCGAACAGCGTTAATTGCGTTAGGGGAGGTACGGTTACCTCAGTGCATCGTTATTATTTATGGATAGAAGGAGAGGAAGATTAAATTAGTAAACATATCGAACAGAGGAAGAATAATAAATCTATTTATTAGAGATAATAAAGAATTAAAAATAGAAAAAATAGATACTTATTTTCCTTATTTTTATTTTCCTTGTCTTACAGGAAATTATACTGGATATGACGGAAAAAAGCTACAGAAAGCTTTCTTCTCTAATAAGAAAATGTTTGAGAACTTTCCTGTTAAGTATGAGTCTGACGTAAAAGTAACTCATAAATATTTAATTGATAAAGTAGACAAGTTAGATAAAACAAAAATTAAAACCTTTTTTATTGATATTGAGGTGTTGACCGATGAGTTACCTGACGTTAATAAAGCGATTAAACCAATCAGTTGCATCAGCGTGTATAACAGTTTTAGCAATTCCATTACTACTTTTTACCTTGGTAACTATAGTGATGATCTTTCCCTTTTACTTGATTTTATATCATTTATCCAAAAGGAAAAACCAGACATAGTTGCTTTTTGGAACATGCTGTTTGATTATCCTTATCTATTTAATAGATATAAAAGATTGATTAAAAACAAAAAAGATAACCTTGCTATTCAATTAAGCCCTATATCTGATTATAGATATACTAGACACGAAAACATATTATTTCCATCGGGGATAAGTGTTATAGATTATCTAGGATGGTTTAAAAAATTCACTTTAAATAAAGATGGGTCTTATGCCCTCGATGCCGTTTCTCAAAAGCATTTAGGGAAGAGTAAAACTTATAATGCTAAAGAAGTTGGGTTTGATATATTAAGTGAAAAGATAATTGTAAGAAATAATGAAGATGTTCAGATAATGGCAGACTTAGAAAATAAGTATAAGATAACTGATTATTTTGATGAGATAAGAATTCTTACTAAAGTAGTTTGGGAAGATTTAGAAAATAACAGTAGAATGATTGATATGTTACTGCTAGATGAAGCAAATAAAAGAGGAGTTGTATTACCTGATAAACCCTCACAAGAAGATAATGAAGATGCTGAGTCTTATACAGGAGCGTTTAGGGAAGCATTTGAAACTGGATTGTTTTTTAATTTAGGAGAATATGATTTATCTTCTGCTTATCCTTATGCTCTAATTAACTTTTGTTTAGACCCTATGAACATAACAGACGAAAATAACGGACTATTAGTAGATGGAACTTACTTTAAACAAGATGAAGGGGCTTTGCTTCCTACTATAATGAAAAAGTTAGTTCATTTAAAAGATGATATTAAAATAGAATTAAAAAAACATAAAGCAGATAGTGAAGAATATAAACATACTTTAATTAAATATAATGCTGTTAAGGGTTTAGTAAGTAGTGGTTACGGAGTTTGTGGGTTAAGGTTCTTTAGATTGTATGACAGAAAAGTTGCTTCGGCTATTGCTTATGTTGTTAGGTCGTTATTAAAATATATTAAGAACGAATGTGAAACAGATAATAATAAAGTAATTTACGTAGATACCGATGCTGTATTTGTAGACTCTAAAGAAGATTTAACTGATTACCTAAACAATAAAGTACAGCAGTTTGGAAAGAAGTTTAATAAGGACTCTTTAGATATTAGATTTGAAAGAGAAGGTAATTTTGAATCAATCTTTATTGTTTCTAAATGTAGGTACTATGGTTATTTAAGAAACGAGTCTGGATTACATAAAGAAGTAAAAGGAGTAGAAGCAAAAAGGAATGACAGTTCTACTTACACTAAAAAGTTTCAAGAAGAATTATTTGAAAGAATATTAAAAAAAGAGGACGTTAAGAAATGGGTAGATAAAGAAATAGCAACTTTTAAAGATAAGGAAATATTTGATATAGCATTTCCTGCTAGGATGAGCAAAAAAGTAGAATCATATAAATCCATACCTATTCATGTAAGAGCAATGCAGTATGCTAACATGAAAGCAAAGGTAGGAGAAAGGTTTTATTATGCTTACATAGTTCCAACAGAACATGAAGAAACAGAAGAAGAAAAAGTATTTTTAGACGATTATCAATTAGACAAAAACATGTTGAAAAAAGAATACTACGCTTACTTTGGAGAAAAGGTAAGGTCTGCCGAAGAGATAACTCCAGAAAAAAGAATAGAATTAATTGAGTCTTTTAAAAACATGAATAGATTAAGTATGAGGAAAGTAATTACAAAGGGTACGGCTAAAAATGTAATAGCGTTTGACGAGTACAATAAAGATATATTAAATAATGTGGAAATAGATTACTCAAAAATGCTTGAACGTAATATATTGAATAAATGGAAGGTTATTGAAGAAGCAATGAAAAACGAGAGCAAGAAATGAAAAAGAGAAAGCGATATAGAAAAAAAGAATTATCAGACGAAATGGAAGGTTACTTTAAGATAAGAAAGAAGATAGCAAGAGGAGTGCGTGTTATAAATGGAAAGAATGTTTATAATCGTAAGAAAATGAAAAGAGACTTAGAAGAGGAATATTAATATGAGTATTGTAGAATTATTACTAACGATAATATTTTTTATATTTATACCAGTGTATCTTATATTTAGTTGGAAGCAAGCAAGAACTGAAAGAGAAACAATTAGAAAGATCAAAAGAAAAAAACCTGACAACATGTATTTTGGGCAGGATAAACATTGAGTCTAAGGAGACAAGATGAAAAAGCATGAAGATGTTTATATTGAATATTATAATAAGGGCATGGAAGACGATGAGTTGGCTAAAATTTTTAAGACATCTAAGAGGAGTATAGAAAGATTCAATAACCAACTTAGAAAAGAAGGCAAAATTAAATATCGTAAAGACATGATATTAGATTGCGTTAATGAAAAAGCTAAAATTCTAATATTTGATATTGAAACTACCCCTATAAGAGCTTGGGTTTGGGGATTGTTTAAGCAGTTTGTTTCTTTGGATCAAATTGATCAAGATTGGCAAGTTCTTTGTTATGCTGGAAAATGGTTAGATAAAGATGAAATAATAACTGATTCTTTAATTAATTATGAAGATGAGTTTACACCAGAAACATTAGACGATTTTGGAGTTATTTCTACTATATGGCAACTGTTTGATGAAGCTGACTTTGTTATTGCTCATAATGGTTCTCGGTTTGATTGTACTAAAATTAATGCTAGGTTTTTGTATCATGGATTTCCACCACCTAAACCGTATAAAGTTATAGATACTCTAAAAATAGCAAAGGCTAAATTTAATTTAACTTCTAATAAATTAGATTATATAAGTAAGTATCTTGGCTCAGAAGGAAAAATGAAACATGAAGGATTTAATCTTTGGTTAAGGTGTATGAATGCTGATAAAGATGCTTGGAAAACTATGATAAATTATAATATTCAAGATGTAGTAGAGCTTGAAACGGTTTATCTTAAATTAAGATCTTGGGATTCTATTCATCCATCGGTAGCAGTATTTCATTCTGACGAAGTTAAGCGATGCGATAAATGTGATTCTACTAATATAGAAGAAAAAGGTCTTACACATACTAACGTAAGCAGTTATATTCTGTATCAATGTAAAGACTGTAAGGGATGGTTAAGAAGTAGATATAATGAACGACCAAAAGAGGTAATGAAAAATACTTTAAGGAGTAGGTAAGAATGGAAATAACTACATATTTAATAATACTTTCTATAATATTGCTATTGCCGTTGTTATTTTTGGCTTGGATAGGGTTTACATATATTAAATATATGTATAGGAGATATTGGGGATGAAAACCCTTTTATTCACAGACCCCCACATAAAAGAAAATGTTTTAGAAGAATTAGGAAAAATATTTCAGGAGATATGTTCTTATAAAGCAGACAGATTAATTATGCTAGGAGATTATTTTAATAATAATAAATCAACCCCCTCTGAAATTTATTTTGGAGCATATTGGGCAAAGAAGTTCACCAAGCACTTTAAAGAAGTTGTTTTTATTAAAGGTAATCACGATGCGTTAAGAAAAAATAGTGCTGTTGATTTTATGAGTTTATTTGGCATTGAAGTAGTAGATACTTATGTAGATGAAGATAACAATTTCTACGGTCATTTTATGCTACAAGAATCTCCTAACAATTACGAAAGCAATAAGTCTTTAGCAGATTATAAACAATACAACAATATATTTTTGGGGCACGAACACACTCCTTTTCAATATAAGAATATGTATCATATTGGGTCGTGCCGCTTTTGTCATTTTAACGAAACTTCTACAGAATGTAAATACGTTTATATAATAAATGGTGACAGCATTAAATATTATAATATAGGGACTGCTATTTTAATGTTAGATGTTTATGACATTGAAAGATTAAAAAGAATTGTTAATTCAGGTCAGAAATATAAAGTGAGATACATATTCAATTCTTTAGAAGAGTATCAAAAGAATTACAGTACAGTAATTGATTTATTAAATAATCCAAATATAGTAACAGGAAAAACTAAAATAGATTTTACAAATGAAATTGCTAATCTGTCTATTAATCAAATAGACGATGATATTAAATCTATAATAGAATCATGTATAGAAGAATTAGATGATATAGAATGTAAACAGCTTTTGAAAGGGGCTTTGCTTAATGTTTGTTAAGAACATAAAATTAAACAACTTTAAAAATTTTATACATCACGAAGAGAACTTTGAAAAATTAGTTTTCATTAAAGGTAAGAATGGTACAGGTAAAACTACTTTAACTTTAGACGCAATTCTTTTTGTTTTATACGGTTATAGTATAGGAACTAAATTAGCAAATCTACCGAATAAATCGAACAACAAAGAATGTGAAGTAGAAATAACATTAACACATAAAAACAATCAATATATAATGGTTAGAAAGTACCCTACTTCTTTACAAGTATTTAAAAACGAAAAAGAAGAACATTTTAATACTGCTTCAGAAGCTCAAAACTATATTGATAACTTATTTGGTGATAGAAAAGAGTTCTTACAATTTAGAATAGCAGACGCTTATAGTAAAGAAAGTTCTATTTTAGATGCAGGACAAACCGCCTTTAAATCTATACTTTTACATGGCTCTGAAAGTATATTTAACAGCATGAGAAAAGAACTTAACAGTATTAAAAGAAATAGAGAAATATATAATAAAGATAATCTAAATATAGAGAAATATTACCCCTCTCTTAAGCGGCTTAATATTGTAAAAGCATATCTAGACATGAGTAGCACCGAGAACTCGTCTTTAAGACGTTCTTACGAGCTTCTGAGAGCGGATATGACGAAGACTTCTAACAGAGTCTCAAATACTCTAAACGATATTAATCGTAACAAAGCAAATAAGTCTAAAGTTATTAATAAAAAAAAGTGTTATGTTTGTAATAATGAGCTTTCAGAGAAGCAGAAAAAAGAGCTAATTGAAGCATTAGAAAAAGAAAACTTAAAACTAGGAGAAGATTACGAATGTTATAGATTAGAATTAGACTGCTATAAAGAAGAACTCACTGAAAATGAAAAAGAATTGCAAGTTGCTAATGAAAAAATTAACAGAATAAGAGAACTAAAATATAAACTAGAATATAGAATTAAACAAAAAGAATATGTGTATAGCACTAACGATGTTGATATTGCTAAAAAATCAATTAAGTTATTAGATTTAGTTTCAAGCAAATATTTAATTCAGAAGATAGGCAACTTAGAGCCTTTAATTAATTCTATAATAAATAAAATTAATTTTAAAATAAAGATTTTACTTGACTCGTCTAATAAAGTTATGATAAAATTATATAAAGAGAAAAATGAATATGATTATCAAGAATTAAGTACGGGGCAGAAGTTAATATTGCAAATAGCTTTTAAAGTAGCAATGTTAATGCAAAAAGATAGTACGGGTATAATTATTGCTGATGAAGGGTTAAGCAGTTTAGACAGAGAGAATTTAGATCATATATTAAGTATATTTTATGATTTACCTTTCCAAGTATTTTTCGTAATACATAATTTAGAAAATATTAATAGCGATGTGCAAATAATAAACTTAGGAGAATAATGATGGAACAAATTGAGAAGAAATTATCAGAAGAAAAATCAACTCAACTTAAAATGTTACAGAAATCTTTAAATCATTTACAGAATCAAATGCTACAGGTTACTGCTAAGATTTTAGCAGAAGAAGATAATCAAAGAAAATTGTTTGATTCATTGAACCAGAAAGATGTTGAATATAGAGAAACGCTTAATGCAGGAATTAAAGAATTAAAACTTACTGAAGATTTTAAAGATTATCAGTTTTCTTTTGATGGTATCAATACTTTTACTGGAAAGAAGGTACAACTTCCACAAAATGGAGGATGAAATGATGTGTAGATTTGCAAGCGGATATGCAGAAGATTGTAAATGCAAACGAGAAATTAGTTAAGGAGAAGAAAAAATGAAAGGGTTTCATAAACCAGAAGGTGGATTCCCATTAGAACCAGAAGAACTAGAAGGAGAAAGTGAGTTGATGTCTGATTTAAGTGAGGAACTTGCTGAAGCTTCATCCTTCCTTGGCAATCCAGACGATGGGATAACTCAAACCAATTTAAGGCAGGTTGCTCAAGAATTGATTAAATTAGGATACCAAAAATACCCCCTATTAATGATGTTAAGTCGCTTCAAACAAAAAATGATTTTTCTTATATATGGAGCTATATTAATTGGTTTAGGTGGTTTTTTAATCGGATGGGCAATGGCAGGATTTTGAAAAAGAAAGCGAGGAGAAATGAATTTTTTTCTTATAGGTATGAGAAGAAGTGGAACAAGCATAGCAAGAACGTTACTGCTTAAACATCCTAAGATAAAAGAATGTTTATTTGAACCTTATGAACTTTGGCACAGTATTAGAGTCTCGCATTTAGGTAGATATAGAAATGACCCTTATGTCAAAAAAATTATTCAAGATTTTCGTAATACTTCTGGAAAATATAAAGGGGCAAAATTCGCACTTAACACTTGCTTAGAAGCTATGACTTGGAAGAGGTTGCATTTAGTATTTCCAGATGCTAAATTTATTTTTATTGATAGAAACGTAGAAGAAACTTGGGCATCTTGGAATAAAGCAGACAAAGATAGTGTGAGAGGATTGTGTTCTAAAACTCTTTATAAAGGCTTCAGAAATCAGATAGTAAATAGTTTTTATAAATTTAATGAAGATAATGCTTGCTCTGCTATAGTAAAGTATGATAATATATTAGTAGATGCAGATAAAGAACTTGAAAAAGTTTGGGAATGTTTTGGCATAGATAAAATAAATGGATTAAATAAGTTTATTAAAACTCCTGAGAATAGAGTAAAATAATGTTTAAATACTTAATCACTATACCAATAGACAGCTTAAATCATATTGATGCTCCTACGGTATTAGAGGAAATGTGTGAGGAGATCAATGAAGAATTTTATCCTTTAATTATTAAGTTAGTTGATGTAGACGAAGTAGTTGCTGGTAATACTGTAGAAGAATATGAATGTATAAAAATAATTAAGTTTGAAACGGAAATTGATTTCTTAGATTTTAATACTTTTTTAAGAAGAAGGTTTAGATTATTAAAAGTTAAAGATTGGGAAGCTTTTGATCAATGGGCATAAAAGAAAGTTGGCATAGAAAATTTAATATGAATAAATGGGATACTAACATGGATAATATATTTCCTCCTTACATAGTTAAAACTTGTTTAGCAAATACAAACGCAGGAGATATACAGCTTAACGAAAAACTATTTAGGCATTTTTCTAAAAAAAGGTTTCGTTTTGTTAGTATTGCTAAATCGCTTGATGAAGATCATTTTCTATCTGTAGGTAGTGTTCTTCAGTCTGCTAATGAACATAGTATAGTTTGGGGAAGTGGTTATCTTAAAGATACCAGTATGGTTAAAAATCAACCTAAAGAAATATTAGCAGTAAGAGGTAGGTTAAGTTACGAAAGACTAAAATTACAAAAGATAAAGTGCCCAGAAGTATTTGGTGATGCTGGGTTACTTTATCCTCGTATATATACCCCTCAAGTAGAGAAGAAATATAAGCTAGGTATTATTCCTCATTATGTAGACCAGAACCATAATAGTTTACAACTTATTAATAATTCAGATATTAAAGTTATTGATATCTTGTCTCCTATAAATAATGTTATAGATGATATATGTAGATGCGATGTTATATTATCTTCTTCTTTACATGGTCTTATATTTGCTGATGCTTATAGCGTTCCTAATTATTGGGTTAAGTTTTCAGATAAAGTATTAGGAAAAGGATTTAAGTTCTTAGATTATTTCAGTAGCATGGGTAGACCAGAACAAAACCCTATAGTTATTTCAAAAAATTATAAATTTAATGTTAAGATATTTAAACCTTATACAGTACAGCTAAATTTAGATTTAGATAAATTATATGAAGCGTGTCCTTATAGGAGATTGTGATGGAAGAAAAAAATTATAAGAGAAATAAATCAGGTAATTTTAAATAAGTTAGTATGCGATAGATGCAATGAAAACTATTATTCAGTTTATGTTTCAGAAACTGGAGAAAATGTTAGTGCGTGTGATGAATGTTACAGAAAAGAAGAAGCAAAAGAAGTAGCTGAAGAAATTTTAGAGTTAATATACAAACGTATAGAAGAGAATTAAAAATGCTGGTTAGCCCTAAACTAAAGAAGATATTTGTTCATATACCTAAAACGGGGGGTACTTCTATTAAACAAGCTATGCGAGATAATGATAAAGGTTGGTATAGCCTAGGTAATGTCCATGATGGATTACACGAATATATGAATATACACCCAGTTAAAACAACGAAGTATGAAGATTATGATATGTTTGCTGTTGTTCGTAATTGTTGGGATTTAGTAGTTTCTCTTTATAGATTTAGACAACAAACTAAAAACATAGAAATTTCTTTTGATGAGTGGTTAATGAGAGGTAATTTAACTGAAAGAAAATCAACTTTTCCTAAGCAGTTACCTTATATTTGTTTTCCTAATATAAATCAAAAAACAAACGTTGTTATAAAATATTTTAAATACGAAGAAGGGTTTAAGCAGATAGAAGATTATTTACAATTAAAAATAAATTATAATATTCATAATTACGGTAAATATAATAGTAAAGATTATTTTAGTAAACAGTCTTTTGATTACTTAAATGAATTATGTAAAGAAGATATAGATTACTTTAATTTTAAATTTTAGAAAGTAGAGTATGAAAAATAATTATACAAGTAACATATACAAACTAGCATATAAAACTGATAGAGTAGAAGAATTTAAAAATAATTTATTCAGACCTATAGGATTACACTTTGCTTTAACAGATAAGTGCAATTTAAATTGTGAGTTTTGTTCTAATGAAAATAGAGAAAGTAACGAGTTTACTTTAGACGAAGTAAAGAATACTCTTAAAACTTTTTCAGAAATAGGAGCGAAAGCAGTTGAGTTTACTGGAGGAGAACCAACATTACATCCTAATATAAATGAAATTGTAAGTTATGCTAAAGAAATAGGGTTTTCTATTGGCATAAAAAGTAACGGAGTAAACATACATAAATCTCTTAAAGTAGACACTATTAAAAAAACTGGTTGGATTAGAATATCTTTAAATTGTTTAGATTATATTAATCAACAGAAATTAAATTTTAAAGATATAATAAAAAATACTATATTTAGTTTTTCTTATGTTATCCATGACCACTCCCCTAAAGATATACTTGATACGTTAATGAACTTTAAAAAAAAATACCAAAATATCTTTTTAAGAATAATACCAGACAATTCTTTTTCTTCTAATAAAATAAATAATATTTATTCTGGTATTAAATCGCATGATATTTTTAAAGATAGTACAGTTTTTTGGCATAACAAGAATTATGATATACCAGAAAAGTGTTGGATGATGTATATAAAACCTTTTATAAACACTGATAAAAATGTTTATTTCTGTTGTGCTACTCAAATGTTTGAAAGAAAATTTATTAAAAAATATAAATTATGTTCTATAGATAGAGAAGAGATTATGAAAGCTTGGAGTAATCAAGTTCCTAGAAGTGGTAAAATGTGTATGGGTGGAATATGTTATTTTAAAGAACAAAATGACTTTATAAATGCAATGGTAGAGGGGTTTGAGAATGAGGAATTTATTTAATGAAAATATTGTTTAGAATCTCCTTCAAGTATAAATGGAACAATTATGCTA
>Ga0209986_10002057_pt1 | contig 18771 bp, 15 predicted proteins | sample BlataG_FD_183168 | JGI IMG/M metagenome (GOLD analysis project Ga0209986, IMG submission 183168) | Deep subsurface microbial communities from Black Sea to uncover new lineages of life (NeLLi) - Black_00105 metaG (SPAdes) (version 2) | ecosystem: Environmental > Aquatic > Marine > Oceanic >... | reverse complement strand
TCTCAACAAAAACATTTTACAATTGTAAACTATTTTTAAAAATTTTAAAATATAAAACATTAAAAAAATTATTCAATAAAATATTCTCTGTATTAGATTTTTCAATCTTTTTATGTCATTCAGACACTGTCCTGGGTAAAATGAAGGAATGACATAAAGTAAATATCTTAAAATTGTAAATTTTTACAAAATTTTTTGATTAATTTGCATTAGGTTCCTTAGTAACAGGAATAGTTTCTTTTTTAATTCCTTTTGTAACTAAAAGGTTTGGTAAAGTTATGGGTGTTGGTTTCTTAGAAATCTCGTCTCTTCCCTTTTTATTGATGATTGCGTTAGTTCCAAATTTAACAATAGTTACAATTACTTATATTATTAGACAAGCATTAATGAATATGGCAAGTCCAATATACAATAACTTCGTTATGGAAATTGTACCAGGTCAAGAGAAGAGTATTGCAAGTGGATTTATCTCTTTTGTTTGGAGTTTGGGATGGGCAATTTCCTCTTTTTATTCTGGAATATTAATGAAAAATTATGAATACAACTTTCCATTTTTTATTTGTCTTATATTTTACTTAATATCTGCAATAACCTTTGTTTCATTCTTTAGAAAATTTGAAAATTCATAGTTATATGATGAACTATATTTTTAAAGATATGAGATTGCGCAGCCTGTTCCAAACCAAGTTCTGGTTGTCATTGCGAGCCACTGAAGGTGGCGTGGCAATCTCTATTATTGACAATAATTTATGTACTGAGATTGCTTCGTCGCTTCGCTCCTCGCAATGACAGCAGTAATCTAGCTCCTCGTAATAACACTTAAAGATATCTACATAAAGATTCTTAAAATTGCTGGAAAGGTTGAGAAGATTCCTTCAAAAACAAACCATGAAAAAACTATTGTAATGATTTTTGCTAATTTTTGATTATTAAAATCAAAAGATTTATAAAACAAAAATGCAAAAATAGATGCAAATAAATAGCCAATAATAGTGTAATTGAGAGAGAAATCAATAAAGAGAAATTTTTGAGGAACTTTAAAACAAAACCTACTTAGTGAAGATATTATGAATATAATTAATGTAGTTAACAAACTATAATATTTTTTATCGGTTAATTTAGACATTAAATAATTTATAACTAATATAGACAGAATCAATGTTAATAAAATTGCTCCAATATTTAGTAATATTGAAACTAAAGATGATAAAATAAGAGAAAAAAGATAACCTCCTATTCCAAAAAAATATTCTTTTTGGGCTCCAATTCCCAATTTATTTAATATATTAGTTTTAACTATATACTTATTGTCTTTATAAACAATTTTACTGGTTTGATTTGGATTAAATCCTATCCAAAAGAATTGAGCATAATCATCTTCATAAGGAAAAACTTTTGGCAGATATGTGTCTTCACCCCTGTCATTTACTCTCATTTGGTCCTTTATAATAATACAATCTTTATCTATCAGACTATAGTAGGTATCTAATCTGTCATTTCTATTATCCATCCAAACTAAGTGTATTTTATCCTTGTCAGAAGAGATATATGGATTGTAAGACCATTTAGCTGTCCTTGTTATAAATTTACCTCTGATAATATCTCTGCCATTTAAATCAAATATATCCATAATTATGTCATTATACCCACCTAACTCAACGCCCATATCCTCTTCGGTTATAAGACCCGATCTAAAAATGTAAATTCTATTTTCATTAACAAAATGAACTGCTTGAATATTAGTTGTGTACAGTATTGTTCTGCCAACCTTTTTCTCAAAAATCTTTTCAAAGTCTTGAGTAAATACTCCTGAATATATAAACGGTCTTCTAGGATCCTCTCTAATGTCATGCCATATTAAATAAAGTTTATTATCAAATAATTCTAATTTAGGTTTTTTGGCTTTTCCTTGTGATATCTCATTTAGTTTGTAAGCATCTGAAATTTCTCCATCTGAACCGATTTTTATACCATAAAAACCTGTTATACCATCTCTTAAATCAGAAAATACCAAGTAAATATCATTTTTAGAGTCAAAGCATGCGCTAATATCATCAATATATATTCCCCCATAAATTAGTATTGGGCTTGAAATAGATCCTCCATTCTTATCAATAGTAATGTAATTTAAGACATTCTTTCCATTTTCATTGGAAACTGTTGAGTAGAAAATTTTGATACCTCCAGCATCATCAACGAGGATTTTATAGTCTATATATGAGCTTTTTTTAGAATCGAGAATTGTTTCAGGTATAAGAGTTTTAAGATTCTCATTGAATTTAGTAAATTTTAGACAAAGATTTCCATTAACTCTATCTATCCAAACAATTTCATAATTTCCCAATTTATCTTTATTTACTGCACATGAAGTTGATTTAAAGCTATCAATTAAAGTTTTAGCTGTGGAGAATCCCTCGTCTACTTCTACTAAAAACACTCCTGAGAATTCAGGGTTACCACAGATCTTTTCATAAATTGGTGGTAGCAAAGAGCAGATTATAAGTAGAAATAAGAATAAAACTACTTTTAAGAAAATGGGAAAATACTTTATTAATATAGATTTATTATGTGTGTTCATTCATGTAATCTGAGCTATTTAAGATATGTATTTGTATTATTATTTCTATTTATAATTTTTAAAAAGAGAAAAATTATTTTGTTTTGTCTTGAAGTATATTTTTTTATGATGATTTATTAATTGGATTTATTTATAATTCTCCAGCAAAGTGACATGCTACAATGTGTCCCTCACTTATATCTCTTAATTCTGGGATATCTTTTGAGCATATATCTTTGCGATACATACATCTTGGATGAAAATTACAACCTGGTGGAACATTAACTGGACTTGGGACATCACCTTTTAAAATTATCCTTTTAGTTTTCACTCTTGGATCTGGAACAGGAACAGCAGAAAGTAGTGCCTGAGTATAAGGATGAAGAGGATTTTCATAAAGTTCATCCCTGAAGGTTATTTCTACAATTTTACCTAAATACATTACTGCTACTCTATCACTTACATGTTCTACTACACTTAAATCATGAGCGACAAAAAGGTAAGTTAAATCAAATTCTTTTTGAAGTCTGTCTAATAAATTAAGAATTTGGGACTGAATTGAAACATCAAGAGCAGATACAGGTTCATCACAAACAATAAATTTCGAATTTACCGCTAAAGCCCTTGCAATTCCTATTCTTTGTCTCTGACCCCCACTAAATTCATGAGGATATCTTTTAATATGGTCAACTTCCAAACCAACTTTTTTCAATAAATCAATTACTCTATCTTGGATTTCAGACTTACTATATTTTTTCTGAATTGCAAGTCCTTCACCAATTATTCTCCCCACATTCATTCGAGGATTAAGAGAGGCAAATGGGTCTTGGAAAATAATTTGCATTTCCTTTCTCAATTTTAACAATCTTTCTGTAGTAGCAGTAAGTAAATCTTCTCCATTATACATAATTTTTCCTGAAGTAGGCTCAATTAATCTTATAATGCATCTTCCTGTGGTCGTTTTTCCACAGCCACTCTCCCCCACTAAACCAAGTGTTTCTCCTCTTTTTATATTAAATGTAACACCATCTACAGCTTTTACCCATGCAGATATTCTACTAAAAATACCTGTTCTTACAGGAAAATATTTAACTAAATTTTCAACTTCTATTAAATTTTCCATATAACTCCTTTAAATTCATGCTTTTACCCAACATCTTACTAAATGACCTGGCTTAATTTCTATAAGTTCTGGCTCCTCTTTTTCACATTTGTCAATTTTATATTTGCATCTTGGGTTAAATTTACAACCTGGTGGAAAATTTATAGGATCAGGAACATTTCCTTCTATAACATCCAATTTTTTCTTTCTCACATTTAGCATAGGAATGGAATTTAGAAGTCCTTCTGTATAAGGATGAATATGTTTTAAAAATATCTCTTCAACAGTACCAAATTCCTGTATTTTGCCAGCATACATTACTGCTACTCTATCTGCAACTTCAGCAATAACACCTAAGTCATGGGTTATAAATAGAACCGACATACCAATACTTTCTTGAAGACCTTTTATTAATTCAAGTATCTGAGCTTGAATGGTTACATCTAATGCTGTTGTTGGTTCATCTGCTATTAGAAGTCCTGGATTACATGAAAGAGCCATAGCTATCATTGCTCTCTGTCTCATTCCTCCACTTAATTCATGAGGATATCCACCTAGAATCTCTCTTGGTCTTGGAATACCAACAAGTTTTATCATTACCTCAGATTTATTTAAGGCTTCTTTTTTATTCATATCTTGATGGAGTATTAAAACTTCTGTAAGTTGTCTACCTATTGTAAAAACTGGATTAAGTGAAGTCATTGGTTCCTGAAATATCATGCTTATTTCATTTCCTCTTACTTTCCTCATTTTTTCTTGAGAAATTTTTAATAAATTCTCTCCTTTATATAAGACTTCCCCTTCTTCTATTTTTCCAGGTGGAGATTCAACTAATCTCATTATGGAGAGAGCGGTCACTGTTTTTCCACAGGCGGATTCACCTACAAGTCCCATTGTTTCACCTTTTCTAATATCAAAATCAACACCATCTACAGCTTTAACTACTCCATCATCGGTATGAAAATAAGTTTTTAATCCTTTTATTTTTATTATTTCATCATTTCCTAAGATTATTAGTTCTCCTTATTCTATTGAATTAATTTTGGGTCTAATGCATCTCTTAATCCATCACCAATAAAATTAATACACAAAACAGCAATTGAAATTAGAATTCCTGGTGGCAACCACAACCAAGGCATTCTACTTAATACTGTTAACGATTGAGCTGCATTCATCATCTGACCCCAGCTTGTATTAGGAAAAACAACTCCTAAACCTAAAAAACTTAATGCTGCTTCAATTATAATAGCATCAGCTACTCCCATAGTTGCTGCTACTAAAACTGGGGCAAATGCATTTGGTAAAAGGTGAGTAAATATTATTCTAAAATTTTTTGCACCTAAACCTTTTGCAGCTAATGTGTATTCCATCTCTTTTAACTTAAGAAATTCTCCTCTTACTAATCTTGCTACAGTACTCCATCCTGTCAATCCAATAACCAACATAACATTATAAATACTTGGACCTAAAATTGCTGCCACAATAATAACTAATATCAACCAGGGAAAAGATATAACAACATCGGTGAATCTCATGAGAATAGCATCTATCCAGCCACCAAAAAAACCTGATATAGAACCAATTAATATTCCTATAGAAACATATAAACAAACAGCAACCAATCCTATAGATAATGAAATTCTTGCACCATAGATAAGTCTTGATAATACATCACAACCTAATTCATCAGTCCCTAAAATATGTTCTTTGGAAGGTGGTAATTTTTTATTAGCATAATCAACAGTTGTTGCTGGATAAGGTGCAATAAAATCAGCAAAAATTGCAATAATTGCAAGAATAGATAATATTACCATTCCTATTAAAGCCAATTTATTTTTTTTAAATCTTTTCCATATTATTGATCGAAGTGTTATAGGTTTTTTTGCAACTGTATAGTCAATTTTCTTTTCAATTTCTTCTACTATGGTATCATCTCCCAAATTTTTCACACTCCTAATTATTAAATAAACTTATAATTTTTAAATAAATTTATTTTTAATATCATTGATATCTTATTCTTGGGTCAACTACTGCATATAATATATCAGCAATAAGGTTTCCTAATAAAACTAGTATTGCTGAAACAAGAGTTGTCCCCATAAGTATAGGATAATCTCTTTGAAAAACAGCTCCTACTGCTAATCTACCCATACCTGGCCAAGCAAAAATAGTCTCAGTAATATATGCTCCATTGAAAATGAAGGGTATGCTTAAACCAAAAATAGTGACAATGGGAATTAGAGCATTTCTCAATGCATGTTTATATAAAACATCTCTCTCTGAAAGACCTTTTGATCTTGCAGTTCTTACATAATCTTCTCTTATAACCTCTAACATACTTGATCTTGCATATCTTACAAAAGGAGCAATTTGATAAAATGTTAGAACAGATAAAGGTAGTACGAGATGTTTAATTCTATCCCAAATACTAAAAGGTACACCAAGTGTTTTCATTCCAGATGTTGGTAAAATTCCTAATTTTACAGCAAATATATAAATAGCAACTAAACCTAAAAAATATATTGGTAAAGACATCCCAAAGAAAATGATTACAGTACTGGAGTAATCTAAAAGTGAATACTGTTTTGTTGCTGATAAAATACCAAAAGGTATAGCTATTAAAAAACTTAAAAATAGAGTTATTCCTGCTAAAAGAGCTGTTGGACCAATTCTCTCCAATATATGTTTTGTAACAGGTCTACTTGTATACAAGGACCAACCCAAGTCTCCCTGTAGTAATCTTATCAACCATTTAAAATATTGTATATGGATAGGTTGATCTAAACCATATAATCTTTCCAATCTTGCTCTTTCCTCAGGTTTAATATCTGGGTTAAAAAGCATGACTTTTAGAGGATTGCCTGGGCACATTTTAATCAAAAAGAAGGTTACAATAGTTATACCAATAACTATTGGTATAATCTGTATCAATCTTCGAATAATATACTGTCTCAAATGAAATCACTCTCCTAGAAAATAATTATATAAAAAAATAAGATTTTTCAAACTATAAATTCAATTCAAAAACAGTATAATTAAAAGAATAATTTTTTTCAATAAATTTAAAAATTATCTTTTTATTTAATATTTTCAAAAACGAAAAGAATTATATCATGATAAACTTAATTAAAGAATAAAAAATCTATTAAGAAAACCTATTAAAAGTATATTTATATTAAAATTAAAAAAAGAAAAAATAATAAAAATGTAGAATATTCTTTAATAAACAACATGCAGCCTACTTAGGCTGCATGTTGTTACTTTTTACTTTTGAACAGAGTAATTGCTATTATTCTTCTATCCAAACATTGTATATATCAAAGAACACTTTTGCTGCATAATCCCATAGACCTGATACTATTGTAACACCTTTGACTCTATTATTTACTGCAACAATTTCATTATCGTTATATAGGAAGATGGTTGGTAGTTCCTCTGCCAATATCTTTTCCAATTCGTAGTAGATTTCTTTTCTCTTTTCAGGATCCACATACTCTACACCTTCCTCCCACATCGCATCCGTGGTTTCATTTGCATATCCATAACCATTGTATCCGTCTGGATGTGCATACTTGCTGCTCCATATAACTGCTGCGTCTGGATCGATTGAAAGACTCCAACCCATTAGATATGTATCAAAGTCATCTGGCTCTATTTTTCTATCCTCAGGCCATGCATTATCTTCAAGTGTTGGCCAATCCTGAAGTTCTCCTCTTACTTCAATTCCAACAGCTGCTAAGTTATTCCAGATAAGAGGCATTGAAGCCATCCTTACCATGTTCCCAGTTGGATAGAATAGATCAAATATCATTGGCTCCCCATTATACTCTCTAATACCATCCTCATCTGTATCTAAATATCCTGCTTCATCTAAGAGTTCCTTAGCTTTTTCAGGATCATATGGGAACGGTTCCACCTCAGGATTGTGAGCCCACGATTCTGACCAGATTGGTGAAGCTACAACAACTCCATGACCATCAAGAATATTATCTATTATGCTCTGTCTGTTAATTGCATAACAAACTGCTTGTCTGAACTTCACATCATTAAATGGAGCTTTATACTGATTTAGAGCAAAATGCTGGAATCCACCTCCTGGAACTTCGTACATTTGAGCAAATTCAACTTCAGCTATCATATCATATTCAGCAATAGGAACAGAAACTGCATCAACTTCACCGGCCAAGAAGGCAGCAAGACCTGTATCTTGATCCATTATCTTACAAAAAATGGTATCTACAAAAGGACCTTTGCCTGTACCCTCTCCACTTGCACCCATACCATATTCATATCCCCACCAATCCTCATTTCTGGCAAGTTCTACATATTGGTCTGTTTCATAAGCTACCCATTTGTATGGACCTGTTCCAATTGGTACAAAATCAGCAGAAGTAGTGAAGTCTCTCTGAGCTGCTCCAGTGTTACCCTCATAAATATGTTTTGGGATCACTGGGAATCCACAGGATTCTATTGCAGGTGCATAAACTTCCTCAAATGTGAACTTTATTGTAAGAGGATCAATCACTTCTATACCCTCTATTGTATCTGCTGTACCTTCCTTATATGCTGGTGCTCCAAGTAATGGTTCTACAACTTCACCATATCTAACACCTAAATAATCAGGATTTCCCATCACATGGAATGTAAAGGATACATCTTCAGCAGTAAAGTCTTCACCATCATGCCACTTAATACCCTCTCTTATATGGAATGTAATTTCCTTCTGATCTTCTGAGATTTCCCAGCTTTCCGCTAACCATGGAATCAATTCTAGATTTTCATTATAAGTGGCTAATCCTTCCATTATTAAATCCAATGACATTGCTGTATAAGCATCTGTATAAAGGGTTGGATCAAATGGACCATCAGGAGAGCTCCATTGCGCAATTATTAAATTTCCACCAGCTACTGGTCCTTCTACAACCTCTTCAGGTGTAGTTTCCTCTTCAGGAGTAGTTTCTTCAACTTCCTCAACAGGTGGGGCTGGAGGGCAACCAATAAGTGTGAGTGACAGTGACGCAACAATTGTAAGAGCTACAGCTGTCAATATTATCTTTTTAAGAAAATTCATTTAAAACCTCCTTATCAATTTTATACATGAAAAACATTAATTTTCTATAAAATCACCTCCCATTTATTTTTTAATTGCTACTTCTAATTTAAGACATGCAACTTCTGTTATTTATTTATAATACCATGTTAAATTTAAATCTAATAAAATATTAAAGATTAAAAGTCCATTTGTCAATAGAATAAAATATTTTGATAAATTTTAATTCGATACAATATTTAATAAATTTTTTAAATAATTTTTGGTTAATCAAGTTTGTTCAGTCTTTCGTAAACAACTGTTTTGCCATCATCACACTTGTAAACTATTTCAAAATTTTTCTTATATTTTTCAATTATTGGGTACACATACTTCATAAACCGTTCATTTGTTTTATCCTGTATTATAAAATCGGATTTATTCAAATATTTTTTTTGTTTTTGTTCATCATCACTATACGGAAATGCTATTGTTTCTCTCCCAGTTAAAATATAAACTAAGAAATTACTCCTGCTAAGTATTAAACTACCATCATAAGAATTTTCCTTTAACCAATACATTGCATCATAGAAATTCTCCCATTGTTTGCTATATATAAAAATTCCCTTATTTTTGTAATCAAGGCTTTTTTTTATCACAAAATATCCACTATATGTACTTCCAACTAAAAATATAATAAAAGTTAATATTAAAACTGTTGATGCAAATATTTTAATTATTTTCTTTGTTGAAATTTTTAGTATTATCTCTTTAAAAAACAAGACCCCACTTGAAAAAAGAATGATTAAAATAGGAATTACGCAAACTGTAAGTCTTTCTGATTGCCATGGCCACATAAAAAGTCCTAAAAAGTAGAAAATAAAATATAATATATAAATATATTTTCTCCTCTTTAAAAAGTATATAATTCCTAAAATGATAAATATTAGTACCACTAAAATTGCAATAAAATGTAAATCTTTAATTTTTAAAATTTCAAAAAAATTTGAATTTTTAATTACAAAAATATTTCTTCTTAAAATATTTAAAATATTCCCTTTTAAAATATCTTTTAAGCCATTTGTCAGTTGCGAAAAAACTGCTTTAAAATAATAATCGAAATTTGATTTTGCTCTTTCAAAAAATTTTATAAAATCTATATTTCCTTCGGAATAGTCACTGAGATTGACCTTGAAAAACTCACTTACATAGCTAACTTTATTTGAAATCACTGCTCTTAAGTTCCACAAAATAACTGGTACTAACGTAAATACAAAATAAATTCCTGATCTAATTTTGTTCTCACTTAAAAAGATTTGTATAAATATTGCAAGGATGATGAAAATACCAATTGGTCTGATTAAAAATGTAAATATTGAAAAAAATATCAATAAAATAAAATTAAGATTGAGATGCTTTTTTATTCTCTCAAATAAATTATTTTTATCCTCAGAATGTTTGTCATTGTCATCCTGAGCATAGCGAAGGATCTCAAAATTAAGATTTAACCTACTACTTTCATTCTCAGAATAATTACTCTTACTATTGTTTAAGTATTTAATATTATTTTCTTCGCTAATCTCTCTATAATTTAAGTTATAAAAATATAAAGTGATAAGAAGAAAAAGATTATATACAGTCTCTGTCATTACTTTTGATGAGAAACTTAGAAGTTCAGGATGAGTTATAAAAAAAATTGATGCCAGCAATAAAGTTAATCTATCCAGATCCTTTTTTGCTACAAGATAGAAAAATAATACTGAAAGAATAAAACATGAAACTACAATTATTTTAGATACTATTAAAATATTTGATTCAATAAATTTAGAACCTAAAATAAAATAAAAAAATGATAATATAAGTGGAAAACCTGGATATGCCTTGTAATCAGGAGGATTTTCTGGATAATTTATTAATTTAAATCCAATTCCTTGAGAAATGGATTTTCCAAGTATCATATATCTTGCATTATCACCAAAACAAGATAACACTGGATTAAATGCTAAAATAGCTAAGAATAATGCTAAAAGAAGTATAAATATTAACTCAAGGTTTATTCTTTTAATTTATAGCTCACCTTTCTAAATAATCAAAATCTTTTTAAGTACTGATTAATATTATTTAAGTTTTTATAATTTTTTCAAACTTTTTTTATAATTTACAATATCAATAAAGTCCTGTGCATTTAAACTTGCACCACCGACTAATACTCCATCTATCTCAGGTTGAACCATAATCGGTACAATATTAAAAGGTTTTACGCTCCCACCGTATTGGATTCTTATTTTTTCAGAAATTATTGGAGAAAATAGTCTACTTATTCTTTGTCTTATGAATGAAATCATGAAATTAGCATCTTCAGGAGTTGATGTTTTTCCTGTTCCAATTGCCCATATTGGCTCATAGGCAATAACAATATTTTGAATATAATCTTTATTTAAACCCTTCAAACAATTGTTCAATTGTTCCCTAACATATTGCTTCTGTCTTCCTAGTTCTCTAATTTTAAGAGGTTCTCCAACACAAAGGATAGGGTTTATATTGACATCGAGTGCTTTTTTTAATTTTTTATTTATTAATTCATCAATTTCATCAAAATATTGCCTTCTCTCAGAGTGACCAATTATGACATATTCAACATTAAGCGCTTTCAACATAACTGGTGATATCTCACCTGTAAATGGACCTTCTGACATATAATACATATTCTGAGCCCCTAATTTTATCTTCATCTTATCAGCTTCTATAACAGTCTTAATGCTTCTTATTGCTGTAAAAGGAGGAATAACAACGACCTCAGCATCTTGATCTTTATCTATGCCATAATTTATTTCCTGAACAAGTTTAACTCCCTTAAGATGAGTCTTAAACATCTTCCAATTTCCTGCTATTATTGGTCTTCTAATTTTTTCATTTACCATTTATTTCCCTATTCTTAAAATTAACATTTTATTTGTTATTTAATGCTTCTACTGCTGGTAGTTTTACACCTTCAAGAAATTTTAATGATGCACCACCACCAGTTGTAATGTAACTGATTTTATCTGCAACCCTATACTTTTTTACTGCTGCTATTGTATCTCCTCCACCCACTACAGTTTTTGCTTTACTTTCTATAACTGCGTAAGCAATTTCCTTTGTTCCTTTTTCAAACGATTCCCACTCAAATACTCCCATAGGACCATTCCACAAAATAGTTTTTGCTTTTAATATCTCTTCTTTATATTTATCGATTGTCCCTGAACCAATATCTAATCCTAACCAATCCTCGGGAATCTCTTCTATATTTACTGTTTTTAAAATAGAATCATGTTTGAATTCTTTAGCCACAACAACATCCTCTGGCAACATGAATTTCTTTCCCTTATCTTTAAATTCATCTAAAACTTGCTTACAGTATTCAAGCATCTCCTCTTCTAGTAAGGAATTCCCTATTTCAAAACCTATAGATTTTAAGAATGTATAACACATTCCACCGCCTGCAATCACAGTGTCAACAACATTTAAAAGATTCCTAACAACTCCAATTTTGTCTGAGATTTTACTGCCTCCTAAAATTGCAACAAAGGGATGTTTTGGTTTTTTAAGTAGAGAAGAAAGTGTTCTTAGTTCTTTTTCCAATAAAAGACCCATTACGGATGGTATATATTTACAAATACCTACCATAGATGCGTGTTTTCTGTGTGAAGTGCCAAAAGCATCATTTACATATATATCTGCAAGTTCTGCAAGTTCTCTTGAGAAATTATCGTCATTACTTTTTTCACGCTGGTCAAATCTCAGATTCTCTAAAAGTAAAATATCACCGCTTTTTAAATCTTTTACCTCATTTTTAACCTTATCAGAAATAACATAATCCATCTTCTTTATTTCTTTATTAAGATGCTTCCCTAAAGCTATTGCCACCGGATCCATTTTTAGTTTTTCAACAAACTTTCCTTTAGGTCTTCCAAGATGTGATGCAAGAATAATTTTCGCACTATTTTTTATTAGATAATCAATTGTTGGTAAAGATAATATTATTCTAGTTTCATCAGTGATATTACCTTCATTATCTAAAGGGACATTTAAATCTTCTCTAACAAAAACTGTCTTATTTTCAATATCAATATCCCTTATGGATTTCTTATTCATACAATAATCCTTAAAATTTGTATTAAATATAATTTGGAATTAGTAACCTTTTTTTGCAATGTATTTGATAAGGTCATTTACTCTCTTTGAGTAAGCCATTTCATTATCATACCATCCAAGAACTTTCACCATATTACCAATTACCATAGTTGCTAATGAATCATAGACTGAAGAATATAAATTCCCTATTACATCACATGAAACTAATGGTTCATCACTATATTGTAAAAATCCCTTAAGAGGTAGTTCTTCTGATGCTTTTTTCATAGCTTGGTTTACTTCTTCAACTGTTACATCTCTTTCTAAGAAAGCTACAAAATCAACTATTGAACCATCATGGACTGGAACTCTCATAGCCATTCCATCCATTTTACCCTTGAGTTCTGGTATAACTAAAGTTGTTGCAATAGCTGCCCCTGTCGTTGTTGGAATTATATTCATTGCTGCTGATCTGGCTCTTCTCTTATCTTTGTGTGGACCATCTACCAAATTTTGGTCACTAGTGTATGCATGAATTGTTGTCATAAAACCTTTCTGAATCCCAAAATTCTTGTGTAGAACTTTTGCTAATGGGGCAATACAATTTGTAGTACAAGATGCACCGGATATAATATTATGATTTTCTGGGTCATACATTTCATGATTAACTCCCATTACTAAAGTAATATCAGGATTTGTTGCTGGTGCACTTATTATTACTTTCTTTGCTCCAGCATCCAGATGCTTTTTTGCATCTTCTCTCTTTCTAAAAAATCCTGTTGATTCTATTACAATATCTACTCCTAATTCATCCCAGGGAAGTTGTGCTGGATCTCTAACACAAAGAGCTTTTACTTCTCTATCACGAATAAAGATTTTATCACCTTTGACTTCTACATTTGCTATTCTTCCATGCGTTGAATCATACTCTAACAAGAATGCTAAAACCTCGGGAGTAGTGATATCATTAACAGCTACAAAATCTATTTCCTTGTCATCTATTCCAGCTTTAAAAACACATCTTCCGATTCTTCCAAATCCATTTATACCAACTCTTATTGCCATTTTATTTTCTCCTTTCTTTTAAAAATGTTTATTTTAAATTTAAAAATTAATATTAAGGAAAATCTTATCATTTTACCAGATTCTTTAATATATTTGATGAGATTGCTTCGTCGCTTACGCTCCTCGCAATGACAAATAAATAACAGATATCATCTATAGGGTTTCTAATATTTTTTATAGGCTTTCTACTATTTTTTGTATTCTTCTTAATCTATTATTAACTGCAGATTTTGAAATTATTTTCGAACCCAGTTTCCCCAACTCTAATAAAGATGCTTGAGGATACTCAAGTCTAATATAAGAAATTTCCCTAAGAGCTTCTGGAAGCAAATCAAGACCTATAGAATTATCTATTTTTATAATATTATCAATCTGTTTATAAGATGCTTTTATAGTTTTATTAAGATTTGCTGCTTCAAAATTAACAATTCTTTTTATATAACTTTTCGCTTCTTTTAATACTTTAATGCTTTCCAAATTTAAAACTGTTCCATGAGCTCCAATTAATTTAAGAAAATTAAAAATATCCTCACTCTTTTTTAGATAAACAACAAAAAATCCTCTTCTTTTGTATATCTTAGGATTAATATGAAATCCGTTAAGAATTTTTAATATATATTTTGCATCATCTTGGCTGTTAGTTAAGATCTCTAAATGATATCCACTTTCTGGTTTTGATATATAACCTCTACTATAAAAACAGCTTCTTAAAAAAGATATTTTACAACATTTTTTCCTGATAAAATCTGAAGATATTTTATCTCTTACCTCAAAGTTATCATCTAAATATTTTAACATCTTTAGAAACTTAGCTGTTTTTTTCTGAAAAGGTATCTCTATAAAATATCTCTTTCTTTTGTTCCTGTAACTATTAAATTTTATATAAGTATTTATTTCTTCTTTAAATAGCTTTTTAATTAAAGTAATTATTTTCCGAGCAACTGAAGCATTTTCTGTTCTTATCTTTATACCAAAATTCTGTTTTTCTTTTTTTATACGTCCGGACATTCTTATCGCAACATATAGTTCTGCTTTTTGACAGCAAATCTTTTTTGGTATTTCCCGAGCTAATTCATCCTTTACGCAAGATGAGAAACTTTTAATTTTCCCCATTATTGTAAATCCCTATGATCAATTATAAGTTCATAACCTTGCTCTTTTAAAAAATCAAAAATTTCTTTAGCAATCACTACAGATCTATGTCTTCCCCCTGTACAACCTATTGCAATTTTTAAATAATTCTTTCCCTCTAAAATATAATTAGGAATTGTATAAGATAATAACTTACTAAAAATTTTTAAAAATTTCTCTGTCTCTTTTTTACTCATAACAAAATCATAAACTTCCTTATCCAACCCACTTTTTAATTTCAATGATTCTACATAATTAGGATTAGGTAAAAAACGAACATCCATCACTAAGTCAGCATCCCATGGAATCCCTAAACTATATCCAAAAGATACTACCTGTATCTGCATTCTTTCTCTTTCAAGACCTGATATAATAGTATTATTTATCCTATTTTTAAGCTCCATCGGAGTGAGATGAGATGTATCAATTACAATATTAGCTGTCTCTCTTAAAAATTTCATTCTTTCCTTTTCAATACGAATTCCCTTTAATACATTAGCATTTTTTACTAATGGGTGAGTTCTTCTTGTTTCTTTAAATCTCTTAACTAAAGTCTCATCACCTGCCCATAAGAAAAGAATCTGATAATCTATATTTTTTTTATTTAAGTCTTTTAATACATTAGGTAGTTGATCAAAAAAATCCCTGCTACGGACATCTATAACAAGTGCTAATTTATCAATTTTACTTCCTGGAAGTGAACATATATTTATTAAATCTAAAAATAAGGATGATGGCAGATTATCTATACAAAAATAGCCTGCATCTTCAAAGCATCTCATAGCTAAGGTTCTACCTGCGCCAGAGAGTCCTGTTATTATTATTGTTTTTAAACCTTCACTTTTTTCCATAATTATTTCCTGTAATATTATTTCTTTTTGTCTATCAATAATTTATATAAAACAGAATTTATAATACTTATTGCCAGTGCTCCAAGAAAATATCCCCAGAAGCCAAATACAGAAAATCCCTCAACGAAGTGATCCACAATCCAGAGCATTGCAGCATTTATTATTAAAGAAAAAAGACCTAATGTTAAAATATTTATAGGAAGTGTTAAAACCTTAACTATAGGTCTGATTATTAAATTTACTAATGCTAAAATAATTGCTGTGAAGAATGCAGATAATAGCTTAGCACTACCTTCACCCTCAAGATGGATCATATTAACAGGAAATAAATAAGTAACTATAATAATTGCGAGAGTTAAAGTTATTATCCTGATTAACATATTATTCATAAGTAATCCTCCTCGCAATGACAAATTCAATATTACTCACAAGTTTTGGTCGTCATTGCGAACCATCGAAGATGGTGTGGCAATCTCTATTATTGACAATAATTTATGTACTGAGATTGCTTCGTCGCTTCGCTCCTCGCAATGACAACTGCAATATAACTCCTCGCAATGACAAATTCAATATTTTTTCAAATAATAAGTATATCATATTGCTCTAAATTAGATGAGAAATAAGATATAAAAGAAAAAATAAATAGGATTAAAAGCGGTGAAAATGTCTATATATTCTTTGGGCGACTTTAGAAGGTATTCCTTTAATATCATATAGTTCTTGAAGTGTTGCTTTTGCAACATATTCTGCTGAACTAAAATGTTTAATCAATTTTGCTTTTCTTTTTGGACCAACTCCATAAATTTTATCAAGAATTGATGTTATCATATCTTTGTTTCTAAGATTTCTGTGATAAGAAATGGCAAAGCGATGAGCTTCATCTCTAATATTTTTTAAAAGTAAGAGCGCTGATGAATTCTCTTGAAGTATAAGAGGATATTTTTTGTTTAATAAATGTATTTTATCAGGTTTTTTAGATAGTCCAATAACAAAGATATTTTCTAAACCTAATTCTTTTAAAACTCTTTTTGTAATTTGCAGTTGACCCTTTCCACCATCTATTATTACAAGATCAGGGATCAAATCAAATGTATTAAATTCTTTATATTCCTTTTTATAAACTTTATTATCTTTTTTATATTTGTAGGTTTTTTCATCTATCATATATGGATAAACTAACTTTTTAAATCTTCTCTCAATTACTTCACTTATCATATGAAGATCATCTTTAACAGATATATTTTTTATTTTAAATCTCCTATATTGTGATTTCTTACAAATACCATTTAAAAATACAACCATTGAGCCAACAGAATGAGAACCTGCTAATGTTGATATATCATAACATTCAATCCTGTAAGGAATTGAACTAAGATTTAATCTATTTTTTAATGAAACAAGTGCATCTTTCTCCCTCATTTTTTTTAGCTTTTCCTTGTTCAGAAATTGCTTAATTTCAATTTCAGCATTTTTTTCTGCTAACTCTACTAATCTTCTTTTCTCCCCTCTTCTCGGAATCTTTATGTCAATAGATGTTTCCTTTTTCATACTCAACCAATTTTTTATGATCTCCATTTCATAAATATTTGTTGATAAAATAATCTCCTTAGGATATCTAAAAGCTGAATTATAATACTGTTTGATAAAGAAAGTAAGGAGCTCGCTTTTATCAAACTCTGATGTCTTTTCTAAAATAAAGCAATCTTTACCTAATAAAAATCCCCCTCTTATTGTAAAAAGTTCAACACATGCTATGTCTTCGTTTAATACAATAGCTAATGCATCAATATCCAGTCTTTGTATTGTTGCAACTTTTTGTTTCTGAGTAAGTTCATTTATTGCAATAAATTGATCTCTATATCTTGCAGCATCCTCAAATCTTTTTTCACTTGATGCTAACTTCATAGATTTCTCTAAACCTTGCTTGATTTCTTTTCTTCTTCCATTAAGAAATTGAATGATTATATTTATTATTTCTTTATATTCTGTTTTTTTTACTTTCCCGGTACACGGAGCTAAGCATCTATTTATATGATAATTCAGACATGGTGAACCAGTCTTTTTTCCTGGTTTTGATCCTTTACAACTTCTAATTTTGAATTTTTTATGAATCATATCTAAGATTTTTCTGACATTTTGAGGTCTTGTATGGGGACCGAAATAGATATAGTTTGGATTGGATGTTTTTCGTGTAAAAAATACCCGAGGATAATCTTCTGAAATAGAGATTACAATATAGGGATATCTCTTATCATCTTTTAAGTTCACATTATATTTTGGTCTGTGTTCCTTTATCAAAGTACTTTCAAGTATTAATGCTTCAACTTCATTATCAGTCACGATAAAATCTAATTTGTCTGCATGAGATAGCATATCAGTTATCTTTGTAGATAGTTTTTGAGACTTTTGAAAATAGCTTTTAGTCCGTTTCTTTAAGGACTTAGCTTTACCAATATATAAGACTTCCTCTAAAGAATCATAGAATATATAAACACCTGGTTTATCAGGTAAATAATTTAGACTTTCTTTTATCTTTGTTGGAGCTTTTCTAAACATTTAATAAATCCTTTAAATACATACCTGTATAAGATTTTTTATTTTTTGCAACTTCTTCTGGTGTACCTTCAGCTACTATCCATCCCCCTTCATCACCACCTTCTGGTCCAAGATCAATTATATAATCAGCTGTTTTTATTACATCTAAATTATGCTCAATAACAATTACTGTATTTCCCTTATCAACTAATCTGTTTAATACTTTGAGTAGTTTCTTTATATCATCAAAATGAAGTCCTGTTGTTGGTTCATCCAATATATAAATAGTTCTACCTGTAGCAATTTTTGATAGTTCCTTAGAAATTTTTACTCTTTGAGCTTCTCCCCCTGAGAGTGTGGTAGCAGATTGACCCAATTTTATATATCC
>Ga0209986_10002056_pt1 | contig 18778 bp, 18 predicted proteins | sample BlataG_FD_183168 | JGI IMG/M metagenome (GOLD analysis project Ga0209986, IMG submission 183168) | Deep subsurface microbial communities from Black Sea to uncover new lineages of life (NeLLi) - Black_00105 metaG (SPAdes) (version 2) | ecosystem: Environmental > Aquatic > Marine > Oceanic >... | reverse complement strand
GAGTGTCAGGGCAGCGGGCAGGACGCTGAAGCGAGCCGGGGCTGCTCCCAGGAGCTCACCGTCAGCCTGAACAGCCATCTGCTGCACAGGTCGCACATCTACCTCTCGTGCCCTCATCAACGTGACCTTGGGGTGGGTCAGGTGCGTGCCCCTGTAAATTCTCGGCAGCGACCGAAGAAGATCTGGTTTAGTCATGTCATCTATTATCACGACATCGAAAAGACCATCGCCCGGGTCGGCATCAGGTGCTGGAAGCATGCCCCCTCCCCCATATCTGCCGTTGTTCAACATGATTGTGCAGATCCTTCTTTGGCCAGGCTCTCCGTCGACCACAATGGATATCTCCCTGTTTTGATAGGAGAAAAGGGTCGTCAGTAACCCCATGAGGTAAGAAGGCATATCACCCAAAGCCTTGAACTTCTCGGTGGTGGCTTTGACAACTTCGGCATCAAAACCCAGGCCGGCGAAGTTCACAAACAACCGCTTTTCCGTGTGGCCGTTGCTCGTATACTCAATAACGCCAAGGTCCACTGTGCGCCTGTTTGGGCTCATAAGAAGCTGGCAACCTTCTTTGTATTTGCGAGGTATACCGAAGGTACGGATATAGTCAGCACCTGTTCCAGTGTTTACGATGCCCATCACCACATTCTCAAGCCCGTTGGCGTCATAGAGGCCGTTCACAACCTCATTTATTGTCCCATCGCCGCCTACGGATACCACCATCTCGTAGCCCTTCTCGGCTGCTGATCTGGCAAGCTCTATGGCATGGCCGGGTGCCTCCGTCACATCATGCTCGAAGTCCAGCCCAAGGCTTTTCAGCAGCGCCATAATATGGGGCCATTTCTTGGCGCTTTTGCCAGCCCCGGCGGCTGGATTGACAATCACTCTTATACGTGCCATAAGCCTTACCCTCCCCGGATATCAGAATTCTCTACCAGCGCTGTGTAGCCTTGTAGCGCAGTCAGTATAGCACATTGGTCAACAGCCGACATACGCCTAGGGTAATTTCGACCCAGATTTCTCTCGCACTGCTGGTTATGCTAGACTAAAAGAACACGAGAAGTGAGCTTTGCCCTTGGCAGAAGCTGCGACTACGATGGAACTCAGCCAACTAACCTTCCATGAACAGCCTGAGCTGCGCCACCCTGATTTGGTGACTGCCTTTGCCGGTTGGTCTGATGCTGCTCAAGCTGCTACCGGAACCGTCTCCTATCTTGTCAAAAGACTGGGTGCCAAGAGGTTCGCTGAAATAGAGGCCGAAGAGTTCTACGACTTCTCCAGCCTGCGCCCGACGGTGACCGTGGACAGAGGCCTGATAACCTCGCTAAAGCTGCCGCACAGCAGCTTCTTCTGCTGGCAGAATCAAACAGGTGACCGTGACCTGGTGCTGCTTCATGGTATTGAGCCTCAGCTGCGCTGGCAGAAGTTTGTCGACCTGATCCTGGACCTTGCTGGTCAGTTGAAGGTTCACAGGATATATGCCCTTGGCGGACTGTATGACAGGACTCCTCATACCAGAGAGCCAAGGATATCCGGGTTGGTGAATAAGCCTGAACTCCTGGATGTGCTGGAAAGGGATGGCATTGAACCAATAGTCTACCAGGGGCCAAGTAGCCTGCACGGCTTGCTGATGACAGAATGCGTCGAGAGAAAAATAGAAGTCATCAGCCTTTGGGCCCATTCCCCGTTCTATGTTCGGGCGGAATCCAATCCGATGGCGTGCCATGCACTGCTCAGGAAGTTGACGAAGTTCCTTGAGATTGAGCTTGACCTGGAAGAGCTCAGAAAAGCCGGGGAATACCTGCAAGACATGCTCAGCCGACTTCTGGCTGAAAGCGACCAACTGCGCCGCTACGTCCAGCAACTGGAAGAGCAGTATGCAGCTGAGGACACCGCACCCCGAGAGCCATCAGAAGACGCCAACAGAATCATTAGGGAAGTGGAGGACTTCCTCAGAAACGAGCGCCACAGGGGAGAAGCATCTTAAGCAGCCTCCTCGTCCCTTTCGGCACAGCATTTTGGGGCCCTTTCCGGAGGCGGGAACGTCCATTGCAGCATTAGACCAACACATAGTCCAGTCTGCCAAACGTCTTACCGAAGCCGCAACCGCCTCATTATCACGGCCTTCATCTTCCCCAAACCTCGATGACCTTGTTTCTGCTTTTGAAGCCACTCGAAACGCTTATGGCATCCTGTGGGACGTTGAAGTAGCGTGCCAATGATTTGGTAGCTGCCTGATTGGCCTTCCCTTCCTTTGCGGGTTCCTTCACCCTAACCAACAACCCATCGCCCTCTCTGGTAATCTGCTCGACCTTTGAATTGGGAATCACTCTGACTCTGATTTTCACTTGATGAGCTTCCCCCATAGCCCCTGCTCATACAGTCCAGCCAATTTTACTGGTAGCAGTTGATTCGTTAGACGCTCATGGCTTTCAGCGAATACCCGGATGTAGTTATTGGTGAGCCCGGAATATACCCCGCTGCCTGGAGTCACTTCTTTCTCCCATAGCACTGTCGTATTTTGCCCCAGGAACCGCTCGCGAAACTCACGGGCACTTCGTTGGGCTAACCCCAGCATCCGCAGACTGCGCTCTTTCCTCAACCTATCGCCTACCTGCACTGGCATCTTGACCGCCGAAGTCCCCGGGCGAGGGGAAAAGGCGAAAACATGAATATCGGCAAGGCCTATTTGCCGGCAGAAGCGATGGCTTTCTTCAAATTCGTCACCGCTCTCGCCAGGGAAACCAACCATAACATCGGCGGTGATAGCCGCGTCCGGTGCAGCCTCTCGGATTGACGATATCGCCTTTTCATAATCAGCAATAGAATAGCGGCGTCTCATTCGGTGCAGTACAGCGTCGCTGCCACTCTGCAACGCGAGGTGGAAATGGCGGCACAGGCGGGGATCCCGCCAGAGGCTGAGAAGCTCTGCAGAGATCTCCTGAGGCTGAAGGGAGGATAGATGCACCCGTTCTACGTCCGTATCCGCAAGTATTCGCTCAACCAGATGTCGAAGATTAACTTCGTCGTGCTTGTAGGCGCCAATCTTGGTCCCAGTCAGTACAACCTCCTTGTAGCCTGCAGAGGTCCTTGCCTTCACCTCGCTGATTATCTCCGCCACCGATAGGCAATACTCCCGCCGACGGACTGTGGGAACAACGCAATAGGCACAGTAATCACTGCAGCCATCCTGGATCTTTATGAAGCTGCGGACTCGAATAATACCGTTAACTACAGATTCCTCCGCCGAACAATAAGCCGCCGAAGCAGACCTATCCTTCACCAAATCCGTGATTTCCATCTTCTGCTCATTACCAACAACGAGGTCTGCGCCAATCTTAGCCAGCTCTTGAGGGGCCCTTTCAGCGTAGCAGCCAGTAGCGACGATCAAAGCTCCGGGGTTTCTTTTCCGCAGTAGACGCAACAGGTGTCGGGACTTGCGGTCGGCGACGTGCGTAACCGTGCAGGTGTTGATGACACAGACATCCCCCCTGTCTCCGCCAACAACATGATATCCAGCTGCGGCAAATCGCCTGGCCAGGAGCTCAGTCTCAGCCTGATTGAGCTTGCAGCCCAGAGTATGGAAGGCTACTCTCTGTTTGACTGCCACGGACATCCCCGATGGCAATTATATTTGCCCTGTGCCTGTTGGGTCAACCACGAATGCACGTTGAAAGAAGACAGACGTGTCACCAGTCTACTGGACGACTACAATGACTTGTCCATAGCGCTGAATTAGGCTACACTGAGAACAACCAGGAGGTGAGCAGATGCTAGGATTTACTCTGTCAGAAGAACAGTCAGCTATCCAAAAACTGGCCCGGGAGTTCACGCAGAAGGAAATCAAGCCGGTGGCCATCAAATTTGAGAAAGACGAGGAGGGGGAGCTAGCCGAAAACATTTTCAAGAAAGCAGCCGAGGTTGGTATCCTGGGATTACCCATCCCCAAGGAATACGGCGGCAGTGGGGCCTCTAACGTCGAATGCAGCATAGTCTTGGAGGAACTGGCTGCAGGTTGCGGTGGTGTTTCCACCGCCATAGGAGCTAGCTGGTTCGGACAGACTCCGATTATGATGGCAGCTACTCCACAGCAGTTCCAGACATGGCTTCCACCCCTTACCAGAGACGGCAATCTATGCTGTATGGCAATGACCGAGCCAGCAGGAGGGTCTGACATTGAGAACCCCCATATGCATTCCAGAACCATAAGGACTATTGTCCGGAATGATGGCGATGAATACGTGGTAAACGGCGCCAAGATCTGGCCCAGCAATTCAACAAACTCCTACCTGTATACGGTGGTGGGCACAGTCGACCCTGAATTGGGCGATGAAGGCTCTTGTCTGATTGTCATTCCCCGTGGCACCCCGGGGCTTTCTTTCGGCAAGCCGATCAAGAAGATGGGAATGGATGCTGACAGCAACTCGGAGATATTCTTTGACAATGCCAGAGTGCCGAAGGAGAACTTGCTTGGAAAGGTCGGAGACGGCGCCAGGTTATTGCAGCGCACGTTAATCTACAACCGGACCGGGGCCGGTGCCATCGCGACGGGTATAGCACGGGGCGCTTTTGAACTTGCCCTGGCATACGCTAAGGAAAGGACAACAGCTGGCAAGCCGCTGATAGAGCATGAAGTGATTTGCAATATGTTTGCCGATATGGCTACTGAGATTGATACCTCCCGCTTGCTGTACTTGAGGGCTGCCTGGTTCAATGCTCAGCGAGGTCTGGCCAATATGGCCTGGTCAACAATGGCAAAGGTCTACGCCAGCGACATGGCAATGAGAGTTACTACAAATGCTGTTCAGGTCATGGGCTCTTACGGTTACTCCCGAGAGGTAGGTGTGGAGAAATACATGCGGGATGCCAAGATCATGCAGATTTACATCGGAGCAAACGAGCTGAGCCGCCAGGCTATTGGTGAGGCACTCTAAGCCCAATCAACCGTTAAAGAAGTGTAGACTTGGCCCACACTCGTTGGAAACTATTACCCCATGCAGAACAACCATTGGATGTTGCGGGCGTCGATCCGCTGGTCGCCCAATTGCTTCACAACCGCGGTATCTCAGAGCCTGCCGAGGTAGAGATTTTCCTGAGCGCTGACAAGCGCCTGGAAGTCGACCCCTTCCTGCTGCCTGACATGCATCAGGCTGTAAGCAGAATCTACCAGGCTCTGTTTTCCGGGGAGAAAATCGCCATCTACGGGGATTTCGATGCTGATGGCATCACCGCTACAGCGCTGTTGGTTCAAGGGTTGTCCGGCCTTGGCGGCACGGTCATTCCCTACATCCCACATCGCGTTTCCGAGGGCTACGGATTGCAGGTAGCCGCTCTGGAGAAGCTCCACCAACAAGGTGTCAGCCTGGTCATAACGGTCGATACCGGCATCACTGGTTTCGCCGAAGTCGAGAAAGCCCAAGGAATTGGACTAGATGTAGTCATAACCGACCACCATGTTCCGTCAGGCCCCCTGCCACCGGCCAGGGCTGTAGTCAACCCTAAGCGACGCGATTCCCTCTATGGCTCCACTGAGCTTGCCGGGGTAGGTGTCGCCTTCAAACTTCTTCAGGCGCTCCTCAAGGGGAGTGGTCGCCAGGAATTGGTGGACAGGTCTTTAGACCTGGTAGCCCTGGGCACCGTAGCCGATATGGTCCCCCTGGTCGGCGAGAACCGCTACTTCGTGAAGTGCGGGCTCGAACTCCTTAACGACACGCAGCGCCTTGGGCTTCAAGAAACGATGCGTTACGCCGACCTGGAGCCAGGCACCCTTGATACTGAGAGCATCTCCTGGGCATTGGGACCTCGTCTGAACGCTGCCGGCAGACTCGATGATGCTACCACCAGCTACCAGTTGCTCGTCACCGAAGACCCCGAGGAAGCCACCTCACTGGCATCAGAATTGGAGGAGAAGAATGCCAGGCGCCGACGCCTAGCAGACGAATTGCTGACTAGAGCCAGGGGAGAAATAACAGCCGGCGGCGTCGACCGCCCACTGCTAGTGGCAGGTGACGAAGACTATCCCCCTGGCGTTATGGGACTTGTCGCCGGTAGACTAACAGAGGAGTTCTATCGCCCGGTAGTCCTTTTCAGCCTTGGTTCGGAGACGTGTCGCGGCAGTGGACGGAGCATACCCGAATTCGACCTCATGGCTGCTCTTGAAGCCTGCCGGGAGCTGTTGACCACATTCGGCGGTCACACAAAGGCAGCCGGACTTACCCTGCCGCGTAGTAACCTGCCTCAGTTCCAGGAGCGACTTCTCAACCTGGCGCAGCACCAATTGGGCGGCCTCGATCTTCGTCCCCACATGGACATCGATGCCGAGGTCCCCCTGTCCATCTTGGCTCGGGGGACATTTGAGAAGATACAGCGACTGGCTCCCTTCGGCCAGGGCAATCCACTACCTACCTTTGTCAGCCGTCAGGTTGAAGTGACTGACCGGCGCCGGGTTGGCAGGGAGAGAGAACACCTGAGTCTGAAGTTGAAGCAACAGGGTGCAGTCTGGGATGCCATCGGCTTCAGGCTTGGCGACCTGGCTCAAGAAATAACCGCTTGTGTGGACATCGCCTACAATCTGGATATGAACCGATGGAATGGAGTGGAGAGGCTTCGACTCAAGCTCCTTGATTTCGCTCCGGCGGACTGACTTGGCCTGGAGGCTCAGAAACCGCGGTTCTGGCCCTCGCGCGCCACATTCTGACGACAAGCCAAGGCACTGTCACCAGCAACATGACTATGCCAATCAACTGCGCTTGCTGCATGCCAAAAAGGAAAGGCTCTCCAACCCGAACAAACCTTATGCCGAGGTCGCCCACAGCATAAAGAGCCAGGTAGGTAAGGAAGAGCGACCCCTGTGGCTTCAGGCGACCGCGTAATTGCCAGATTATGGCAAACGCCGCCAAATTCCAAAGGAGGTGGTAAACCTGGGTGGGATGCATCGGCTGGCCGAGCGGAGCATAGCTATTAGGATGGGCATAGACCACTGCCCAGGGCAAAGAGGTGCGTAATCCATAGCAGCACCCATTTATGATACACCCAATCCTGCCTATCGCCTGCCCCAGAATTGCACCCGGAGCAGCGATATCACCTATTTGCCAGAAGGAAAGCTTCTTCACCCCGCCATAGATCAATACTGCCACCATAGCGCCGATGACTGCCCCATAGACAGTCAGACCTGAAAAGCCAACAATTTGTGCAGGATGAGCCACATAGTAGTCCCATTTGTCAATCACATGGAACAATCGCGATACTACTATCCCTCCAACGATACCCCAGAGAGCAACGCTGTAAACGTGGTCTTGAGAGAAACCAGTCCTTTTCGCTTCCAACAAAGCGATGCTGATGACCGCCACCACAGCCAGCACCACCATAATGCCGTACCATCTGAGCTCGAAAGGCCCGAGGCTGAGAGCGACTGGGTCAATCCCGATATCAATCATCCTTCTCCTTCGTCTGGGAAAAAATCGCTTCTACAAAAGTACCCGCATTAAAACGAGCTATGTCATCGAGTTGCTCGCCAGTTCCGATGTAGGCGATGGGAGTCCCTAGCTCTTCGCAAATCGCCAGCACGATACCCCCTTTGGCAGTGCCATCAAGCTTGGCCAAAAAGACCCCAGTCACTCCCACAGCGTCAGTGAAATATCTGGCTTGAGCCAGTCCGTTCTGACCGGTGGTGGCATCCATTACCAGCAGCACCTCTTGAGACACGTCATACTTGCTAGCCACACGCCTTATCTTCTTAAGCTCCTCCATGAGATTAGACTTGGTATGGAGCCGGCCAGCCGTGTCAATTATGACTACCTCGGCCTGGCGGTTCTGAGCCGCCTGAAGCGTGTCAAAAACAACAGCTCCAGGGTCACCACCGGGTTGATGAGCAACAACTTCCACCCCCACCCGTTCACCCCAGCGTTTAAGCTGGTCAATAGCCGCAGCTCTGAAGGTATCTGCCGCAGCTAGAATCACCTTTTTCCCGTCATTCCTGAAGACGTGAGCAAGCTTGGCAATGCTCGTTGTCTTGCCCGAACCGTTTACGCCGACCACCAGAATGAGTTGGAGATGGCCCAGCCTGGTTACACTCTCTGACTCAACACCTACGTTCAGCAGATTCACCATCTCATCTCTCAAGAGCGAAAGTATCTCTGAGCCTTCGTTCAGCTTCTCATCTGTAGCGCGATGCTTCACCTTCTCGATAAGCTTACTTGTGGTAGCCACACCGACATCCGCAGAGACAAGCAACTCCTCCAGTTCATCCCACGTCTCCTTTTCAATCGTGGTTCGGTCGAAAAGACGGCCTATTCTGCCGAACCAGGTTACCCGACTATGCTTTACAGCCTGTTCGGTCTTATTGAGCAAGATAGACATACCCGCCGAACACCCCAACTTCGAGCAATATTAGCATACGGCGCAACGGGAGGGCAAAGTGACCAGTCACATTTCTGTACCAGAAAAGGCGATGCAGGACGCCTTGGACTCTGTACTAATGGTGGTGTCTACTCGCGGTGGATTGTGGTTTATCACCCCTAAGGAACAGAAGAGGGTATACTATGTCGCTCACACAACAAGGAAGCCACACCGCAAGAAAGAGAAACAGGAATATCAAGGGAAGCAACGGAATCCACTTCGCTACCCCAAATGCGGCGAAGTAAAACAGCGATGCCCACGTACTTAACAACACGTGCCCAGCGTGCGGGAACTCTGTTGTGGGTCTCAAGTAGCCGACTGCAATACCAAGGAATGCCAGAGGATTTATGAGCCACCACTTCTCAATAAAACCCACATGGAACTCCATTTCAGCGCCAAGCAAGACTCCTCCCAAATAGGGAATGATTGAGTCGCTCAGTGTAGCTATGCCAATCGAGCCTGTGTAACCAATCAGAATCGCCGCCCAAAGCCTGCCTCGGCCATATCGCCTATACATCGCCGTGGTCACAAGAGCGCTAAGCACAACATGGGCTGGATGAAAGATGAAAAAAATAACCTCGGACATGCCTGCAGGAACGTTAGCAAGAATAATGATAGCCATGATGGCAATCCCCGAAAGCGCTCCGAAAGCAGTGAAGGGGGTGTGCCTTTTTAGCTCAACCGCTATTGTCTTGACCACTGAAGCCACCATACACGCATAGAATCAAACGATGCCAGAGAACTCAGGCCTGGCAATTGGAGCAGAGTCCGGAGACCTCGGAGAAGTGCCGTTCCGTATGGAAGCCCAGACCTTGGGCAACTTCGTTCTCCTCCCGACATAGCGTTTCATCTGCAAACTCCTGAAGAGCACCACACTGGCGGCATACCATAAATCGATGGCACCCCTCTTCTTCGCCCAAGGTGCACTTCACAAATCCACCCAGCAGCGAGACTCTGTGGGCCAGGTTGAGCAGGCAAAACAAATCAAGTATGCGGTAGATAGTGACATGGTTCAGATGTGAGCCTCGGCGCCACAAAATCTTCTGTATGTCGTAGGGTGATACTGGCTGCTGTGCCTGTGCCAAAGCCTCAAGCACCCGCTTTCGAGGCTGAGTCACCTTGTAGCCCTTTGCCCTCAAAACCTGTATTGCCCCTTGAATCTGAGACATAGTCCGGCATTCATTATAGGACGTCGCTATCGTTAATGCAACATTGTTGCATTAACGATAGCGCACACTGTGAACAAAAGACGCAAACCTGCGCTGGGGCTATTGAGGTATCGCTAGGTACCTAGCAGCCCCCGTAGCAATATCAGGGCCGCTTTCTTGTCCAGGGGGTCATTGTTATTGCCGCACTTGGGCGACTGGACACAGCCAGGGCAACCCTCCTGGCATGGGCACTCGTCGATTGCCTTCAGGGTGGCTGACCACAGGTCTGTTATCACTTCAAAGCCCTTTTCGGCAATGCCGACCCCTCCCGGATAGGCGTCGTAGATAAAGATCTGAGCCTTACCAGTGTCAGGGTGGAAAGAGGTGGACACACCACCGATATCATTGCGGTCGCACAAAGCAAATAGAGGAAGCATAGCGATAGCTGCATGCTCAACAGCGTGTAAGCCACCGGCAAAATCAATCCCGGCCTCGGCTACCTGGTCGACGGCTCCCTGCGGCAAGTCAAACCACAGAGCCTTAGTGAGAAAGCGCTGGGGTGGGAGGTCAAGAGGCTCCTCGCCGATAACCTCCTCTGTGAACTGCATCTTCTTCTTAAAGCCGACCACAGTATTAGTCACGTCAACTTCGCCGAGACTGACCTTTATGCCTGAACAGCTTTTGTCACGCTCAGTCTTCAGAATCGTGATGTCAGTCAATTCCTTGGTTTGCGTGTAGTAGGGAACCGTAGTCGGCGCTACAACAGCAACACGATTTCCCAGGTCAAGTTCGCTTACCAAATAAGACTCACCCCGGTGCAGATAGATAGCCCCAGGGTGTATCTGGAAAAAGGCAACACTGGCTTCTACTGTCTCCAGCAACTCGTAGCCTGAAGAAGCATCAATAACAGTGTAATTCCTGTCTAGCGTCGACCTTATATTAATCTCCTGGGCTGGGTGTGCAATGGTGGGAGAAACATACCAACCCTGGTCCCTCCTTCTCAACTTGCCCTCTATCTCCAGCTCAGAGGTTGTTTTGTCAAAGGCATCGCCAAAGAACTCGCCATCACCATTACTCAGAGGCTTCTCCCACGCTGCGCATAGGAGATGAGGCTTCAGGATATTGACATTTCCCGAATCTATCAGCGCATTCTCAAAACTCTTGCCGAAGAAGAATTCGGGGTGATGCATCAAATACTGGTCAAGAGGGTTGTCCAGAGCAACAAGAAAGCTCAACGACCCACCGCTCCCCCTGCCACTCCGACCTGCCTGCTGCCAGGCGCTGGCAATGCTCCCCGGATACCCGGTAAGCACCGTGGCTTCGAGGTCGCCAATATCAATCCCCAGTTCCAGTGCAGTGGTGGCCACAACGCCAAGCAGTTGGCCATCGAATAGCTCCCGCTCAATCTGCCTCCGGTCTTCGGGAAGATAGCCTGCCCTATACGGCTTGATTTGCTCAGCCAAGGGAACGCCCAGTTGCTCTCGGCTATAAACATAGATGAGCTCAGTCAACTTCCGAGTTCGGGCGAAAACCAGACTGCGTATACTATTACGAATAAGCTCGGTGAAGAGGAAAGTCGCCTCGCTATTCGAACTACGCCGACTCGTTTTGGCCTCATCGATAATCGGTGGATTCCAGAAGACAAAAGACTTGTGACCTTGAGGTGAACCGTCCTCATTCACTAGCTCAAAAGGTAGCCCAACGAGCTTCTCAGCGTGTTCCTTAGGATTGGCAATCGTGGCCGAGCAGCAAATGAACTGGGGGTTAGAGCCATAAAGGGCGCAAAGTCGGCGCAACCGACGCAGGATATTTGCCACGTGAGAGCCGAAAACGCCACGGTAAACGTGAGCTTCGTCCACTACCACATACCTCAAGTTGCTAAATAACCTTGACCAGGACCCGTGGTTAGGCAGAATGCCCAGGTGGAGCATGTCAGGATTGGCAAGTACAATACCAGCTCTGCTCTTAATTCCCCGTCGCTCTGACCGCGGCGTGTCACCATCAAAGGTGGCACACGCCTCATAAGAAACAAGCTCCGGGCAAGCCAACTCGCTCAAGCTCCGCAGTTGATCTTGGGCCAAAGCCTTTGTTGGGAAAAGATATAAAGCCCTGCTGCGCCGGTCATTCAAGATGGCCTCCAGTACCGTCAGGTTATAGCACAGGGTTTTGCCACTGGCACTGGCCGTAGCTACCATCACATTCTTGCCGCAACGAGCCGTATTGATTGCCCTTGCCTGATGAGTATACAAGGATGACATACCCAGAGATTCTAAGCGCGACTGAAGAGCAGGGTGGAGAGGGTTATCCAATTCGCCAAAGCTGGCAGCACGAGGGGAGATGCGCTGGATATGGGCAATCTGCTGCCTGTAATCAGGCAGTGTCATTAGATGATGAAGAAAAGCATCCGCATACATTCCGACCCACTAAACGCCCATTGCGGAGGTTTTGCGTCAAGGATGAACTGTCACCCTGAGCGCTTCGCTGCTGTCACTCGGAGCCCTTCGCCGGTGTCATTCTGAGCGCAGCGAAGAATCTCACGCTCACGGTAAACTCCGCGAAGAATCCCAGGCGGCTCAGGACAAGCCCAGCGACCGAAGGATCCCACGCAGGATAAACTCAGCGAGAGTCGCACAGTGCTCAGGGAAGAGCCTCTAAGAGATTCTTCGTCCATAGGCGCAAACTGATAACAAGCAAGGTAGTTATACAATCCGTTGCCTAGGGACCATGCAGAATCTCCATCTCATGGTCCACAACTTCCAGCTCCGGGTAGTTCTGAGCAATGAAACCCAATACCTTCGACAGGGTCTCATCGACATGCTGGTTATGGTTGCTGACGCAGGCTATGCCCAGAGTCGCCAGCTGCCATAGGTCCTGATCATCCACCTCAGCTATGGAGATATTATACTGGTTTCGAAGCCGAGAGATGACAGACTTCACTATTCGCCGCTTGCCCTTGAGCGACTCAGTTCCTGGAAGATGGAGCCTTATCTTGCAGATACCGGTGTTCATTTGGACGATATCGGTCGCACTTTCACCAATGGTCCCGGGATGAGCAATGGGGAGATTGAGGAGAGAGGTAGCTGCCAACTCGGTGATCTTGCTTCAGCGCCCCGTTTCTGCTCGAGCCTGTACGGCACAGGACCTCCATGTGTGAGCTACCCAATGCTACACCCGCCGCAAGTTGGTGTCCCAACTACAATAGGATGCCCGACTGAGAAACAGCACCGAACTACCTTTTGCACGCGATGGCTAGTCTAGTTTATAATTACTACCACGTCAAGTTGTGGTAATCACTGTGGCTGATGCAACGTCCGATACCAGTGCGAAAACCCACCATCGAACGAGGCTGACAATATGCTTAGTGGCCGCCATCCTTCTGGGGCTGACTTTCCTAATAAGTGGCAGCGGCAAGATAATTGGCTTCGGCGAGATGCCTGGCCAAACCATCAAGTTTCTGCATGTGGTTATTCCAGACGTCCTTCTTACACCGGCCGTGGCAGCTTTCATTGGCTATGTCTTGCTCCCTTACATAATCCCCTGGGTCGAGCTATGTCTGGGCATCATTCTATTCCTCAGCATTTGGCCCCGCCTCATGGCTATTATCGGCCTTCTACTGAGCACGGCTTTTATGGCAAGCAACGCGTGGCTGATAAGCCAGGGAATGGAGAAGTTCGCTTCGTGTGAGTGCTTCGGCATATGGGAGGAGATATTCGGCACATTGACACCGCTTCAGTCACTCTACATTGACATCGGGCTTTTCGCCCTGGCCCTGACTATAATACTCCTGCATCCAGGCGGTTTCCTGGCCTCACCAGCCTGGGCAGTTAAGCTCGACAAAAGGAGGCAAGCGTCAAAGCCACCGAGAGGAACATCATGAGGAGACTCGGATTGCACAGGTCGCGGTTGCGTTGCTGGTCCAGACTGGCGATTCTTGTGGGCATTATGGCATTGCTTCTTGGCAGTGCCTGCATGCTGTTCCCTTCGCCTCCGCCACCGGAACCTCCGCCACCGCCACCGAATCAGCCCCCGGTTATCAATGGTATCACAGCCGAAGAAGAGGTTATGCCCTCGACAGAGTGCCTGATTTCCGTCGAAGCCATTGACCCCGACGGTGATGACCTGACCTACTGGTGGTCATCCGATGACGGAATGATTAAAGGGGAAGGGCACAGCGTCACCTGGGTCGCTCCCGAGCTTGATGGGGACTACGCTGTCAGGGTTTTGGTGACGGACAGCGGTGGCCGCGCGGCTAGCGACTCTGTAGTTATTACCGTGGCAAGAAAGCCCAACCAGCCCCCGGTCATCGTCAGCCTACTGAGAGACGGAAAGGCACCAGGTGAGCCAAACCAACTCAGAATCTGGCGAACAACGAATATCGAGTGTGTTGCTCAAGACCCGGACGGTGACGACCTGAGTTACATCTGGTCGGCTACAGATGGTGCCGTTCAAGGAGAAGGAGTCACTGTCGGCTGGATCGCCCCGGGCCTTGCTGGGACCTACACGGTTACAGTCATTGTAAGCGATGGCAAAGGTGGTCACGCCGAAGCTGTCATGGAGTTCCAGGTACTGTGCTGCGGACGCTGAGCGGAAGGCAATCCCGTTGACCCGCTGTATCCTGTCATAAGGGTGCAAGCCTCACCTTACCCCACAGCCCCAACTTGTCCTCCTTGATTATGACCACACCGGCCAGTCCATCTATGGCCTGAGCCTGCTCAATCGCAGCAGCGATGTCCTCAGCACCTTTGATGCCGTTGCCAATCGCTGTAGCCGCCGCATCAGCTACAGCCGCAGAGCGGGAAAGAACAATCACCGCGTCAGCAGTGCCCAAACTGAGAGAGTGCCCCACAGTCCCTGAAGAGGTGCATATCCCCAGAGGTGTGTCTTCCGACCTGATTTCCAGAGCAATCTTGCCGGTAAGCGGAGATTCACCAGCATAAACGCCAATCACCCTGGTTCTCGAGATCTTCATGAAGATGTCGCCGCCGTTTTCAACAATTATCTCCGGTGCATACGCCAGCAAGTCCTTGCCCACTGCCTCAGCGATAGCTCCAGCCACGGCAGCCATCGGACCGACCCCTGCCTTCCAGGCAGCCTGCGTCATATCCCTGACAATAGCCGGCGCATCTTCCTCCACGCAGCAAGGTTCCAGGCTGGAGAGGAAAAGGGGATGGCTTTCGATGTACTTCTCTAGAGGCGCTCGACACTTCGCAACTACTCTCGTGGCCTCAGCCTTCAAGTTGCGCTCCGCTCGAATTTGCAGATCGGTCTCCTTGACTCTCACGTTGAAGGAGACCAGATCGCTGTCTTTGATCCAGTAGCGGTAAGTCCTCGGTTGGTACATCTGAACGGGTGTCTTCCCAGGCGAGGCTGAAGCCTCGCACTACATGTTCTGGCGTGGGAGTCACCCGCCTACGGGTGACCTTGTCTACAGAACTGGGTCAGGTCTGGGGACCTGACACCCACACAGTTTATGCTGCACATGTAGAGGCTGAAGCCTGGCACTACATGTTGCACCAAAGCAACGCGGCTTTAGAAATACAGCTCCATAGCGCGAGGCGGACAGGCCTTAATGCATAATTCGCAGACGACACACTTGGTGTGGTCAAAGAGCACCTTCCGAGTCCCCGGTTCCAGAGAAAAAGCCCCAGTCGGACACAGAGTAATGCACGCACCGCAGTGAGTACATCTCGCCTCGTTGCGAACTACGTCCTGGCTCAGCGACTGTATTTTCACGCCCGCTTCGGTCAGGTACTCCATCCCTTTGTCATAGTTCCTCTGCTCCCCAGTCAACTCCATGACCAGAAGCCCCTCCTCCCCGGCAGTGACCGAAGCTTTGAGGATATTGAATTCCAGGTCGAAATCCTTAACCAATCTGTACACTATGGGTTGGCTGGTTAGACGCTGGGGGAAATGCAAGACTATTCTTCTGGAAACACTCATCCTCTTTCTCCTTGCCCTACAATATCGGCCGCTCTTCAAGCGGTCTGAAAGTAACACCTGAATCTACGCCAGGCAAAGGAGCCACCGGCTCCGTGAGCAGGAACTCACCCTTCTCTATCCATTCCTTCAGAGTCCTGGCTATTTCTACCGCCTTTGGATAACTGGACAAAGATGCAGTGGGTACTTCTTGGTCCTGAATCGTAACCCGGCCGCTTTTCAGCTCGGCATAGCTGACCTCAGCCAGAACGTCTGGCTTTCTCTCGGGATAAGCCACCGAATAGTCGATCACCGGGGCGAGGATTTGGCTATCAGTCACTGCGGTGTAACGAAGTATCTCTTCAGACAGGATAGGTATAGGCACCCCGATGCCTACTGTGAGGGTGCAACCGTAGCCAAGGAAGCTGGTACCTACCAGCCACTCAGGTTTCATTTGCTTGAGGTCTCCGATAACAGCCAGTGACCCGGCGGGTCTCCTCGGTACCCCATTATCCCCACGCAAAGCACTGGGATTATGCTGCGTGCCTTGCCAGGCAACGTAGCCCGTGCCTCCGCCGAGGAATATCCTGGTGCCAATGCCGATGGCCTTGTAATGAGGGTCGTTGAGCAGTGGAGAAAGCTGACCGGAGGTGGAGTAATTGGCATTGCCCAACCTCGGCTTGAGGACTCCCATATAGGTGTACAGCGTGCGGTCGGACAGGTTCACCGCCACGCCATAGTTCTGGTAGGCGTTTCTCATATTGAACAAAACGGCCTCATTGACATCCTTGATGTTAATCAAGGTTTCCAGCTTCCGCCTGGGATAGCAATCGGTGCCGTAAGCAGTGGCCTCCAGCCTGACATCCCTTCCTGCCACCAGCTCTTCAATGACGTGACCCCCACCGTATCTGAATTCACCGGGGTAAATCCTGTTCTTAGGGTCATCATCAGGCAGGGCGGTAGCGCCCAAAAAGAGGTCCACGGCTGCCACCCCGGTATACGCGGGAACATCATTGAGATAGACCCTACCCCCTCCGAGTTTCATTCTCGGTTGGGTATGCCCAAGGTTGAAATAGGCACCTGAGCCGCACATAGGGCCAAAGGTGCCAGTAGTCACTACGTCAACTTCTTTAGCAGCCTGGCGAATGCCCTTCTTCTTGGCAATGCCGATTACTTCCTCAGCAGTGACTACTACCGCCTGCCCTTTGCTGATTCTTTCATTGATTTCAGCTACTGTTTTCGCCATATACTCACCCTCTCAATCTCCCTCTCCGAACAAGGGGGCAGATTTGGGCCCTCGTAGAACCTTGACACGCCTCCTCCTCAAAAGAAGGAGGGTTTATCAGGTCTTCCTCACCAAGTCTAAGGCAAGTTCAGCAGCTTTCTTGCCCGACAGGAGCATACCACCAAAGATAGGCCCCATCCGGGGAGAGCCGCAGACGGCATTGGCTGCCATGCCAGCGACCAGGAGGCCAGGGCACACCTCCTTGGTGTTTTCGACGATTTCCTTTTCGCCCACCTCAGCCCACATTGATTTCTCACCGCTGATTACCAGCTTGGCTCCCGTTTTCCGGGCCACTATGCGGCAAACCTCCGCGTCATGACCGGTAGCATCTATCACCAACCTGGCCCTTATAGCCAGCGGGTCAACATGCAGGTTCGCCAGCGATACAGCGCTCCAGTTTAGCACTAGTCCAGTTATCCTGTCATCCTCACGGATCATCACATCCTCAACACTGAGCAAGTTAAATACCTTGGTCCCAGCCTTTACGGCCTGGGAGCAGAGTGTCGATGTTGCCTCCACAGCATCAGCAAGGTAGTAACCTTCTTGGTATTCTGTAGCACGGATATCAAGCTCGTCCAGAATTCCTTTCCCTTCAGCTTGCACCACAATACGATTGAACATCATGCCACCGCCCCACATACCACCCCCGGCACTTAGTTTCCTCTCAAAGATGGCTGCTTTCACCCCGTTGTTTGCCAGATAGTACCCGGCAGTCATCCCGGAGGGGCCGGCCCCAACTATGGCTACCTCTAGCTCCATTGAATCAAGCAGGTCTTTAAGGTAACCTTCGGTTATTGCTCTGGATATTGTTACTTCATCCATCGTTTACCTCTCTAAATAGTCCCGAGGACAAATAGCGCTCTCCAGTGTCAGGCAGAATCACCACGATCAGTTTGCCCCGGTTTTCGTGCTTCCCGGCCAGCTCCAAAGCTGCCCAGGTAGCAGCACCTGAAGATATTCCAGCCAATATGCCCTCCTCCCGTGCTAACCTTCGGCAGGTCAAGGCTGCATCGTCATCGGCGACTTTGATGACCTCGTCAATCAAGTCCATCCTCAGGACTTCGGGGACAAACCCGGCGCCTATTCCGGCGATTTCATGACTTCCGGGGTCACCGCCAGATAGAACCGGCGAACCGGCCGGTTCAACAGCAATAGCCCGGAAATCAGGTTTCCTCTGCTTAATCGCCTCAGCTATTCCTGTTATCGTGCCCCCCGTGCCGACACCAGCAACGACAATGTCCACCATACCGTCGGTGTCCCTCCAGATCTCTTCAGCAGTCGTCTGCCGATGGGCCCGAGGGTTGGCCGGGTTCTTGAACTGCTGGGGCACGAATGAATTGGGCATAGTAGCGGCCAACTCCTCAGCTTTTCTCACAGCACCGCTCATACCCTCTCCACCCGGTGTCAAAACCATCTCAGCACCAAGAGCTGCCAAAAGCTGCCTTCTCTCAAGGGACATGGTATCAGGCATGGTAATAATAAGTCTATAGCCTTTCACAGCGCAGACAAAGGCAAGTCCAATACCGGTATTGCCGCTGGTAGGTTCGATAATCATCGTATCCTTTCTTACGTATCCGGCATCTTCAGCAGCTTCAATCATCGCCACGCCGATTCTATCCTTCACGCTACCACACGGGTTGAAGAACTCCAGCTTGGCGACCACCTGGGCGTCAAGCCCTCGACCTATCTTGCTCAATCCAACCAGGGGAGTGTTGCCAACCAACTGGGTGGTGTCTCTAGCTATTCTGCCCACTCTGTCTGCCCCCGAGCAAATCCTTTAGCAGTCTACCGAGCCCCACCGCTGAGACAACCTGTTGATCCCCCGTTTTCATATTACGTAAAGACACTGCCTCACTCTTCACCTCCTCCTCGCCAATAATGGCCGCATAGATGCTGCCGCGGCTGTTCGCTTGCCGCAACTGGGCTTTGAGGCTTTTGTCACCCGTAGCCGCTGTCACCGCGATGCCATCCCGGCGGAGGGCGGAGGCGAGCTTTACCGCTGCCATCTTGCACTCATCTCCCAGGTGGGCAA
>Ga0209986_10002055_pt1 | contig 18782 bp, 17 predicted proteins | sample BlataG_FD_183168 | JGI IMG/M metagenome (GOLD analysis project Ga0209986, IMG submission 183168) | Deep subsurface microbial communities from Black Sea to uncover new lineages of life (NeLLi) - Black_00105 metaG (SPAdes) (version 2) | ecosystem: Environmental > Aquatic > Marine > Oceanic >... | reverse complement strand
AGAGTCGATCCCTTGGCGGCACCAGTGGTTGTGCAAGCTGTACCGCCACCAGTTGCGCAACCTGTAGCGGGGGTTGAGCTTCGCCCGGCCTCCAGCCAAGGTCAGGCGGCTGCCGATGACTCCGGTGGCCGCCTGTCTTTATTCTATCGGGGAGGCGTATACGAATTCGATAGCCCCTTTGTACACGGGCAAGACCATTCTCTCGCGCCCAATTACACTCACGGCCAGGCCATCGTAGTTGCGCTCCAGAGTAGCGATGAGCCCCCCTCTCCTGAGCAAGGCCGTCTCCAAGGTCTCGGGTTGACCAATAGCCTGCAGGACATAGGGCCGCGAAGGTTTCATCCCATTGACGATCATCACTCCGTCTTCGGTGCTGGCAATTACCGAGTAGAGGGTCAGCCGCTCCCCGTTGACGGTCAAAGCCTCCGCCCCGGCGTTGCGCAACTCGTTGATCAGGTCCTGTATATCCAGGACGCCGATAGGCCCGTCAATAGTTACTTCAACACCGGACCCTGAGACTTCCACCAGCCCATTGATGATCCTGATCTTGTTCAGCTCCTGCACTAAAGCTCCTAGCATAGCCCGTCCAGTAGCCTGTTGATATTCGCTGAGCTGTTCTTCCAGGGCCTCCATCTCTTCACGCAGGCGGGCGTTGTTCTCTACCAGACTGCTAATCATAGCGAGCTGATCGGCACTTGAAGCAGACAGAAGGGGTCTACCTGTCATCCGCTGAGTGCGAAATTGGGCCACCAGCAACAGGCCCAAAATGAAACAGACTATTGTCAACAACAATTGTGCAGAACGACTCTTCATGGCCCAAATCTTCTCGTTACTTGTCGTTCAATCTCCCAGTTGGGCATGGTCGATGGGGAAACCACCCTTGTAAGCGGGTAGGCTGAGCATCCTCATTCTGTTTACCTTGAACTGCACGCCGTAGAGCTCAGCCTTCCGCTTGACCTCCTTTAGATAGGCAGGATTGCGCAAAATATCCTCCTGCGAGACAGGGTTGCCGATGGCTTGGATCAGATAGGGGGGAGAAAGGCGGGTATCGTTAGCCATGACCGTGCTACCAACGCAATAGATAGAAGTGGTAGCTACAATCCGCTCATCGTTGACGGCGATAGCCTCAGAGCCGGCCATCCACAATAGGTTAACCACATCGCGCAGGTCGTACTCGTGGATGAGGTAGACACCGGAGTCTGCTGTCGCCGGAACCGACTGAATGCTGCTATCGTCGAGGGTCACCTGGACGCCGGGCCCCTCGACAGCCAGCAGTCCGGCCATCATTTTCTGTCGTTCCAACTCTGCGCTTATCTCTTTCAACATCTCCGTGTTAGCAGCCAACTCCCGGCGATATTCGTCCAAGCCCTCTCGCATCCGCCCGATGCTCTCTTTAAGCTCCTCCTGCTCTACTTCCAGGCGCTGGATAGTTAGAGCCCCTGACTCGTGCTCAATGCCTGGCACTGTCGTAGGCCTCGCTGGTGGCGACTTCCATTGTAGGCCCAATAAAGCACCGAAGATCAGAGCGATTACTAAGATGGGGATGTAGCGACCAACACCGTCAAGCTCAAATTTCATGGCTAGTCCCAGATGACAAAAAAGCACCTCCTACGGTGCAGACTACAAATGCTTCAACACAACAGGATCTCCCCTCCCAAGGAAACTCCATCCAGGCAAGTCGTGCCAAAGGGCTTAAATAGGATTCTCTCGCTGTAAGCTTCTGATGCACTTATGAACCGCTAGACAGGTCTTGTTATCACTGTGTGGTTCTATAGAGATCATAGCTCCTTTGGTTATTTGCTATGCCGATTTCGCCAGGTACCGGCAGGACCCACACCTTCAAGCGATAGACCGACCGATAAGGAATGCGGGAGATGTCTTTGAAGCGAGCTATTCTTATCTGGCCGGGGGCGATGGTGTCTATGTAGCAAGTCTTTTCAAGGATTGGAGTGCCGTCTTCGTAGGCAGACAGGCGAGTCTTGACCATAATGTCAGCTTCGGTCTGAAGGCCTATGTTCTCCACCGCTACCAACAAGGTTGCCTGCTCACCCCTGACCACGATCTGCTCATAGTCCAGCGGGGGATCAAAGTCAATGGCCAGCACAGCCACATCGTGCTCGTCCACGCGAGTTCTAACCTTGCTGGGGGACAGCGTATCCAGAGGAGTAGGGGCCCGATCAACGATCTGAACTGTAGTGCAACCGGCTAGCGAGAGCGAGGCTAGCATCATGATCACCGTGACAAGCCAGATGCATCGCATCTTACCTCTTTGAGACATCTTCGCGCCTCCTTTGTGAATCGCTTTAGCAGACTTGCCTAAGTCGAAATGACACCGCCCTTCGACCCCTCGGCAGGCCCCTGGTCCTTTGGCCCAGGGACAAAGGGCTCGGGACGGCGCAGGCTCAGGATGCTACTTCCCAATCTAATCATAAACCAGATAGGCACTTTTGTCAAGTTGGCCTTTTCAAATCTCCAAGACCAGTTTGCCTTATGATTGGAGATGTATTATAATGAGAAGGACTCTATGCGAGAGGGGTGAACACTTTGTTCGAGGAATCACCTGCGACCCAGGGTGGGCAGGAAACAGTTGGCGGCCAGGATATGAAAGATCAATGGCAAAGGGTCAAGTCCGCCTTGCGCGAGATCGTGGAGACAGTGCTCCTGACCCTGTTGATCTTTTTTGCAATCCGCGCTCTAATCCAGAACTTCCGCATTCAGGGAACCAGCATGGAGCCTAACCTACACGATGACCAATACCTGATCGTAAACAAGTTTGTATACTGTCTTCACTCTCCTGAGCGCGGCGATATAGTGGTCTTCCACTACCCGAGGAATCCCAGGCGAGATTTCATCAAACGAGTCATCGGACTGCCAGGAGAGAAGGTGGAGATCAGGGGAAAACGCCTCTTTATTAATGGCGAACAGCTCGAGGAATCGTATGCGCTGAACAGCAGCAACTACTCCTGGGGGCCTCAGCGCCTGGCGGAAGATGAATACTTCGTCCTGGGTGACAATCGCAGTAGTTCCAGCGACTCTCATAATTGGGGACCTCTCCCTAGAGATGCTATTGTAGGCAAGGCCTGGATCTCTTATTGGCCCCCTGAGTATTGGCGGCTCGTGCCTCACTATTCCTATGCTGCCACGGAATGAGATAGCAAGTTGAGTCCGATCAGTGCATCGAGTCAGGCATAGATGGCCTTACAAGAAGACGAGGTAAGGGAAATAGTACAGCGAGTCCTATTACGGACCCTCGGCATGGGCGAGACTAATGAGTCCCGTGCCCTATCTTCGTCCGGCGTAACGAAGCGTCCCCTGATAACTGAGAAGGACGTGAAGGCTGTTCCAACAGGGGGGGAACTGTGTTTCCCCGCCGAAGCCATAGTTACCCCCAGGGCTCGGGAGGTGGCTCTGGAAAGAAAGGTTTCCCTCTTCGCAGAGCCTGGCCCTTCACTTCGACCAGGCTCAGTGCAAGCGACTATGCTCAGGACAGGCCCTGTCAGCAGTCTAAGCGGGACCTCAGTTCCTGGGAGCAAAGTCATTGCCCTCGGCGCTGACCACGGCGGCTTCGCCACGAAAGAGACCCTCAAGGCTTACCTCCGGGAACTTGGCTATACCATCAAGGATTGTGGCACCTTCAGCAGCGAATCCGTAGACTACCCTGAATTCGCCTATGCCGTGGCCAAACTGGTCTCCGAGGGCCAAGCTTGGCGGGGTGTCATGATCGATGGGGCAGGGATTGGCTCCTGCATGGTGGCAAACAAAGTGCCAGGGGTGCGGGCCAGCATGTGCTATGACCTCTCCACAGCCGCAAACTCCCGTGAGCACAACGACGCCAATGTGTTGACGTTAGGTGGGCGTCTCATCGGCGAGAACTTGGCCAAGCAGATCGTGAAGACGTGGCTGGAAACGGAATTCGCTGGCGGCCGTCACGAGCGTCGAGTGAACAAGATCATGGGCATCGAGAAGCGATTTCTGCGGAAATGAGGAGACGAAGAGCTTCCCTCAGCCCATTTTTCGGTATGGAGCTATCCGATGGACCTGGATAGAGCAACCGTAGAACGACTCGTGGAGCAAATCACCAAAGAGGTGCTGATCCTGCTGCGGGAGGAAGAGGCCAGTGCCCAATCAGGATCGGAGTGCCTGGGTTGCGACGGTCAGTGTACTGAGAAGTGTCCGGACAAGGCCCAGGAAGTGATTGATGCTGGAGCGAACAGGATTGCCAACCCTCTGGGCTCCACTAAAGTGGCTGCGAACATCGCTCATATGATTGATCACACCTTGCTCAAACCGGACGCCAGCCAGGATCAGATCGCTCAGCTTTGTTATGAGGCCCGCAAGCACGGCTTCGCCGCCGTCTGCGTCAACCCCGCCAACGTCAAGCTGGCCGCTCAGCTCCTCAAGGGCTCGCCTGTGGCTGTCTGCGCAGTGGTTGGCTTCCCTTTGGGAGCCACCTCGCCCGAGGTCAAGGCTTACGAGGCCCAACAAGCCATCGAAGACGGGGCCACTGAAATAGATATGGTCATCAATGTTGGCGCCCTTAAATCCAAGGACTACGAGTTAGTAGAGCGAGACATCGCCACCGTGGTGCGTACTTGTCACAACAACCGGGCTATTTGCAAAGTGATTATCGAGGCAGCCCTGTTGACGGACGAGCAGAAGATCAAGGCTTGCCAATTGGTCAAGGCGGCAGGGGCTGACTATGTCAAAACCTCAACCGGCTTCGGACCAGGTGGGGCTACAGTTGAGGACGTGGCTCTAATGCGGCGGGTGGTTGGGCCCGAGATGGGCATCAAGGCAGCGGGGGGCATCAGGACCCTCGAGGCTGTCAAGCAGATGGTCAAGGCCGGGGCTACGCGCATCGGAGCCAGTGCAGGGGTGAAGATTGTGCAGGAGGCCAGAGCTTCGGCCTGAGCTTGTCCTGGGCTTGCCGAAGGGCCCAGCCGAACGGCAGCGGCCTAGCGCATTTACCAGAGGGTAATTCGATGCAGATTCAGGAGGCCATGGCCCTTCGCAGCAAGATCACTGGTGTACTGCTGAAGAACGCACGCACCAGGGCTGGCAAAAGCCAGAAAGATTGTGCCAAGATTCTGGGCTGCTCTCCCCGCACTATATCCGACTATGAATACGGCCGCAGAGACATCTCCCTACCAGAGCTGGAGGCGCTGGCCCGCTTTCTGGAGATACCCTTCAGTTACTTTTTGGCAAGAAGGCTCTATAGCCAGAGAAGAAGAGGAGAAATTGGGCAGCGAAGAGGTGAGGGCCATCCGTCGAAAGATCATCGGTGTCCTGCTGCGGCAAGCTCGCCTCGCGGTCGAAAACACTCAGAAGGATTGGGCTGAGGTCCTGGGTTGCTCCGTGGATAGGATCTCCCAGTACGAGTACAGGCAGAGCGATGTCCCTCTCCCAGCCTTAGAGGTGCTGGCTGATTTCCTGGGCCTGCCCATAACCCATTTCTTGGACGAAGGGCTCCTTCGTCCAGCGGGGGTGACGCAACGGAGAATATCCTCATGATAGGCTGAGTTAGACCCGGGAACGCAAAAGCCGCCGCAATCTCGCAGGGCGGCTTTTTCATGAATTCTCAAGCGCAGGTGACTCCCTCTTGCGTGTTGCTGGCCCGCCGGCCTCTACCTGTCATGGGCTCCTCCCGCCGGATCGCCAGATCCGGCGACTTGGCGGCGGGATCTGGCGATCCCGCCGGAGCAGAGTGGGGAAGCACCAGCCAAAGGGGAGACTACCCAAGCTTGGCTTGGGCTGATAATTCCGCCTCCCCCTTCCGAAAAGATAAGCCCCTCTAAACAAAGAGGGGCTTTGCACGTATTGTCTAGTACTGAGGCATAGGTGGTGTAGGTGGTGCCTCCTTTTCGGGAATCTCGGTGATCAGGGCCTCGGTGGTGAGGATCATGGCGGCGATGCTGGTTGCGTTCTCCACTGCAGTCCGGGTTACCTTGGCCGGATCAGTGATTCCCTTCTCCACCATGTCCCCGTAGTCGTTGGCGATCACGTCGTAGCCTATCTTCTTGTTCTTCTTCTGCTTCTGCAGCCTCCTCACCTCCTGCACCACCACAGCCCCATCCACGCCGGCGTTCTCAACGATCCCCCTCATGGGCTCCTCCAGGGCTCTCCTGAGGATGTTCACCCCCGTCTGCTCGTCGAGGAGCTCCATCTTGACCTTATCCAAGGCTGGCACGGCGTTGATGAGGACCACCCCTCCTCCAGGGACAATCCCCTCTTCGACCGCAGCTCTGGTGGCTGACAGGGCGCCCTCCACCCGGCGCTTTTTCTCCTTCAGCTCCACCTCGGTGGCCGCACCGACCTTGATGACCGCCACTCCGCCAGCCAGCTTGGCCTGTCGCTCCTGCAGCTTCTCCTTGTCGTAATCGGAAGTGCTCTTATCAATCTCGACTCTGATCTGCTCTATGCGGCCCTTGATCTCATTATCGGAGCCCTTGCCCTCGATGATGGTGGTGTCGTCCTTGCTGGATACCACCTTGCGGGCCTGGCCGAGATCGCTGATCTGCGCTGTCTCCAGCTTGCGGCCCATCTCCTCAGTGATCACCTGGGCGCCGGTGAGGATGGCGATGTCCTGGAGCATGGCCTTGCGCCTGTCGCCGAAGCCGGGAGCCTTCACGGCTAGCAGGCTGAAAGTGCCCCGCAGCTTGTTAAGGACCAACGTCGCCAACGCCTCTCCATCCACGTCCTCGGCGATGACCACCAGCTCGCGCTTCCCCACCTGGACCAGCTTTTCCAAAATGGGGATGATGTCGGTGGAGATCTTCTTGTCGTAGATGAGGATGTAGGGTTCCTCCAGCTCGGCCTGCATGGTCTCGGGGTTGGTGATGAAATAGGCGGAGATGTAACCCCTGTCGAACTGCATTCCCTCCACGTACTCGGTCTCGAAGGCCAGGCCTTTCGACTCCTCGACGGTGATCACCCCGTCCCTGCCGACCTTGTCCATCACCTCGGCGATGAGCCCGCCGATCTCCTTGTCGCTGGCCGAGATGGCGGCCACGTTGGCGATCTCCTCCTTGGTGACCAGTTCTTTGGACTGCTCCTTGATGGCCTCCACGATGGCCTGGGTGGCTCTCTCGATGCCTCTCTTGAGGAGCATGGGGTTGGCACCGGCGGCCACGTTCTTCAGTCCTTCGTTGACGATCATGTGGGCCAGGACGGTGGCGGTGGTGGTGCCGTCTCCGGCCACGTCGCTGGTCTTGGTGGCGGCTTCTTTGAGGAGCTGGGCGCCCATGTTCTCGTAGGGGTCCTCCAGCTCAATCTCCTTGGCCACGCTGACCCCATCGTGGGTGATGGTGGGGGCTCCCCACTTCTTGTCCAGGGCCACGTTGCGTCCCTTTGGCCCCAGGGTTGTACCCACTGCGTTGGCCATGACGTCAATGCCCCTCTTCAGGGCCCTTCTAGCTTCCTCTCCGAAAATAAGTTGCTTTGCAGGCATAATCTAACCTCCTTAGTGTTGGTGAATTGGTGATTCGTACATTCGTAAATTCGTGGTTCGTACGTAAATTCGTGACACGAATCTACGAGCCTACGATCATTCCACTATTGCCAGGATATCGCTCTCCTTGAGGACCAGGACCTTGCGGTCGGTCTCCAGCTTGACCTCGGTGCCGGCGTACTTGGCGAAGAGGACGCGGTCTCCCTCCTTGACGTCCATGGGAACGCGCTTTCCCTCTTCGTCCCGGCGGCCTGGGCCAACGGCTAAGACCTTGCCCTCCTGTGGCTTCTCCTTGGCCGTCTCCGGAAGGACGATGCCACTGGCCGTCACTTCCTCCCTCTCGATGGGCTCCACGATCAAGCGGTCACCCAAAGGCTTCAGCTTAATTGACATTTCCCTACCTCCATTTACAGAATTTTTGGTCCTTCATCTCGCCGGGCCGAAAAGGAGGCCCCCGCTTCTTTTAGCACTCCTGAATCGGGAGTGCTAAGAGCGATCTATATAATACCACAAGAGCGCCGAAAGCGCAAGTCGCTTGAGTGCGAGGTCGCGTATCACCAGTAACATTGTCAGCCGGCAGGCTAAGCCGGCAGTTCTGCTTGGCGCAGGATGCAATGGATCTCCTCGACCTCTTCGGGGCTGGGATAAAAGAGCGGCGAACGCGGGTTCCCGCCATAGTAGTCCAGGAGGTCCAGAGCTGCTTTTAGGCCGCCAATGCCAAATTGGCTGGTCACGGCTCGGCCAACAGGCATGAGCTTGAAATGCAGGGCCCGCGCTTCATCGAGCTTGCCCTGGTCAAACAGTTCCTTGATGGACACGCACTCCCGCGGGGCAACGTTAGCCACGGCTAAAATGGCCCCCATCGCTCCAACGCCCAGGGCGCTGTAGTAAGCTGGGGCATTGCCCACCAAAACCTCGAAACCCTGTGGTGCCAGGCGGATAATGTCAATAAGTTGGCCGATATCCCCAGCGCTATCCTTGATGCCAACGATTTTGGGGTGCTCTGCCAGCCTGGCCACCAACGTCGGTGCGATGTTGAGCCCCGTAAATTTCGGCACATTATAGGTGACGATAGGAATGGGTGACGCCTCAGCGACAGAGATGTAGTGGCGATAGAGGGCCTCAGAGGTCATTTGCCCTTTGTAATAGGACGGTGTCACGATCAAGACTCCGTCTGCTCCCAAGTCAGCCGCCGTCCAAGTGCTCTCAATGGTTAACTTTGTTGACTCGCAGCCAGTGCCCACGATGAGCAATTTGTGGCGGGAATAGCCTCCCGCGCGGTCACAATCACCGCCCTCTTCTCAGCTTCGCTCAGGTATATGTTTTCGCCGTTGGAGCCCAGGACGACGTAGCCCGCCAGCCCGGTCTGGTTCCACTTAGCGATGTTCTCGGACAATCTGTCGTGAGCTACCTCGCCATCGACGAAAGGGGTGGGAATGGGGGGAAACACGCCTTCAAACATCAGCTCTGCCCTCTGTCCTCAGATGGGGAAAAAGGATAACCTCGCGGATGGAGGCTCGGTCAGTCAACAACATGGTCAAGCGATCAATGCCCATGCCGAAGCCTCCCGTGGGAGGCATGCCGTAGCTCAAAGCGATCAGGAAATCCTCGTCCATCTGATGGGCCTCCTCGTCGCCAGCTTCATAAGCGCGCCCCTGGGCCAGGAAACGCTCCTCCTGATCCAGGGGGTCGTTTAGCTCGGTGAAGGCGTTGCAGATTTCCATGCCCCCAGCGAAGCCCTCGAAGCGCTCCACGGTTTCCGAGTGTCCCGGCTTTCGCTTGGCCAGGGGTGAGACCTCCACAGGGTAATCAACAAGGAAAGTGGGCTGGATGAGCTTAGGCTCCACGTAGTTGGAGAGAAGGGCATCAATGAGCTTGCCCCGAGTGGCCTTTGGCTCCACGTTGCCGCCGATGGCTCGGACGGTCTGGTACAAGCTCTGGGCATCAGGGTAGTCTTGATAGTCAATACCCGATTCTTCTTTGATGGCTTGGCGCAGGCTGCGGCGCGGCCAGGGCGGAGCGAGGTCAATCTCGTTTCCTTGATAGGTGATGCAAGTTGTGCCTAGCACCTCCTGAGCTACATAGGAGACCATTTCTTCGGCCATCTCCATGACATCGCTGTAATCGGCGTACGCCTGGTAGAATTCCAATACGGTGAATTCGGGGTTGTGCTTATGGGAGACACCCTCATTGCGGAAATCCTTGCCGATCTCGTAGACTCGTTCGTAGCCACCGATAATCAGGCGCTTCAGGTAGAGCTCATCGGAGATACGGAGGTAGAGATCTTGATCCAAGATGTTGTGATAGGTGATAAAGGGCCTGGCTGCCGCTCCGCCGTAGATAGGCTGTAGAACGGGGGTCGCCACTTCCAGGAACCCCCGCTCGTCTAAGAAGCGGCGCAGAGCGCTGACGATACGGGCCCGGATCACGAAAATCTCTCGTACTTCCTCATTGGCGATGAGGTCCAGGTAGCGCTGACGATAGCGGGTCTCCACATCCTTGAGTCCGTGCCATTTCTCAGGCAAGGGATGCAGGGATTTAGCTAACATTTTGAAATCCCTTACCTGGAGGGTGACTTCGCCAGTGCGGGTGCGAAAGAGGTGCCCCGTTACCCCGATGAAATCGCCGATATCGATATCCCGCTTGAAGAATTCGTAGGCCTCCTCCCCCAGGGCATCTTGACGCAGGTAGATCTGGATGCGACCGCTGCCGTCTTCGATGTGGGCAAAAGTTGATCTACCCATCGCCCGGATGCTCATCAGCCTGCCAACTAAGCTCATCTCTCTCTGAGATTTGCCAGTTTCAAGCTCCAGGATGGCTTCGGTCGCTGTATGGCTACGCTGGACCCGCGGCGGATAGGGGTCTATGCCTCTTTCCCTGATCCTCTCTAGTTTGATATGTCGCTGCCTCTCCAAATCGCTGAGTTTCTCCATTCTCTCTCCTTGTTATGGAACCAAGCCAGCGTGCAAAGAGTGCCAAAGTCCCTTGCGTTTGGCGCCTAGCTTGACTATTGGATGGCGATTATGTGGAAACACAGGATGCCTTCGGGGGCGTTGACGATGACCTCATCGCCTACACGATGACCCAGCAGGGCTTTGCCGAGGGGAGATTGATTGGAGATGCGGCCCCTCCTGGGATCTGCCTCCGCGTAGCCGACGATGTGGTAAGTCTCCGGCTCCCCTTTCTCCTCTGCAACCGTCACGCGGCTGCCTATGCCCACCCTGTCAGCAGGGCCGCCCTCCTCAATGATCATAGCGCTCTTCAGGATCGCCTCTAAGGTCAAGATGCGGCCTTCAACAAAGGCCTGTTCGTTTTTGGCATCCTCGTACTCGGCATTCTCCAGGATGTCCTGTTCCTCCAAGGCAGCACGCAGGCGCTGAGCTACCTCTTGCCGACGCACGGTACGTAAGTATTCTAGTTCCTCCTCGAGCTTCTTGAGCCCTTCTGGGGTCAAAAAGGCCGTCTGTTCGATCATGCTTCCCTCACTCGACAAAGATTAGCCCCCACCGAGTACGGTGAGGGAGGGTAAGGAGCGCCTGGTGCATCAGGAAGGCAAGGGCCATCCCTTGCCAGCGTATCGAGTGCACGCTATCGCCCGAGTTTTGATAGCAAAGAGCGCTTGAGGCGCAATAAGCGAAAACCGGCCATCTATAGACGACAAAAACTGAGAGGTGACACTCTCAGTCGGCAATCAACCTTGTGCTATTATACACCAAATTGGCTTATTTGTAAAGTGAGCACCAGGGAACCTTTCATATCCTCGCCGCGTCTAGTAAGTAAATGGGTATATCTTTCAACCTGTGTACAAGAGGAGGCTATGGAGATGAAGAGGAGAATTTTGCTAGCCACAGCTATGCTTCTGGGGCTGATCGTAGCCATGGTGGGAACCTCGTATGCCGACGGTATCATTATCCCCGATCCACCTCCCCACGTCCCGATCACCAATGTTCCCAACCTGACCATCAAGTACCACCGGGTGAGGGTGACCATCGAGAACCAGGTAGCTACCACCCACGTGGATCAGGTCTTTGTTAACGAAGCGCCCTACGAGATGGAGGGCACTTACATCTTCCCTCTGCCCGAGGAGGCAGCGATCTCGGAGTTCTCCATGTGGGTGGATGGAGAGAAACTGGAAGGCCAGATCCTCGATAAGGACAAGGCCCGCCGCATCTACGAGGACATTGTGCGCCGCCGCAAAGACCCTGCCCTCCTCGAATATGTGGGAAGGAACGCTTTCCAGGCCCGAATCTTCCCCATCCCCTCCCACGGGGAGCGGCGCGTTGAGCTGGAGTACAGCCAGGTGCTCTCGACGGACGGAGGCCTGGTCAAGTACGTTTACCCCCTGGACACCGAGCGCTTTTCCGCCAGGCCCTTGGAAGAAGTGGCAATCAGTGTTGAGATACATTCGAATGAGCCGATTAAGGCCATCTACTCCTCCAGCCACAAGGTAGCGGTGGATCGTCGTGGCGAATATAACGCCACGGTGGGCTATGAGGAGTACGATGTGGTTCCCGATCGCGATTTCGAGCTCCATTACACCATCTCGGGCGAGGATTTCGGGCTCAGCCTGCTGAGCTATCGCGAACCCGATGAGGATGGCTTCTTCCTCCTGCTCGTCGCCCCAAAGGTCGAGGTTGAAGAGAGGGAGGTAGTGGCCAAGGATGTCATCCTCGTCCTGGACACCTCGGGCAGCATGCGAGGCGAGAAGCTGGATCAGGCGAAGGCGGCGCTGGAGTTTGTGCTGGATAGCCTGAACGACGAAGATGGTTACAATATCATCGCTTTCAGCACAGGCGTGCGCCAGTATGCGACCAGGCTTCAGCCAACTGAGGAGCGAAACGAGGCCCTGCATTTCGTGCGAGGATTGGAAGCCGTGGGCGGCACCGACATCAACCGCGCCCTGTTAGAGGCTTTGGCCCAGGCTGGAGAGGAGCGGCCAACACTCATCATCTTCCTCACCGATGGCCTGCCTACAGAAGGGGTGACCGACACGCAGAAGATCATCGCTAACGTCGCCCAGGCAGCCACGGAAGCTGTCAGGGTTTTCACCTTCGGCGTGGGCGATGAAGTCAATACCGTCCTGCTGGACACTCTGGCTCAGAGCCACCGCGGGGCCAGCGCCTACGTGCGGCCGAGTCAGTCTATCGAGGAGGAGGTCTCGGCCTTTTACGCCAAGGTTAGCTCGCCGCTTCTGGCTGATCTCGACCTCGATTTTGGCGATGTGCAGGTCGAGGACACCTACCCTTACCCTTTGCCCGACCTCTTCGCGGGCACTCAACTGGTGCTGGTGGGCCGCTATCGCGAAAGTGGTTTCATCACTGTCACCCTCGAGGGCAAGGTGAATGGCCGTCCCCAGAGTTTTGCCTACGAAGACATCCACTTTCGGGACGAGGGGGGCGAGTCGTTCATACCTCGCCTCTGGGCCACGCGCAAGATCGGCTATCTTCTGAGCCAAATCCGGCTCCATGGCGAGAGCAAGGAGCTAGTAGACGAGATCGTGAACTTGAGTGTGCGCTACGGCATCATCACCCCTTACACGTCCTTCCTTGTAGAGGAAACAGAGAGGGCGCTGACCAACGCCGGACGGCAGGCCATCGTCCAGCGGGAGCTCCGCGTTATGGCCACCCCAGCGCCGGCCTTCGGGACAGGGGCGGTGGAGAAGAGCATCTCCCAGCAATCCCTGCGCGGAGCGGACACGGTGATTTCGCCGGCTACCGCCGAGGTCAAGCACGTGGGCGAAAAGGCTTTTGTCCTGCACGACGGGGTGTGGACCGACACTATCTACGAACCGGATCGGATGGAGACGGTCAAGGTAGGTTTCGGCACAGATGGCTATTTCGATCTCCTCTCGGCGCGGCCGGAGTGGGGCAAGTACCTCGCCCTGGGCAAGCACGTCATCGTCGTCCTGGAGGGCCGGGCCTATGAGGTGACCGAAGGGGATTACGGGCCTGTCCTGAGCCCAGTCGAAGGGCCTGTCCTGAGCTCTGTCGAAGGGCCTGTCCTGAGCTCTGTCGAAGGGCCTGTCCTGAGCGATGTCCTGAGCCCGTCGAAGGGCCCAGTCGCTCGCACTGAGCCCAGTCGAAGTGAAGGGCCGCTAGAACTCTCATTCATCGTCCGCTCTCCTGAACCCACCTCAACCACCCTTCGTCAAGCTCAGGACTCAGCAGCCCCTGCTTCGGCGGAGGGCCAAGGGAAGGCGATCTGTCCCGGGGCGGCGCTCAGCGCAGTGTTGCCTCTGCTGGGCTTAGCTTTTGCCTGGTGGAGACGTTAGACAGCCTTCTTAACCCTTCCCCCGCTTCTCTAGACCCCACCGGTAGGGGCAACCCTTGCGGTTGCCCCTACCAAGAAACGCGCCCCTTATAAAATGTCTGCCGCAACCCGTTTTGACATCCTAGAAGCTATGTGGTACACTAATGTCATCTAGTGGACACCTGGAGCCATCGGGTCAGCGCCTCCAACTCTCGGAGGCTATTGTTCCCTTGATGTGGGGCATCTCTGTTCGACGTCGTGAGCTGTGAGGGCCGGCCCGAGACGACTGGCCCGTGGCTTTGACGTCAAGAGTGCGTGAACCGAGGTGCGCATCTCGGGAACCCTCGTGTGGGATTCTCGCACGGAGCGGGCGACCAGCCAGTACGTGGTTTCGCTGACTAACAAATCACGCGAGGCGGCAATGAATCTGGGGACGGTAACCCTCTGGTTCAGCGGTGACGGGACTGGAACCGTCAACCTCAATCAATTGGTCAGCTCCATACGCCCTCGCAAAGAAGAAGTGATCGTTAACTACCAGGGAAGCTGGCATGCGTCGCATGCTCCGAGGTGTGTCTATGTAGATTGCCTCGTAAGGACGGACACTGCAGGCGATGTCCAGCTACCGCATTATGGCATAGGCGATTGTGCGTGGGTAGTAATGGGTCGTAGAGAAGGAATAGGAGGAGAAAATGGAAAAGAATACAATCAAATCCTCGCCGAGGGTTGTGGGCTTCTGCTTTCTCTTGGTGATCGGTGCTTTGGGGGTGGTTCCCCTCGTGGCGAGCACGCAAGCGATAGTACCTAAGGAGAGGGATTTATCTTTTTCCGCCAAAAGTCCGGGTGTCACTGCAACTCCATCGGCTACGCCCCACCAGGGGGCTATGGTGGACGCGTTCACTGGATTTACGCCCAACGAGCCTTGGGGCTATGGGAAAAAGAACGTACTGGGATCGGTCATGAATGTCACATCACCTGGCTTTAGAATCTACCTGCCCATCGTTATGAAGAATTATGTCCCAGGTATCCCTACCCCAACAGCCACGCCGACGCCTATCCTGTTATGTGAGGAGTACATCGAGAACGGCGACTTCGAAGCGGGCAGCATCACCGAACCTTGGGTGGAATCCAGCGGTGGCGGGTACGACATAGTCACCCACGAGTCTGATCTGCCGGGTGACATCACTCCCTATAGCGACAACTGGTGTGCCTTGCTGGCTGGCTATGACGGTGCCAACGATGAGCTGTATCAAGTCATCAATGTTCCTTCGGATGCCCAAATAGCCAATTTGACCTTCTATTATCTTGTCACGTCCGATGAAGGCACGGATTCTGCGAATGACCATCTCTACGTCCAGTTGCGCGATGCCAATGGCCAATTGCTCGAGGTCATCTACGAAGTGAATAATATCTCTCCCAGAGGGACATGGTACGAAGCCACAGTTACTAGTGACAATTTCGAGATCTACGCTGGACAGACCGTTCAGGTCTGCTTCAATGCGATCACCGACGGCTTGAATCCCACTTGCTTTTTCATGGACGATGTCAGTTTGGGCATTTGTGTGGAGTGAACATCAAGAGCGAGGTCGTTTGCCAAACCCCAGCCACCTAGCGGTCTTCCTTCGAAGGGCTCCAAGACACAGCCTCTATTTGGCCGCCCTGCCAGGTTTCAAGCCTTGATCCCTTTGCCTTTGAAAGAGATAACAACCAATATGTGCTCTGGATCGTTGGTATAGAAAGCCTCAAAGCCGGCATAGTTTCCCTCTTTGCTTGGAAGAAATGCAAAACTGATCTCATCGCTCGTTCCCGGTTCAATCTGATCCGGGAAAATAAAGCTAACCGGGCCTGCTTCCAATCCTTCGGGAGCGCGGCCATCCCTCAAGTAGTAGCCATACGAAGGAACGGGGCTTATCTTGAGGGGAGCCTCCCCTGCATTTTCTATCCTGATCCTAACCTCACTAGATCCTGGCCCTTCCGCAAGGGGCCCGATAGAACCTATATCCGCCGTCAGAACCTCACCAAAATCAATTTCCTTTTTCTCCAAAAGCAATTTGGGAGTCAACTCTGGTCTTTCTCGCATCCTCAACGTAGGATCGCCAAGTAGAGTTATTGAGGATAAATAGTTGGCATACTTGTAAGCTTCCCCAAAAGTAGCGCCCAAAGAGAGAGGGAACAGGCTAGATGCGCCTGATTCGATGTTACCTAGGACCGGAGCTGTGGAGGCTAAGACCACTAAGCCATTGCCGTAAAAAAGATAACTTCCCGCGATGTAATCTTTCTTGGTAAAATCGCCATTAGAGCAAGACCAGATAAAGTAGAAGTAAGGCTTTGGTTCTAACCGTTTGAGCTCCTCGGCAGAAATCCGGGATGAACCAATCTGCTGTATGGTAGGGGTGCCGTGCAGATTCAAATAGGCCAGTTCGAAATCCTGTTTCAGTCTGCTCAAGTAATCCTGAAGATCAAGAACTATATCGGCACCGAAAACGACCGTTGCTTCGGATGGATCGTACAAACCTATTCTCTCAATCAATCGATCGACATCCTCTAAGTACCTTGCCCTTTCGTTGTTGGGAATCCCCTCTACGCCAACAGGATCGAAGATAAGCATTTCCTTTGCAGGTCTGGTTTCGCCTGTTCTATAAGCATGATTTCTCTGAAAGTACTCTTTCAACAAGGAAATCCCTTCCTCTCCGGAGACAGGTGGTTTCAACCGGCCTATCCAGATCTCTGGTAGAAGAGAGAGCGGTTTTGCAGCATACTCAAAGAATCCATCCTCTGTAATAGCGAAGTCATCATCTAAATCCATATAATAAAAATCCGTGGGCACGGTCACAAGACCCGGCTCATTTAACTTTGCCTTCAGGTAAGTGGTAGGGATATCGCCGATCAAGACCGCTCCCGCCAGCCCTTGATTCTTTAGTTCTAATAGCTTGTTTCTCATATACTCAGGTTTTCTGAACTCTCGAGCAAAAATAACCACCTTTGCCTTAAGATCTTTTTCGATGTCTGCCCCATATTGTTGAATTTCCCCCTGGATCGAATTGTAGGTAAATTCATCAACGAAGAGGGCTACAAGGGGAGAGGGATAAAATTTTGGTGTTGATGTTATTGATGAAGCAGGTGTTTGCCGTTGCTCTGCTTTCCTGAGGGTGATCTCCCAGCCGGGAGAGAAGCAAGCAGTAATTACAAAAGTGATCATTGTTCCGACAATAAGCAAAACCGTTAGTCTTCCAGACATTTTGCCTCCGAATTTGAGTTGGGTGGGGTCATCGTTACCCAGAGCAATCAATGCCGATCGCATCCGTTGTCTCTTATCAGACGAGAAAACGATGAAAAGGCTTCCCTCAGAGATCAACGTCTGATCAAGATCACCCTACGACTATCCCCATGATTGATGGCCGTCACACGGATGTCATGAGAGAAAGTAAGGGCAAAGTCGGCGCTTTCACCAACTTTGCCCTCTCCTTAGCCAAGAAATGTTTGTCGCTCAGCGATCCCCAGGGTCGTTGTGGATGGCCGTCAGGCCAATCGTGTGACATAGCTTCCGATAAGCCAGCAGTCCCAAAAACTGATCAATACCCAGGGGGATTGCCGCTAATGTCCCTTAGAAGACTTTCCTCGCCTTCAACAAACCGCCTATTAGACCGAGCAGTACAATGCCCAAAAAGCCCACAAGGTAAATCGTTGTTCGGTTGCTGCCTTCGTTGGGCGCACTTGCCTCCTCTGGTCCGCCTGCTCCTCCCCACGTCGCATCAATCACTGCCTTGTCATACTGCATTTGCTGCTGCACCACCTTAGTAAGCTGGGGTATTACCTCACCGGGGGTATAGGGCACATAGTTCTGTACGCCCAATGAGTCAGGATCGAGCAGCAGGGGAACCAGAAATTCTCCCTTGTCGCTATCCACCGCTAGGAAGTTGGCATACAACTGGAAAACTCTGACGAACTTCGTGGAATAGCCACCACTTATTCCTTTTTCCCTTAGAATGGTTGGCAATCGAGCACTTAACATCTGTAACTGCCGCGGCAGAGCAAGCCCTCCGATGTCAACAGCTTGCCACCGTCCGTCTAGTAGGGATACCGTCAGGATGGTTCGCGCCTCATCCTCGACAATGACAGGGAAGTACCATGAGTTAGTCTCGGCTATCAGCGCGGACAGCTTCGTCTCCTCCTTATAGGACGCAAGGCGTTCAGGGACGATGGTATACACCCTGTACGGCTCACCCAACGTTGCCACTTTCAGCTCCTCTTCGCTCTTGAAACCATAATGCTCGAGATCCTCTCTCGGTATGGCGCTGAGAAAATCTGGCAATCCCTTCTCCGCGGCTTGCTTGACCTCGTATGGGGGTACATCGGCGTGGGCGATTGTTACTATGCTGAGCGCCAACAGAGCTACCAGGAAAGCGTCACATATGCTGATGATCGTTAGTCTTGACATTAAATCTCCCTCCTGACTCTATTTAATAGACATTCATAAGGGTATGCGTCCAATCGTGACTCCCGTCATTATCGAACCAGGTGTAGGTCGAGGTATGATAGGCTCCATCCCACGGATCCACATAGTGGACATTGGTGTTAGAGATCCTGTAGCCTCGGATGACTAAGAAATGCCCCCCACCGCCCGTCCATCCCCACCTGGCGATCAGAGGCCAATTGCTGTTTATTTGGCTCTGCATGTCGTTGAATGACTGGTTAGACGCTTGAGCAGTGCTGTTGACGGCCCAATTGGAGAGAATGCTCTGCAAGCTGCCGCCTGTGCCGTACATGGCGTTCGGCTGGTTACAATTGAAGCTTGATGGGCTGGTACAGCAGTCACTCCGACCCCAGGCGAAGTTGGCCATATCGCATTGGGCGGCATTTGTACCATAGTAGGCCAATACCATCTGGGCACAGCCAGCCCAGCACCACTGCGTCTGCTCCTGACGCTTTGCTGGAACGCTGAGGATCTTTTCGTCGCCTGGGGCGGTGCCTCCCCAGCTCCAGGTCTCGCAGCGGGTGTTGTTCCCTTCGTTCGACTCAGGCACCTGGCTGGTGTAGTCAGTATCTATGCAGACTTCATGACTGCCCGGGGTGCTGGTCCTCAGGTTGA
>Ga0209986_10002054_pt1 | contig 18788 bp, 13 predicted proteins | sample BlataG_FD_183168 | JGI IMG/M metagenome (GOLD analysis project Ga0209986, IMG submission 183168) | Deep subsurface microbial communities from Black Sea to uncover new lineages of life (NeLLi) - Black_00105 metaG (SPAdes) (version 2) | ecosystem: Environmental > Aquatic > Marine > Oceanic >... | reverse complement strand
GGCATACGCGACGGCCAACTGCGGCGGCTGCGACATCTGTCTGGGCGAGACGCAGAACCTGCCCGACAGCCATGTGACCGCGCAGAAGATCATCTCCTGCGTGGCCCGCGTCGGTGAACGGTTCGGGGTTCGGCATGTCAGCGAGGTGCTGCGGGGAGCGAAGACCGCCGCGATCCAGCGGTACGGGCACCAGCGGCTCTCGACCTATGGCCTACTGGCCGATCTCGACCAGCGGACCTGCGAAAACCTGGTGCATCAGTTACTCGACCAGGAATATCTCTCCCGCAGCGGAGGCGACCGGCCGGTGGTCACCCTCAATGCCCGGTCCTGGGAGGTGCTGCGAGACCGGCGTGAGGTGGTGCTGCTAGAACCCCGACTCAAGCAGGCGGCCCGCTCCCGCAGCGAAGCCGACGACTGGGAGGGCGTTGATCGCGACCTGTTCGAGCGGCTCCGGCAGTGGCGACGGCGGGTGGCGGAGAGCCGGGGCAAGCCGGCCTGGACCATCCTTGACGACAAGGCGCTTCGCTCGATCGCTCGCGAGCAGCCCGACTCTCCGGCAGGCCTCCTCCGCTGCAAGGGCATCGGGGAAAAGCGACTGGCCGATCACGGCGCGGCGATCCTCGACATCATCCGCAGCGGCGGCTGAAAACATTCGGGCCGCGACTAACCTCCTGCCGGTCCGGTCGCTCCCGCTCACGGCCTCCAGTGAAGGAACAGCGTTGATCAGGGAGGGGTTGCCCGGGTCCGCGAGCGAGTTCCGGCAGCAAGCGAAGCCCGGAGGGCGAACCGCCGCGGTCGGGCAGTGAACGGGGACCTGGATAGCCGGAGTGGACGTCTCGCAAGAGGGCACGAGCACCCCCGACCGGCGGCGTCAAACCTGCTACCCGTTCGGTCGCCCCCGCCATCGATCAAGCAGGACAACCCGATCACAGATCGCTGTCAACGGTCCGGCGGTCGAGGCCGTCAGCAGTAATGAAACTCCCTGCTGACGAACAACGGCCAGCAGGTCGGCCAACGACTGCTGCTCCGCCATCGTGAGCCCGGCCTCCGGCTCATCGACCAGCAGCAGTCGGGGGCCGATCGCCAGGGCCCGGGCGAGTTCAAGCCGCCGCTGTTCCGCCGCTGACAGGTCGACAGCCTGACGCTGCCCCTGCCCGCTCAGGCCGACAAAGGCAAGCAGGTCGGCGGTCCGGTCGGTGGCCGCCGATGACCACCAGTTCCGCCAGCCTGCAACTGCCGCAGCCTGTTCTGCCGCGACCAGCACATTCTCCTCGGCCGTCATCGCCGGAAAGATCCGTGGCTGACGGAAAGTGCGGGCCACGCCCGCGCGGGCGGCCACCTGCGGCGACCGCCGGCCCTGCTGCCAGACCGCGAGGGACATGGTGATGCCGAGTGCCATGCCGCCGGCCAGTGCCATCCAGCCCCGCAGCCTGACCGACCGCTTGCCGGCGGCGAGTCGGTCAAGTGTGGCCGAGTCGAGTGGCAGAAGCCGTCGGTGCTCGTTGGCATCTCCCACCAGATCACTCAGATCGGGAACAGTCGCCGGTCCGATCCGACGCGCAGTCACCGCTGCCTGAAGCTGGTTCCGGAGTTCACGGGCCTCGTCCAACTCGCGGCGGACCGCCAGCACCTCGCGGCCATCGGCGGTGACAATCCGCCAGTGATCGGCAAGTCGATCGATCGCCAGTTCTGCCCGAAAGTAGCTTCGCAGGCGGCTGGCAAAGGTTGCCGGCGTGAACGGTTCATCGACTGCAAGCCCTCGTTTGACAACCGCCAGCCAGAGGCTGTCAACATCGACCGCCGCAGCCGCGGTCAGGAGACCGACGAGCAGACCGCTGGCGAGCACCAGCCAGAAGGTTACCGCCGTGAATGGTCGCTTGAGCCGATGCCCATCGAGCCGCACCGATCCCGACGCGGCAGTCCGCAGCCCCCCGATACAGTCGAGCATTGCCGCCTTGCCCGTGTGCCCTGGGCCAAGTACCGCAACTCCCTCTCCCTCGGAGACGTCGAGTTCAAGATCACGTACCGCCAGGGTCGAACCGACCCTGACTGTCAGCCGGTCGACATCGAGCAGGGGGATGTCGGCGGGGGCCGCAGCACCACCGCGACGGGGCCGGGGACGCCAGGGGCTCATCGGCGGGCCTCACGGAGTTCGGCCACAAGCCGGCGCGAGGGCAGAAGCCCCTCGGGACGAAACCGCATCATCACGATCAAGGCAAGACCGACCAGCGCCAGCCGCCAACTCCCCAGGGTCAGCGGGCCGGCGGCTGAGGACCACGGCTGCAGCTGCTGCAGCCAGGCGTCGGCCGCCGGAATCACCACGATGTCGAGGCCGAAAAGAATGGCCACTCCCAGCAGTGTTCCCGGCAGGCTCCCCAGGCCGCCGAGCATGACGGCGCAGAGAATCGCCACGGAACGGCCGAACCCGTAGCTGTGGGGATCGCCGGTCGTACCCAGATTGGCCGCCGAAAGGCAGCCGGCCAGTCCGATGATCGCAGCAGCAATGGCAAACGCCGAAAGCCGGACGCGGGCACTGGAAATCCCCAGGGTTGCCGCTGCCACCGGATCTTCCCGAAAGGCGATCCAGTCCCGACCGATCGCCGACTGCTCAAGCCGGCGGAGCGCCAGCACCACGGCGACGAGGCAGCCGAGGGCGAGAAAGTAGAACCAGCGGGGATCGATGACAAACGCCCGGCCGAGGTCAACGCCTGCAACGGCCAGCCCCGCCCCCGGTGGTGGAACCGGACTCAGGCCCTGCATGCCTCCGGTGACCTGCTCCAGGTTGCCCAGCAACGCCCGAACCACTTCGCCAAAGCCAAGCGTGACGACGGCGAGTGAATCGCTCCGCAGCCGGAGGGTCGCCGCAGCCAGCAGCCCGCTGACGGCGGCGGTGATCAGCACACTGGCCACCAAGGCTGGCAGAAAGCCGATCTCGAGCGGGTTGGTCGGAACGGTCAGAATGGCCAACAAGAGCCCCCCGATTCCCATGAAGGCGGCGCTGCCCAGGTGCAGTAGCCCGGTGAAGCCGACCACGACATTGAGGCCAAGGGCGGCGATGCAGAGAATCAGCACCGACGTCAGCGGGCCACCGATGCCACCGAAGGTGTCAGCCAGCACCCAAGGGGTGAGGGCCAGCAGCCCAAAGGTCGGCAGTTCCCAGTTGCGGGTGAGCCAGTGCGACAGGCTGGACAGCTGCCGATTGGCAGTCCTCATAATGACCTCCCCGCCGCGGCCGGCCGACCAAAAAGCCCCTGGGGGCGGAAAGCCAGCACCACAATCAGCACCAGAAAGACTGCGGCAACCGCCCACCGGGGACCGACAATGGCGACCGAAACGGCTCGCACCAAGCCCACCAGCAGCCCGCCCACAATCGCTCCCGGGACGCTGCCGATCCCTCCCAGCACTGCCGCGGTGAGCGCATAAAGCCCGGTCTGGTAGCCGAGCTGGTAATTGATGGTGGTGGCATGGATGCCGGCGGCAACGCTGGCCAATCCACCGAGAAAGCCGCCCAGAAAAAACGTGCCGGTGATAAACCGCTCCGGACCACTCGTCCGGCTTGCCGCCCGGGCGACGGCTGCGACCGACCGCAGCGAACGGCCGAAGCCGGTTTTTCGCAGCAGCACCGCCAGGCCGCCCAAAGCGGGTAGGACGATCGCCAAAACCAGCAGATCACCCGTCGGCAGCCAGACACCGGCCGCAAGCCGATCGCCAGTCGGCAACACCTCAGGAAAGGCCTGATCGGTCGGACCGATCCAGAGCAGGCCGATGTTCATCAAGATGAACGAAACACCGACGGCAGAGACCAGTGGTGCCAGGGGTGGGGCCTGCCGCAGCGGCCGGTAGACGACCCGATCGATGGCGACGTTGAGGCAGCCACAAAACAGCCCGCAGCCGATGGCGACCACCATGACCAACAGCCAGCCGGCCAGCGGCTCCAGCGGCAGCGGGCCGGCCAGCGCCAGGGCCGTCACGGCCAGACAGCCGCCCAGCATCACCACGTCACCGTGGGCAAAATGGATCAGGCCGACCGTACCGTAGACCAGTGTGTAGCCAACGGCAATGAGGCCGAGAAAGCCGCCGCTGGTGAGACCGATGAGGCACTGCTGGAGGAAGGAAACAAGGTTCACGCGAGACCGGCACCCGATTGCGGAGGAGGTTCAGGCGATTATCGCCGCTTCGAGTCTTACCCACCACCCTGCCTGCCGCCCATGCCAGTTGCGGGAATCGTCTCCTCGTGGACGAAGCGGCCGTCCCGGACAACACTCACCGACAGTGCCCGCCGCGTCGTGTCGCCATTTTCATCCACACTCCAGCGGCCAAGAACACCGTCGAAATCGGTAATTGCCAGGGCCGCGGCGGCGATGGCCCGGCGGTCCCGAGTGCCAGCCACTGAGATCGCCCGCAGCACGACGCCCGCCGCCTCGTAGCCGCAGAAGGCGGCAGGCTCGGGCAGGCTGCCATACCGCTGCCCATAGGCGAAAGCAAAGGCGGCCCCGCGGGCGGTGGGCCGATCGGGAGCCGGGCCGCCGAATGTGGCAAAGCACCGCCCCTCCACCGCCGCCGGGCCAGCGGCATCGATGAAGGCCTGATTGAGGCAGCCGTCGGGGACGAGGAGCACCGCCTCACTGCCGGCAGCCGCCAGGTCACGGGCGAGCGGCCCACCTTTGCTCTGGGTACTTCCCCCGAAATAGACGAGGTCGGGGTCGGCGGCCGCGATCGCAGCGACGAATGAGCGGAACTCAGCCGCCTGCGGATCGATCGATTCGTGCAGCAGCACCGCCATGCCCCGCTGCCGGCAGCGATCAGCGAACAGGCTGGCGACCCCACGACCGTAAACCCCGCCGTCATCGATGACACAGACCCGCCGCAGCCCGCGGCCGAAGGCCCAGTCAGCCGCCAGGGCCCCCTGCACATCGTCAGCGGGGATCACCCGGACATAGTTGAGCCGCCCAGAAGGGCGATAGATTGTCGGCTCACCCGGCAGCCCGAGCCCCGGCTTGGTTAGCCCCACGGCCGTGTTGGCTGGTGAGACCATCAGCAGATCGGCGTAGTTGAGGATGGGCAGTGAGACCCGGGCTGCCGCCGAATTGAGCGTCCCGATGACAGCCACGACGTCAGGATCGTGAACCGCCCGCCGGGCATTGGCCGCCTCGCCCTCGCTCGTCCAGCGGCCCGCCGCCACCGAGGCATTGTCGAGATCGAGGTATTCCACCCTGAAGGGGCCGGCCCGGCCACCAGCCTCATCAATGGCGAGTCGGATCCCGCGGACGATTGCCTCGCTCGTCCGCCGAGCCGGGCCGGTTCGCGGCAGGCTCGAAACGATTACCACGCGATCGGGCACCGCCGGCCGGCAGCCGAGCAGCAGCACGAGCAGCAGCAACAAGCACGGTGACTTTTTTTGCGGTTTCCGGCGCATCCTTGATGCCTGCCCTGCCTTCGTGTCTTTCGAACCTTCGTGGGAGATCGCCCAGGCATCTCTCTCTATGTTCGCCGGTATTGTGCTCGGTCCGACAAGCCGCCGTTAGAGCTGCTTCACTAGTCGCCAGGCCCGGTGGATACGAGTATTGCGGAAGTCCTCGGGAATCGTCTGCCGGCTGATCTCGCGCATGGTGTACCGAGCGGCCAGCCGCTCGGCATCGAGTTTGAACCGACGGAAGTTGGTCGAAAAGTAGACCACCCCCTCGGCCACCAGATTCTCGGCGACCAGTTCGAGCAGGTCGGCATGGTCCCGCTGCACGTCCCAGTCGTTGTCCACCTTGGCCGACCGCGAATAGGTGGGCGGGTCGACCACCACCAGATCGAACGGCTCCCCGCCCCGCCGCGGCCGATGCTCAAGAAAGGCCCGGGCGTCATCCCGGACAATGTCGTGCCGCCGGCGATCGGGAAAGCCATTGGCCGTCAGGTTTTGCCGGGTCCAGTCGAGATAGGTGTTGGAAAGGTCGAGGCTGGTGGTTGTCGCCGCGGCACCCGCTGCCGCGGCAACGGAGAAGCTGCCGGTGTAGCAGAAGAGATTGAGCAACCGGCGGCCGGCCGCCTCACCCCGAACCAGCGCCCGGGTTGGCCGATGATCGAGGAACAGCCCGGTATCGAGATAGTCCGACAGATTGACCTCGAACCGCAGGTCGCCCTCGGAAATCCAGAGCCTCGTCTGCCGGTCATCGACCTTCTCATACTGGCCGCCCGCCCGCTGCCGCCGGCGGGACTTGAGGAAGACCCGATCGACGGCTACGCCCAGTTCAGTCGCCGCGGCCTCGACCATCCGGTCGAGCCAGACATCATGCTCGATCGCCGTGCGGTCGTGCGGCCGCTCGTACTCAGCGGCATGGAGAAAGTCGCCGTACCGATCGATCACCAGCGGAATTTCGGGGATGTCACGGTCATAGATCCGATAGGCCTCGATCCCCTGCCGGCGGGCCCAGCGCCCGAGATGCCTGGCCCGCTTGGCCAATCGCCGCCGAAAGTCACCCAGCTGATCGACCACCGTACGGCCCGCTAGCGGGTGACGAACCGGTTGGGGATCAGCAACTGCTTCTCCCCCCTGCCCTGCCTCAGCCGGTCGCTGCTCCGGTGACTCCCGCTGCCGTACAAACAGTTCCACCAGCCGGCAGTCGATCGGGCCGTTGGCCAGCGGCAGCCGGCGATGCGGCTTCAGCCCGATCGCCTTCGCCGTCTCAGCCGGTGCCAGCACCGCCGCCCGCCAGCCGCCGCAGCTGATCCGCAGCCAGTCGCCCAGCCGACGGAAGAGTGCCGCCGCCCGGGCCACCGGCAGCCGTTCACCGTAGGGCGGATTGGTCACCACCAGCCCGGGTACAGCCCCCGGCACCACCTCCTCAAAATGACGTTGCTCGATCGTAATGAAGGCATCCAGGCCCGCTGCGGCTGCCGATTCCTGCGCCGCGGCGACCGCCGCCGGGTCGAGGTCGCTGGCCTGAAAACTGCCGGCCGGCTCACCGACCCGCGCCTCGAGCTCGGCCACGATTCCGGCCGCCAGCTGTCGATCAAAGTCGGCAAAGCGAAAGAAGCCGTGTCCCTTCCGCCGGGCTCGCGGCAGGCCGGCCGCGATGCCGGCGGCCTGCGTGGCAGCTTCGATCACCAGCGTGCCAGAACCGCAGAAGGGGTCGAGCAGCGGTTCCCCCGGCTGCCAGCCAGCCAGGCCGAGAATGCCGGCAGCCAGCACTTCTGACAGCGGCGCCTCGACCTTCCCCTGCCGCCAGCCCCGCTGATGCAGTGACTGGCCGGCTGCATCGCGGAAGAGTGTTGCCGTGCCGCCGGCCAGGTGGAGTGCCAGCCGCAGGCTCGCCCCGTGCAGCTGCACATTCGGCCGCCGGCCCGTCGCCGTCCGCAGCTGGTCGACCACGGCATCCTTGACAAGCTGGGCGGCGTAGAGCGAATGGCTGACAAAACTATCGTGGACGACCGCATCGACCCGCAGCGTCTGGGTCGGCTTGAGCTGAGCCGGCCAGTCGATGCTGGCCACCGCCCGGTAGAGCGACTCGGGCGAATCGACCGCAAACCGACCGAGCGGCTCAAGCACCCGGATGGCGGTGCGGCTTTCGAGGACCGACCGGTAGAGCGTCTCGGTGCCCCCGGAAAACTCAACGGTACGGCGGCCGACCCGGAGATCGGTTCCACCAACCGCCTCGAGTTCAGCCGCCAGCAGCCATTCCAGGCCGTCGAGGGTCCGGGCGGTCAGGCGTGGCGGCTCGTCTGCCGCAGCGGGCAGCAGCGGCCGCGGTGGCGGGGGCAGATCAGGGAAAAGTGGCATGCTCGCCTCGCGGTTGTCCGCGGCATCGACGGCGGGACAGGCTGACCGATTTCATCACTCGGAAACTGCTGTCACCCCGGCGAAGCGGTCCTGCATCGCCTGCACCGTCAGCGGCTCGTGCTGGAGGGCCTCCATTGCCCTCACGCAGGCTTCGGCCGCCGGCAGGGTGGTGATGCAGGGCACCCCGTAGAGCACGCTGGCCGCCCGGATCCGGCCCTCGTCAGTGCGGGCCCCCTTGCCACGGGGAGTATTGAAGATCAGCTGCACCCGCCCGTCGATCAAGTGGTCGATCAGGTTCGGGTGTCCCTCTTGGAGCTTCCTGACCGACTCCACCGGCACGCCCGCCGCGGTAAGGGCCCGGGCGGTGCCCGAGGTGGCGATCAGGCTGAAACCGAGGTCGACCAGTCGGCGGGCGACCCCGACCATCGCCTGCTTGGCCGGTTCGCTGGCGACGCTCAGAAAAATGGTCCCTGACTCCGGCAGGACCGTACCGGCAGCGAGCTGTCCCTTGGCAAAGGCGGTACTGAAGCTGTCGCTGACACCCATTACCTCTCCGGTGCTCCGCATCTCAGGCCCCAGAGCGATGTCGACCCCGGCAAACTTCACGAACGGAAAGACGCTCTCCTTGACACTGACATGGGCCGGCACCGGATCGGTAACGATGCCCTGCTCGGCCAGGCTCTGCCCGGCCATCACCTTGACGGCAATCTTGGCCACCGGCACCCCGGTCGCTTTGGCCACGAAGGGGACGGTCCGGCTGGCCCGGGGATTGACCTCGATCACGTAGAGCGTCGGCCCGGACTCCTCTCGCTTCACTGCGAACTGAACGTTCATCAGGCCGACGACCCCGAGACTCTTCGCCAGACTGGTGGCCGCCTGCTTGATGACAGCGATCGTCTCCGCACCGAGACTGTGCGGCGGGATGCAACAGGCAGAGTCGCCCGAGTGGACCCCCGCCTCCTCAATGTGTTCCATCACCCCCGCCACAATCACATCGCTGCCGTCGCTGATGCAGTCGACGTCGACCTCGATGGCATCTTCGAGGAACCGGTCGATGAGTACCGGCTGCCCCTGGGCAACGGCGAAGGCCTCGGCGACGAACCGCTCGAACTGGGCCTGGTCGTAGCAGATCTCCATGGCCCGGCCACCAAGCACGAAGCTGGGCCGCACCAGCGACGGGTAGCCGATCCGGGTCACCTCGCGGCGGGCCTGCTCAAGGGTGCGGGCAATGCCGCTGGCCGGCTGTTTGAGGCCGAGCCGCTCCAGCAGTTCACGAAACTTTTCCCGATCCTCGGCCTGCTCGATGGTATCGACACTGGTGCCGATGATCGGCAGGCCGGCGGCGGAAAGTGCCCGGGCCAGATTCAGCGGCGTCTGGCCGCCGAGCTGCACGATCACCCCGTCGGGATCGATCCGGTCGGCAATGTTGAGGACGTCCTCAGTGGTGAGCGGCTCGAAGAAGAGCAGGTCGCTGGTGTCATAGTCGGTGCTGACGGTCTCGGGGTTGGAGTTGACCATCACGCTCTCGATGCCGAGTTCGCGAAGCGCGAAGCTGGCGTGGCAGCAGCAGTAGTCAAACTCGATCCCCTGCCCGATCCGATTGGGGCCGCCACCGAGAATCATCACCCGCTTCGTGCCGGCCGGCTTCGGCGGGGTCTCGTCCTCATCTTCCCAGGTCGAGTAGTAATAGGGCGTTTCAGCAGCGAACTCGGCGGCACAAGTGTCGACCGCCTTGAACGTGGCCAGAATGCCACGGGCCTTCCGGCTGTCCCGCACATCCTGCTCGGCCGCACCGAGCAGCACGGCCAGCTGGCGGTCGGAGAAACCAGCCTGCTTGGCCCGGCGGAACAGCTGATCGTCACAGCCCGCCAGACTGCCGGCAGCCCGCACTGCCTGCTCAACCTCGACAATCTGGACGAGCTGGTCGAGGAACCAGGGGTCGATCCCAGTCAGCTCATACAGTTCCTCACAGCCGATACCGGCCAGGATGGCATACCGCAAGAACCAGACCCGGTCGGGGTCGGGCCGGGCGACCCGGGCCTTGATGTCATCGAGGGCAGGCTGCTGCGGTGTGCCCCAGAGGTCCTTGCCGTCACAGCCGAATCCGAATGAGCCGACTTCCAGGCCACGAAGGGCCTTCTGGAAAGCCTCCTTGAAGGTCCGGCCGATCGCCATCGTCTCGCCGACGCTCTTCATCTGCGTCGACAGCCTGCTATCCGCCTCGGGAAACTTTTCGAAGGCAAACCGGGGCACCTTGACAACGACATAGTCGATGGCGGGCTCAAAGCAGGCCCTGGTCTTCCGCGTGATGTCGTTGGTCAGCTCGTGCAGCCGCCAGCCGACGGCAAGCTTGGCCGCGATCTTGGCGATCGGGAAGCCGGTCGCCTTGCTGGCCAGCGCCGATGAGCGACTGACGCGGGGGTTCATCTCGATCACGATCATTCGGCCGGTCTGAGGATGAACCGCGAACTGGATGTTGGAGCCACCGGTCTCGACGCCGATGGCCCGGATGACGGCAAAGCTGGCATCCCGCATCCGCTGGTACTGCCGGTCGGTCAGCGTCATCGCCGGGGCGACGGTGATCGAGTCACCGGTGTGAACACCGCAGGGGTCGAAGTTCTCGATGGAGCAGATGACAACGGCATTGTCGTCGGCATCCCGCATCACCTCCATTTCGTATTCTTTCCAGCCGAGGATCGACTCTTCGACCAGCACCTCGCCGACGGGTGACAGGTCGAGCCCCCGCTGCACCTTCTGGTCGAACTCCTCGCGGTTGTAGGCCACCCCCGACCCCGAACCCCCGAGCGTGAAACTCGGCCGGATCACCGCCGGCAGGCCGATCCCCGTGAGGATTTCCCTGGCCTCGGCCAGCGACTTCACCAGCCGGCCCCGGCAGGTATCCAGCCCGATCTTCTCCATCGTCGCCTTGAACTGTTCCCGATCCTCCCCCCGGCTGATCGCAGCAGCCCGGGCCCCGATCATCTCGATGCCATACTTTTCGAGCACGCCATGGTGGTCGAGTTCCATCGCGAGGTTGAGGGCGGTCTGCCCGCCAAGGGTCGGGAGCACGGCGTCAGGCTTCTCGGCGGCGATCACCTTTTCAAGCATCTGCCAGGTGAGTGGCTCGATGTAGGTCCGGTCGGCAGTGCCGGGGTCGGTCATGATCGTGGCCGGGTTTGAATTCACCAGCACCACCCGATAGCCGTCGTCCCGCAGGGCCTTGCAGGCCTGGGTACCGGAATAGTCGAACTCGCAGGCCTGGCCGATGACGATCGGCCCGGAACCGATCAGGAGAATGGTGTGAAGGTCGTCGCGGCGGGGCATCGGGCTGGCCTGGCAGGGCGGAAGAAAAAAACAAATTTTGCCGAGGGTAGCATCCAGCGACCCTTCGGTTCAATCAGCAGCTAGAATCGGCGGAAAACCCCTTGTGATTTTCAGGAGACCACTGCGATGTCCGTTCCGACCCCTGCCCTCGATGCCTTCCGCGACACCCTGCCCGATGATCTCAAGGACATCCGCCTGAACCTCTCCAGCGTGCTGGCAGGCGAGCACCTGCAACCGGCCCAGGCCCTCGGCGTAGCCCTGGCGTCGGCCCGATTCATCCGGGCAGAAAACCTGGCGACAGCGCTGGCAGCCGACATCCGGGCCGGCCTGGGTGAGGCTGCGGCCGGGGTGCTTGCCGATGCCGAGGCGGCCGCTGGGATCATGGCGATGAACACCGTCTACTACAGGTTCCGCCACATGATCGGCAAGGAGAGCTACACGGCCCGCCCGGCCCGCCTGCGAATGAATCGGATGAATCAGCCGGCGACGACCAAAGCCGACTTTGAACTGATGAGCCTGGGCTGCGCCGCCCTGGCCGGCTGCGAGATGTGCCTCAAAACCCATGAGGCGAGCCTGCTGAAACTCGACCTCAGCGAGGACGCCTGCCATGACGCCGTCCGCATCGCGGCCGTCATCAACGCCGCGGCGGTGGGAGCGAGCAGCTGACGCCGCTCACGGCCACCGGACCATCCCTGGCCCCGGGCCGGATAGCGCTGTCATAATGCCACCATGGGAAGTCCCGCCAGCGGATCACCGCCGACCGACCGCCAGCAACTCGACAGGCTGAAGCTGACCCGACTGAATCAGCTGCTTGCCGAGGTCCTGCCGGCCAACCGTTTCTACACGGAGCGGTTCGCCGGGAGTTCCCAGGTCCTGTCATCGCTGGACGACCTGACCGGGCTGCCATTCACCACAAAGGCTGATCTGGTCGATGGTTCTGGCCTCGACGGGATGGCCAACCGGACATGGCCAGCCGACCGCTACGTTCGCTTTCACCAAACGAGTGGCAGTCACGGGCGGCCACTGCCGGTGTGGGACACCGCCGCCGACTGGCGATGGTGGATGGACTGCTGGCGATGCATCTACGACCGGGCTGACCTCCGGCCGGGCGACGGGGTATTCGTCGCCGCCTCCTTTGGTCCCTACATCGGCTTCTGGAGCGGGTTCGATGCGGCAATTGCCGCGGGCGGGCGGGCCATCCCCAGCGGTGGACTCTCGACGGCCGCGCGGCTGGAACTGCTGCGGGCAACCAGGCCGGCAATACTCCTCGCCACCCCCAGCTATGCCCTGAGGCTCGCCGAGGTAGCGGCAGAAACAGGCATCGATGCGGCCCGCTCGTCGATTCGGTTCGTGATCGTGGCCGGCGAGCCCGGCGGATCGATTCCGACTGTGCGTCAGCGGATTGCGTCGGCATGGGGGGCCGACGTCCTCGACCATGCCGGTGCCACCGAGATCGGCGCCTGGGGCGTCGGCGATCGGACTGGACCCGGCCTCGAGGTGATTGAGGACTGGTTTCATCCCGAGTTCCTCGGGTTCGGAACCGGTGCGGCTGCCGCCGATGGCGAACTGGCCGAATTGGTGCTGACAACACTCGGCCGGGCCGGCTGCCCGGTCATCCGCTACCGGACAGGCGACCTGGTCCGTCCCCGCCATCCGACAGCAGACGAACTGGCGGCGGGAGCCTCTCCCTGGGTGCAACTTGAGGGGGGCGTCCTGGGACGGGTCGACGACATGCTCGTCATCCGCGGGGTGAATATCTTCCCGGCGGCCATCGACAATATTGTTCGCGGTTTCCCAGAGGTCGTGGAATACCGTCTCACCGCCAGTCGCCAGGGCAGCCTCGACAGCCTGGCGTTGGCGATCGAAGATCACCGAAACGATCCCGCCCGGGTCGCTCGCGAACTGCAGGTGCGGCTCGGCCTGCGGGTTGAGGTCGAGGTGGTCCCCCTCGGCAGCCTGCCCCGCTTTGAGGGCAAGGGACGGCGGGTGATTGACCAGCGAGACGCTCAACGCCAATAAAGAAGGAAGTGATGTCCGAACCTGTGCCGCAGGCAATTCGTCGCCGGGACGATGCCAGCATCGAAATTGACTGGAGCGATGGCACCAAGGCGTCGTACACGCCGCGACTGCTCCGCGACGCCTGCCCCTGCGCCACCTGTCGGGATCAGCGGGCGGCAGCACCGGCAAAGAATCCACTGCAGGTCCTCAGCCCGGCGGAGCTGACGCCCCTGGCAGTCGCCGGCATGCAGCCGGTTGGTCAGTACGCTTACAAAATCATTTTTTCCGACGGCCACGACAGCGGTATCTACACGCTTGAGTACCTACGGGAACTGGCGTAGCGCAACGCGAGCATCACCCGGCGACAGGATGTCGCCAATGAGCATCAGCAGAACGTCACAAACCTTGGCTTTGTGGCGTTCTGCCCAAGGAAAGCCGGGCACGACGCCCGGTCTTTCCGTGAAGCCAGAAGTCGCCAATGAGCATCAGCAGAACGTCACAAACCTTGGCTTTGTGGCGTTCTGCCCAAGGAAAGCCGGGCACGACGCCCGGTCTTTACCGTGAAGCCAGCTCTTTCGGTGTAGCCAGCAGCCGGTCGGGGATACCCGTGCCCACTCGCTGGACGTTCACGTCGGCCTTCCTGGCCTCCGTTCACTGCCCGTCCGCTTCGCTTCGCCATCCTGGCTTCGCTTGCTTCCGGAGCCCGCTCGTGGGCACGGGCATCCCCGCCCTCGTCAACAATGGTTGCTGCAGGAAGCCGGGAACGGAAGTGAACGGACCGGCTAGACGTTTGGTGCCGCGTCCGCGTCCTCCCCCCATCACTGCCACCCGGCGACAGGAAGTCGCCAATGAGCACCAGCAGAACGTCACAAACCTTGGCTTTGTGGCGTTCTGCCCAAGGAAAGCCGGGCAGGAAGCCCGGTCTTTCCGTGAAGCCAGAAGTCGCCAATGAGCACCAGCAGAACGTCACAAACCTTGGCTTTGTGGCGTTCTGCCCAGCCCGGTCTTTCCGTGAAGCCAGCTCTTTCCGTGAAGCCAGCCGGTCGTGGATGCCCGTGCCCACTCGCTGGACGTTCACGTCGGCCTTCCTGGCCTCCGTTCACTGCCCGTCCGCTTCGCTTCGCCATCCTGGCTTCGCTTGCTTCCGGAGCCCGCTCATGGGCACGGGCATCCCCGCCCTCGTCAACAATGGGTGCTGCAGGAAGCCGGGAACGGAAGTGACCGGACCGGCTGGACGTTTGGTGCTGCGTCCTCGCCCATCACTGCCAACCGGCGACAGGATGTCGCCAATCAGCACCAGCAGAACGTCACAAACCTTGGCTTTGTGGCGTGCTGCCCAAGGAAAGCCGGGCACGATGCCCGGTCTTTCCGTAAAGCCAGACCCAGACCCACCCGGCGGCAGGAAGCCGCCAATGAGCATCAGTAGAACTTCACAAACCTTGGCTTTGTGACGTTCTGCCCGAGGAAAGCCGGGCACGACGCCCGGTCTTTCCGTGAAGCCAGAAGTCGCCAATCAGCACCAGCAGAACGTCACAAACCTTGGCTTTGTGACGTTCTGCCCCAGGAAAGCCGGGCAGGAAGCCCGGTCTTTCCGTGAAGCCAGCCCCACCCGGCGACAGGAAGTCGCCAATGAGCACCAGCAGAACGTCACAAACCTTGGCTTTGTGGCGTTCTGCCCAAGGAAAGCCGGGCAGGAAGCCCGGTCTTTCCGTGAAGCGTGAAGCCAGCTACCCTGCCGGTGGAAAGGCTGGGCCAACGGCAGGCGGTGGAAGCGGCTGGGGGGCTGCTGGCTGGAGCGGAGGGGCCAGCGGGGGTGGCAACGGTGTCGCTCCGCTGGGAACTGCGGGTGCAGCTGGCGGTGGGACGCTGACCGGCTGCACGGGAACCGGTGGCCCACTGCCGGCCGAACGTCGTGCCAATTCGGCTCGGCTGACCACCGACTCAGTCGGCACACTGCCTGCCGGCACCATTGCCAGATCGACTACCCGCTCGTCACGGATCTCCCAAGGCCAGAGATTCTCGGTAACAAAGTCGAGCGGAAAGACTTCGTACCACGGAATTGGGAACGGCTGCCGGACCGTCAGCGTTTCGAAGCCGTCTTTCACCAGCCTGATCTTGCGGGTGCCGTAGTAGACGAAATCGGTCGAGACGGGCGTGGTGCCAATTTGATAGTCATCTACATAGACGAGCGCACCCGGCGGGTTGCTGCGGATGGTCATCCGCCGCTGCACACAACCCGCAGTGATGGTCACCGCCAGCAGGCCGGCCACGGCCATCGCGAACAGACCCAACCGGACAACCCCGGGTTTCCCCGTGGCGGCCGAAAAGCCAGCGGCGGCTGGCTCCGAGCAGGCTGGACGGCGGGCGATCATGTCGGAGACACTAGCCAGCCTGGCGACCCGCCACCAGAGCAACTCGCCGGTCCCCGCGGCCGTCAACAGCCTTTTCGCCGGGGGCAGCATTGGCCCAATCCTGCTACATTGCTCAGCTTGACGGCGTTATCTGCCGGTGGATGGCGACTGGTGATAAACGGTTTCGGATTATCCCGGTGAGGCGAACGGTGGGAAAAGGCAACACGCTGCAGTATCACGAACGGTCCGATGTGGGCCGGAAACGGTCGAACAATCAGGACTCGGCCGCCGTGATCGCCGCCACATCGCCGGCGGAGTACCGCAACCACGGCTGGATGCTGGTGGTGGCTGACGGCATGGGAGCCCACCTGGGCGGTGAGGAAGCCAGCCGGATTGCCGCCACGCGGGTACCGGAGCTTTACTCGGAGTACGGTCCCCAGCGATCACCGCCGGTGGTCCTGCGGAAGAGCATGCAGCAGGCCAACCGTGAGATTCACCGCCAGGGTGAACGGGATCCCGCCTACCGAGGCATGGGGACAACCTGCTCGGTACTGGTACTGCTGCCACGGGGTGCGTTGATCGGTCACGTCGGTGACAGCCGGATCTACCGCATCCGCAACGGCCAGATTCAGCAACTCTCGCGCGACCATTCACTAGCCTGGGAGATCGCGGCGGCAGCCGGCCCGAACAACGATGAAGGCTCGGCAGCTGTTCCCAAAAACATCATCACCCGCTCAATGGGTCCGCACGATGATGTTGAGGTCGATCTTGAAGGGCCATTTCCGATCGAGTTGGGGGACCAGTTTGTTCTCTGCAGCGATGGTCTCTCCGGCAGCCTGCGGGATGAGGAAATCGCCTTGTTCACCGCTGAACTGCCCGCCGAGGAGGCCACCGCCGCCCTTGTCGGACTGGCCCTGATCCGCGGGGCTCCCGACAACACGACCGTCCTCGTCGCCACCGCTGGCCCTGAAGAGGTCTCTCACTATTCCCGCCGCGATACCGCCTGGCCGCTCGACGATGACGGCGTCTCCGCGGCAGCCCGGAACCGCCCCTGGATTCTGCTCGGCATCGCTGCCTGCTGCCTGTTCACGGCGCTCTTGATCAATCCCTGGAGCGATCTGGTGAAAGGCGGCTCCGCGTGGGTCCAGTCGCTCTCTCAAGTTGGCAGCCTCGCCTGCGTCGGCCTGGCCCTCGGCTGCCTGGCCGGGTCGTTTGTCGGATTCATGATGCCGGCTGCCAAGCGTGTCCGCACCCTCGCCCCTGGGAAGCAGCTCGGCAAGGGGCCCTATCGTTCCTACAACGCCATGCCGACGGCGGCCCAGTTCACCGGCATTCTCAACTCACTCGAAGCGGCCGCCGCTGAAATTGGCCCGGCCGGGGGCACGGCTGCTGACCGCCTGCAGGCGGCGACCGGCCAATGCCGCGAACAGGTTGCCGCCGGTGACTTTTCGGCTGCCACCCGGGCGGCCGCCCGGGGCTTCGAGATTTTCACCGGCTACATCGAGGCGAGTCGCGGTGAGGATACCGAGGCCCCGTCAACCTCGCCCAGGGCGGACTAAACCCAGCATGTGCAAAACCGGGCCAGCAAGGGAGTGCGGCCGATGAAGATTATCACCCGCTACGTTCTGTCGGAGATGCTGCAGGTATTTCTGGTGGCACTGGCGGCGCTGACGTTGTTCATGCTGGTTGTCGGTCTGGCCAAGGAGGCCCAGCAGCAGGGGCTTGGCCTGTTGCAGATTCTTGCGATGGTTCCCTATGTACTGCCCGACGCCATGCGGTTCGCCGTCCCCGGCACGATGCTGTTTGCCGTCGCCAGCGTCTTTGGCCGTCTCTCCAGCAGCAACGAAGTCGTCGCGCTCAAGGCGGCCGGCATCACCCCGCTGGCATTGATCTGGCCGGTGGCCGGCCTGGCTATCGCCGTGAGCTTTGCCTGCGTCTGGCTCAACGACGTCGCCGTCTCATGGGGACGGGATGGTGTCCGTGAGGTCGTGGTTCATAGTCTCGAGGAGATCATCTACAGCCGGCTGCAGCAACAGCGTTCCTACAGCACGCAGCAACTGGCAATCAACGTCAAGGGCGTGGAGGGCCGACGGCTGATCCGGCCGACAATGTCCTTCCAGCCGGGTGACGGCAGCCCCGGCGTCACGCTTTCAGCGATGGAGGCCGAACTCGAGACCGACGCCAAGGCCGGCAGCCTGACGGCAATCTGTCGCAACGGCACAGTTCGTATCGGTGATGTTGAGGTCGCCTTCCCCGACACCATCGAACGGGTGATTCCGCTCGATGCGATCAATCAGAAGAGCCTCGCTCAACGGAGTCCCTCCGAGATCGCGATGGCCGACTTCCCAGCAGCCCGCGCCGAGCATCAGGCCGATATCGACCGGCTTGAACAGCAGATTGCCGGCCGGCTGGCGACGGCTCTGCTGACCGGGCAGCTGCCACTGACAACGCCGGCCCATTCGGCCGGCGAACGGTCTCTGATCGAATGGAACCAGAGCCGGCTCAACCGGATCGAGATGGAGCCCTGGAGACGCTGGGCGAATGGCTTTAGCTGCCTCGCCTTTGTGCTGGTCGGCGCACCGATGGCCATCCGGATGCGGAATGCCGACTTTCTGACCAGTTTCTTTCTCTGCTTCCTGCCGATTTTGCTGGTCTATTACCCGGTCTTTATGGCCGGTGTCTCCCAGGCCAAGTCGGGGGATCTACCACCGATCGCGGTCTGGGGAGGCAACCTGCTGATCGCCCTCTGGGGCCTCTGGCTGCTCCGTGGTGTCATCCGCCGTTAGCCATCTTCGAAAGCAGCCAATCACTGCGGCCGGTTTGCAACGGCGGCTGAATCTGCCAGACTTTTGCCCGGCAGTCGGGTAGCGGGCCATTCGCGACCCTGCTGCCAAACCGCTCACTACGTTTCCTCAAGCACCACGTTTCCTTTTAGGAGTTTGCATCGATGGGTCGTCCCGTCACGCTGTTCACCGGCCAATGGGCCGATCTGCCGCTGGAAGATCTCGCCCGCAAGGCACGCGAATTCGGCTACCAGGGGCTGGAACTCGCCTGCTGGGGCGATCACTTCGAGGTTGACAAGGCCATTGCCGACGCCGGCTACTGCGCTGCCAAGCGAGATCTGCTGGAGCAGCACGAACTGTCGGTCCATGCCATCTCCTGTCACCTGGTCGGCCAGGCGGTCTGCGACCGGATTGACCAACGCCATCAGGCGATCCTGCCACCGGCAGTATGGGGGGATGGAGATCCTGCCGGCGTCAACGAGCGTGCTGCCGAGGAAATCAAGCAGACGGCCCGGGCTGCCCAGAAGCTTGGGGTTTCGGTTGTCAATGGCTTCACCGGTTCGGGCA
>Ga0209986_10002053_pt1 | contig 18789 bp, 20 predicted proteins | sample BlataG_FD_183168 | JGI IMG/M metagenome (GOLD analysis project Ga0209986, IMG submission 183168) | Deep subsurface microbial communities from Black Sea to uncover new lineages of life (NeLLi) - Black_00105 metaG (SPAdes) (version 2) | ecosystem: Environmental > Aquatic > Marine > Oceanic >... | reverse complement strand
TCATACTGACCTCCTGTGCTACTTTACGAAAAAGTATGATTCTTGACTGCATAGACTCCAGAAACCGCCATTGTGAATCCGGCAAAGGCGCCCGCCTCAGGTGGGGACTCGCGATGGAGCTGGACTTATGTCACAATTTGTGGGCGGCAGATGTCCACATCTGCCCCGACCTTATGGGAGGTAACTAAGTAATGGAAAACATTCGCGTTGTTTTTGTGTCCATTCCGCGCGACGAGGCAAACAAGCTTGCCCGGGGCCTGGTGGAAAAGCGCCTGGCGGCGTGTGTGAACGTTGTGCCTAAGATCGAGTCCTATTTCTGGTGGGACAACAAGTTAGAGCATGACGAGGAAGCCCTTTTGATCATCAAGACCACGCAGCAGCGCTTTGACGAACTGCGCGCCTGGGTCGTCGAAAACCACCCCTACGACCTGCCTGAAATCATCTCCCTACCCCTCTCCGACGGCCTCTCCGACTACATCGAATGGGTCAAAAAGGAGACGGAGCGGGGGTAGGGATGGTATGGACAATGTGGGATTGATAGAAAGTCCCTGTAGCCCACCCATCGGGTGGGTTATACTCAAGGACATACCAAACCGAAGGTGATAGTTTTGAATAAGACCATATTCTTCGAGCCTACGCGCCGTATAACCTCTGGGTGTGATGTTACGGAATATGTTTTTCCATTTCGCGTGGTAGACACCACCTTGGTCGGAGGCCCAGATGAAATTCTCCAAAGTTCTCACCATGCTATAAAAGTTGCGGTCACCCGAACTTTGTCTTCTAGTTGGGACTTTACGGATGACAACCTTCACCGCGTTATGTTCGAGTACGGCAAGAGGCATGTAATACAAAAGGTGCAGGATGGAACATTGCGGGAGTTCGAAGAGTTAGATCTCCACACCGCCAATGCCCCGTGTCCTTGTCCATTCGATCCAGCACAAATCGAAAATCCGATGGGAGCGGTTATCACATTGGAGTCAAGCAGCAAGAAACTCATGGAGGATTCCACCTTCTTGCAGCTTGCGGCTTCGATTATTGATGCAAGAGACAATATCAACGCTATATTTCATCAGAAGCACAATGAAAAGCTTATTATTATCGGTGAAGAACGTGATTTACTCCAATTCTTTCGCGACGCTAAATCCAAAGAGGAGTTTTTCTTCAGATTGAGTGCACTCTCGAATGCTTCAACCAAGATGAATGTGGAATGTCTTCGCAGTTTGGCTGGAATCACCGATACACAAGTGAAATCAATTCAGTTATTGGAAGCATATCTTCGCAAGCATAGCATTTTAGAGCAGCGTATTATTGATACACTTCGCAACATAAACAAACTTAGACAAGGTTATCCTGTGCACGGGGACAGGTCGAAAGGCGTATTAGAAGCTCATGCATACTTTTCTTTCGAGTACCCAATAACCAACTATAGGGAAGCGTGGGAAACGCTTTTGTTGCATTATCTCGAGGCTCTACAGAAATTGCTAGAGGTGTTGAAGAATTAGTCCCTGTAGCTCACCCATCGGGTGGGTTATACAAAACCCACCTGTTAGGTGGGGTACCGGTATATCTTGCAAGGGGTGATATCGAGAAGGCCAACGCTGACGCTGATACCGCACTAGTAGTAAATCCGGTCATGCCAGGTGCTCTTTTATTGAAGGCTATGGCTTGCGATAGAGGCGGAAACGCATCGAGTGCGAGGAAATATTACCAGAGGTATGTGGTCAATGCTTCGCTCCATGATAGTGAGCTAGTTGCTTTTGCTAAAGATCGCATGATCGAATTGACTCCATAATAACATTCTTGTTGAGTAACGTAGGTCGGAACCCCCGTGGTTCCGACAATTATCTGGATTCCCGCTTTCGCGGGAATGACGATTTAGTTGCGGCGACTCCAACACATTCTGTTGATGGTGGGTGAAACCGTTTGACATTGCTCATTATCCAGCCCACATTCTTTTTCTATGGCGGACGAAGAAGAAAAAGACCAACCCGCCGAAATCGGCTCCATGCCGTTTCTTAACCACCTTGAGGAACTGCGCCGGCGGCTTCTCAAGTCGCTGCTGGCGCTGGTGCTGATGACGGCGGTGGCCTACTACTTCAAGGACCACCTCATGGCGTTCATCGTGGAGCCCCTCGGCAATGTCAAGCTCCACGTCACCCAGGTCACGGGCTCGTTTTACGCTTACCTGAAAGTGTCGCTAATCGGCGGCGTCGTGGGGGCGGCGCCAATCGTGTTTTATCAATTGTGGTCGTTTGTAAGCCCCGGCCTGTACCCACGGGAGAAAGCCCGCGTCTTTCCGCTGGTTTTCGTTTCCACGGTGCTCTTTTTGATCGGAGCGGCGTTTTGCTATCTGGTGGTGCTTCCCTACTCGCTCAAGTTCCTCATTGGCTTTTCCGGCGACCTGCTCAGCCCGATCATTACCGTCGGCAGTTACCTGACTTTCGCCGGTATGCTGGCTCTGGCTTTCGGCGTCGGCTTTGAAATGCCGGTGGTGGCCTATTTTATGGGGAAGGTCGGCATTATCTCCTCGCGCTTCCTGGGCAAAGGCAGGCGCTATGCTATCGTGTTGATTCTTATCACCGCCGCTATTCTCACCCCCACCCCTGACATCGCTACCCAGCTCATGTTGGCCGGGCCGCTGTACCTGCTGTACGAAATCTCCATCATCATCGTGAGGGTCACGGGTAAGAGGAAATAGAAGACTTTGTCGGGTTTCTCCCCGCCAAAGGCGGATCGGAACCTGACCTACTTTGTTGCAGGCTTTATGAACCTATGTTTCAGGGCCAGGCCTAATAGGACGAGGAAAAAGGGATCCACTACAAACCGAAAGCGGTTGTTTTCACCCAACTCGAAAGCGTTACCTACAATCGTAACGTACACGAGGTTCAACCAGATAAACAGCAGCGTAAGAGCATAAGGAGAACTCATCGACCTGCGCCTGAAGGCCTGCCTGAGCATAACGAAGCCATAAACAATCACCACCAAGTATCCCAGAGCTGTAAGCAGCCCCGTATTAAGGAACGCCCGGTCGTCGGTGATCTCCTTCTCATATTGTAACTGCCCGCATAAGATCAGGTTGTAGGCCCTGTCAATGACGCCTATTTTTTGGCGGTTGTCTTTCAAGAACGAGTAAGAGCTGGTCGGAATGAAGTAGATCATGAGCGATTCAAACAGACTCCCGATATAGGTGCCCGGATAACGGGGGAGAACATATAGAGCGTCACGCCAGTATTGCCGGGAGATATTGATATAAGTGAGATTGTTCAGATTGGGCGCCTCGGTTGACTTCTGCGTCTGATCCAGAACAGGGATGCCGGTTGATTCCGCCAGCGGAACATGGGAATGGCGCTGGTATGTCTCCAGTTTACGAAAGGGTTTGATGAGAGACAAGGTGGAGAGTTTTCCCTGATCGATAAGGCTGAAGCGATCGCTCAACGGCAGCCTCCACGTAGTCAATCGTGCGAAATTCATCCCGAACCAGGTACTGCCGCTAAAACCTCCGAACTCATGGGCGTTCTTGGCATACAGAAGAAAACAGAGCAGGAACGGGACACCGGCCGCCAGCGCGATCTTTTTCCAGTTCTTTCGCCGGTACCAGATCAACGGGATCGTCAGGATTAGGAACCATATTGGATGGAATACGCTTCGTGTCAGGACGAACAAAGCCAACAAGGCAAAGAAGATTGCCAGATGACGAAACCGTCCGAACTTCAAATAGCGGTGCAGCAGTAACGCCGACAGACAGAGAGCCGTCGCGATGGGGTAGGTATAAAAGAGAAAGTCCTCATACAATACGCATGACGGACTGGCCACAAATATAATCGTCAAAATGGAGCTGAGTCTGCCCGACAGGCCTAAGCTCGTCATCAACAGATAAAGTGAAATGCTGAGCGTCAAACCAAAGGCGAGGAAAATAACGTGAAACGCGAGCGCTTCGTGCCCTGGTAACAGCTTCAGGACAATTCCGAGAAAGAGGTTGAAAAGGGGTGGCTGGCTATGGAGATAGTATAAACTTTCAAACAGGTTAGTGCGCAGCAGTTGGGGGTCGATAAACTGCCAGTAATAGTCCAGAGGCCCTATATCGAACCGTACCCCCATGATGAAACAGGCTATTCTGGACAGAACGAAGGCAGTTATGACATACGCCAGAGGGGTGATATTGAGTCTTCTGCGTACAGCGTGGCTGTCTCTTTTTCGAGGCACAGCGAGGCATCCTTTGGCTAAACCGAATCGTGCGCGTCCATACTTGATACAGTCGGCATTCCCCGGTAAAGGTCAGCGCCAAGATGTCAGGTTGGGCGTTTCGAGTCAAACAGAACATTAGCCGAGAGACTGAAAAGGCGTGCGGAATGGGTGGAGCATGTATGCAAAGATTTGCGTTCAAACTCCTTGTAGGAATTAGCAAAGAATCTAGCCTGGTTTCAATTTGGAACGCGTTAGCTAGTGCTGGTAACACGCTTCCAACTGAAGTAGGTAGTTTATTAGCAAGCGTCGCAATTACTTAGACAAACCTCCGGTTGTACTGGTCTGGATTTACGGAAGGCGGCACGGCCTGTGCTGTTATAAGTGCTACAACTTAAATGGGTACCGATAGACCGATGCCCATATAAACAGAATAGGGAGGAAGTTGCCGTGAAGAAAAGACCCTTCCGAAAGTGGCTGATTCTCTTCGTTATGACTGAAAGACTGCTGGAACTGGCAGTCATAGGTCTATCTATATGGCTTGTCAGTAAGGGCCACATGGTCGTGAGTTTTTACCTCGCTATTGCACTGATCTTCATAAGACGTCGTCGGACTGATGATCACCTCAAAATGATAATCAGCGATCTGTTCCCAAACGGAAAACATTACAACTCAATTCACCAGAGGAATTCTCTTATGTGTCCATTATTGACGAGGATGAAGTCGGCCGGGAAGAAGATGTGGCAAAAACGTACGAAAGAGTGAGGCTGCGCTCCGGTCGCTTGTTGACAAATTGATTGTCTGAGATTACATTATTGCAGGCTATATAGAGCCAGCGGGCGTAATTCAGTGGTAGAATGCAAGCTTCCCAAGCTTGACGTCGTGGGTTCGACCCCCATCGCCCGCTCTTTTTAATGGAACTGTCATGAAAATTATTAGTGTCGACCCCGCCTCACCATTGTTCGGCCATGTCCGCCCCGGCTACAAAGTCGTGGCGATAAACGGCAAGCGTGTGCTCGACGCGATTGACTTCCGCTACCGAACTGCCGATGAGCGCTTAACGATCCGGTTTGCCGACCGCCGGGGACGAGAGCTGGAGTTTCAATTTGATGAACTCAGCCCCGGCAGTCTCGGCCTGACGCTGGATGATGACAGGATAAGACGGTGCAACTGCGATTGTATTTTTTGCTTCATTCACCAGCAGCCGAAAGGGCTGCGCAGCAGCCTCTATATCAAAGATGAGGACTACCGTCTTTCCTTTACCCACGGTAATTTCATTACTCTTTCCAACCTGACGGAGCAGGATATGGCGAGGATCATCGAGCAGCGGCTTTCGCCTCTGTATGTCTCTGTGCACACGACCGACGATAGCCTGCGGCGCAGTATGCTCAAAAATAAAAGGTTGGTGCCAATCCTACCTCGCTTGCGACGCCTTGCGGAGAATGGAATCACCATTCACTCGCAGGTGGTGCTCTGTCCCGGCATCAACGATGGCCCCCAGTTGGAAAAGACGATCGACGACCTCTCGCAGCTATACCCCGGCCTTGAGACATTGGCGGTGGTGCCGGTTGGCCTGACCAGATATCGTGATAATCTTCCGCGCTTGCGCACTTATACCGGCGATGAAGCGGCGGCCATTGTTGACTTAATTGAGGCTCGCCAGAAAGATTTGCTAGCCAGGCTCGGCACCAGGTTTGTCTGGCCGGCGGATGAGTTCTACGTCCTGGCGCAGAGAGATTTTCCCGGGCGGGCGTCATACGAGAAGATGTCTCAGTTCGAGAACGGCGTCGGGATGGCGCGCGAGTTTCTCACCATGTTTAACCGTCGTCAGGCGCGGCTCAAAGAGATACGCTCCAACAGGCGGGCGCTGTTCTTGACGGGCCATTCCGCGCATTCATTCCTGAACCGGCAGATTGTGCCGTTTATTCAAAATGAACTCAGGCTGCGCCTGTCCCTGCACCCTGTCTGCAACCGATTTTGGGGGGAGATGGTTACGGTGTCGGGCCTGCTGACGGGGCAGGATCTACTTGACCAGGCCCGAAAAATGGCAGATGAGCTTGACGTTGTTGTGTTGCCGCCGAACTGCATGAACAGCGATGATCTCTTTTTAGACGATATGTCTCTTGAGCAATTTCAAAACGCTTTAGGCAAACCAGTCGTTGTCGGGCGATACAACCTGGCTGAGAGCATCAGAGAAATCTTCGTATGAGACTGCCCACTGTTGCCATTATCGGACGCCTTAACGTCGGGAAGTCCTCGCTGTTTAACCGCTTGCTCCATAAGCAGGTAGCGGTGGTGGACGAGCAGCCGGGCGTTACCCGCGACCGCAACTACGCCGTCTGTGACTGGGCTGGAGCAAGTTTTCGCCTCGTTGATACCGGCGGGATGGCGCCGGGGACGGACGATCTGATGGAGAAGCTGATCCATGACCAAACAGAGTTTGCCATAGTCGAATCAGACCTGGTGCTTTTTATCGTAGACACGCATGTCGGGGCTGATCCGGTTGACCGCCGGATCGCTCGGCGGCTGCACCAGTCCGGTAAGGAGTGCCTCCTGGTTGCCAACAAGGTCGATAATGACCGGCTTGAAAATGAGATATTCGAGTTTCTGGCGCTGGGCCTTGGCGATCCTGTGCCGGTCTCGGCCAAGGTTGGGCGGGGCATCGGGGAGCTTCTGGATAAAGTGGTCTCGGCGTTTCCCGTGACCGATCAGACTGCTCACGTCGACGAAAGCGCCATCAAAGTAGCCTTAGTGGGGCGGCCGAACGTCGGTAAGTCTTCCTTCATCAACCGCTTGATTGGCCAACCACGGCTACTTGTCACGCCAATCGCCGGCACCACCCGTGATGCCGTGGACACGCCGTTTGAGATGGACGGTCAGAATTATATCTTGATAGATACCGCCGGGCTGAGGCGAAAATACAAAATTCGCGAAAACATTGAGTTCTATACCACGCTGCGCACGGTCAGGGCCATCGAAAACTGCGATGTTGCGGTAGTTCTCGTCGACGCCGTGGAGGGACTCACGACCCAGGATCAGCGGATTCTGGAACAGGTCTTTGCCAACCGTCGGGCGGCGGTGCTGGCCGTCAATAAGTGGGATCTCGTTGAAAAGGACCCCGCTACGGCTGATCGTTACACGAAGGCCATCAACGCCATCCTGGCCAAGTTTGCTCACTTGCCGGTTATCTATGTTTCATCCCTGACCGGACAGCGCACCGCCAAAGTGATGTCGCTGGTTGCGCAGGTCTACGCTGAAGCCAGAAAGAGAATCCCCACCGCCGAGCTCAATGAATTTCTCCAGAAGGCGCTCAAAAGGAAGCGCCCACCGGCCCGACAGGGGAAGTACATCAAGATCAACTACGTCGCTCAGACAGAGGTAGCGCCGCCGACATTCGTTTTTTTTACCAACCAGCCTAAGTTGATTGACAAGTCCTATATCGGGTACCTGAGCAACCAGATTCGGCGGGAATATGGGTTTGAGGGGGTTCCCTTCCGCGTGAAGTTTAGGAAGAAATAGCGGGCTCCTGCTTCACCTCGACCATCTGAAAAAGAGCGGCTTTTCTGAAAATTTTCTCTTGACAAGCACGATTGTTTATTCTATTTTGTAGAGGAAATAACGAGCAAACAAACTGATGGAGAAATGTTTTGGGTAAAGGTGAGTATTTGGGTGAGTTTGAGCAGATAGTACTACTTGCCCTTATTAAGCTCGGGAGAAACGCTTACGGGATGACAATTAGACGAGAGATTTCCAAGCGAACAGAACGAGAGGTCTCAATCGGCGCTGTTTACACCACTCTCGAACGGATGGAAAAGAAGGGGTATGTCTCATCCCGCATTGGCGATCCCACACCGGAAAGAGGTGGCCGGGCAAAGAAGTACTTCAAGGTTGAGGCACTGGGCGAGAGAGCTCTAAATGACTCACGCGAAGCACTGCTGAAAATGGGGCTTATCCTTAAGCCGTTGGTGGGGACAGGATGAAAGATCAAGATTTCGAGATCATAGCAGTCCGCAGGAAAACCGGAATCTTCCAGATAGAGGTTAATTCCCGATTTATTACATACGCCAATGATCGTTTCCGAGAAATCTTCGGATACCCGAAAGCTAAGCTAGAGAATATGCCGATCCGGGAGCTTTATCTTGATGAGAAGGTGGCGCGCGAGAAGGTCGTAGTGAAGTATCCGACAAGCAGTGGACCTCCATCACCGAGTGTTCAATTGATGCCAGCAAGACTTGAATACTATCTTTGCCTCTTTACGCCCAAGAAGGTCCGGGAACATATATTGGGAGACCTAGTTGAGGAATATACTAGCACAATCCTTCCGAAGTTTGGTCCAGAACGTGCCCAAAGGTGGTATCAGTGGCAGGTATTCACCACTGTTTGCTCCTACCTTAAGTCACGACTCCTGAAAGTGATTACCTTCGGTTGGCTGGTTTACAAGGCTGAGGTAATGTTTCGCCGGTTTATGAATTGAACGTTAATCACCGTCAGCGACATAACATGGCTCATGGTTCGACTCTGCTCACCATGACATAGGGCGGTTGTCATGATAATGCTCACACAACATGACGCTGTAAATAAAGTGGCCGCCAGCCGTCATAGGAGCGGAGTCGAAGGATGACTTTATTCCACGGTTCACGTTCTGGCGGGCAAGACCTGACAAAACATAGCAAGTAGTTCATTTTCCCGCACAACCACCGGTCTCAGGCTCAAAAACATCGTCTTCGCTGTCGATATATCTTTTATATGCCTGCTCATGTCGACATCGATGACAAGCTGAACGAGCTGGAGTCCAGACTCGAAGCCACCAAGGCCCAACTGCGCGATCTGGCCACTATGGGCGCGGTCATTACCTCCATTCAAGAGATCAATGCCGTCCTTTCGGTTGTCATGGATATGGCCATCAGGCTTGTCGACGGTGAGGTTGGCCTGATCATGCTGGAGGAAAACGACCAGTTGAGAGTGAAGATCAGTTGGGGGGTGAACGAGGAATTTGTGCGGTCGTTGATGTATCAGGATGGCATGGATCTTCCCAGTTACTGCTTCCAAGCCCGCCAGACCGTTATCCTTAACGATCTCGGGATCAAGGACAAAAACGGCCTGTCAATAGAATCGATTATCTGTCTTCCCATTCAAACGGCCGACACCTGTCATGGCGTGCTGATGGCCATCAACAAAGCGGAGGGGAACAGCTACGATGAGGAGGACAAAGAGATACTGGAGATGCTGCTTAACTTTGTCGCCGTTGCCATCGACAACTCGACACTTATCAAGGACAAGCTCAAACAGCAGAAGGTTGCCCAGGAGATGGCAATCGCCCGGCAGATACAGGAGACGATCCTGCCGCAGGATATTGACAGCATTACCGGCGTCGAGATTGGCGCCGTCTACTTTCCCGCCAGAGAGGTTGGCGGAGATTTTTACGACATCCTCAAGCTCGATGACATGCGTTTCATGGTTGTGATTGGAGATGTATCCAACAAAGGGGTTCCTGCGGCTTTAGTCATGTCGGCCGCTTCCGGTATTATCAGTTCCCTGTTGTCGGCCAATCCGGAGATTGCCGTCTTAGAGCTGGCCGAACGATTGAACGACCTGTTGGCCAACGAGATAATCAAAGACCGCGAAATGTTTGTCACCCTCTTTTTCGCAAAATTTGATCTGGAAAGCTCGTGTCTGACTTACTGCAACGCCGGCCACCTGCCGGGACTTTTCTGGGACGCTGAGAAGCAGGAAATATCCGAGCTGCCCGTGGGCGGACCGATTGTAGGACAGTTTGCAGGGACTCGCTTCAAACAGGGAGAAAGAAACCTGGCAAGCGGCGATCGCTTGTTTCTCTTTACGGACGGTTTAACAGAAGCCGCCGACGCTGACAACAATCTGTTCAGCCGCGAGAGGGTGGAACAGGTCTTCACCGCTGAAGTGGGGCTGCCCCCCAAAGATTTCTGTCTGAAAGTCAAAGAATGGGTTGACCGCTTCGCGCAAGGGTCGTCGGAGGAAACGCACGACGACTTTACCATTCTGCAGGTCAAGGTGAAGTGATTATGCCTAAGTATGAATTCACCTATTTATCAGCGGTGGCGTCAGAAGACAAGATGCTTGACGAGCTGGCGACCGTCTTGCACATCAACGGAATACCCGAAGACCTGCAAAACTGGTTTATGCTGGCGATTTCAGAGGCATTTACTAATGCCCTGGTTCATGGAAACAAACTCAATCCCCACAAGGCAATAAAATTGGCCCTCAATATAAACGAAGGCCTCCTTACTGCCGATATAACTGACGAAGGACAGGGAGGACTGGCCAAAATCAAGCGCCGGCAGCCCCCCACTCTGCTCTCGGAAGGTGGGCGCGGAGTAGATCTCATGAGGCACTATGCGAGTGTCGTGAGGTTTACCGAAACGGAAGGCGGGGCCTTAAAGGTCTCCCTGCGATTCGATCAGATAAAAGAAAATGAAGTAGAGCGTTACACTTAGTTGACTGTGGAGGAGATCATGGAAATCACCCTCAGAGAAGATGCAAACGTGACCACTCTCAGCCTGAAAGGCAGGTTGGATCTGACCAGCGGTTCGGCTCTCAAGGAGCAGATCATACAACTGTTCGAAAAGGAAAAGACGGCCATTCATCTCAATCTCGGCGAAGTTGAGTTCATCAATAGCTCCGGCCTGGGATCTCTGGTGTCGATCATGAAGGAGATTCGGCTGCGCAAGGGTCGTCTGACGCTGTCGAATCTGGCCAGCTACGTGCAGGAGATTTTTGAGATCACGCAACTGTCACACATCTTTGAGATCTTTGCTACCGAAGAAGAGGCCATCAACTCCTACCAGGCCGTCACCGCCGGCTGACACGGCGCGCTGCCTGATCAATAAACAAGAAAGGGGTCTGGCTCATGAGTAACGTTATCGATCGGATAGGGCAGCTTCTTGCGCAACTGCAGTCGCCTGACTTTTACGAACGTGAAGAAGCCGTCAAAGAGCTGGGGACATATAGCGAGGATGAAGCCGTTGCCGGACTGGTACTAGCTCTTGAAGATTTCGACCTGGGCATCCGGGAGCTGGCGGCCGACCGTCTGGGACAGATGAAGGGGGAGATTGTGTCGCAGCTTCTGATTCGTTTTCTGAGCCACGGAGACATTGGGACACGGAATCTCGCGGCTGAGATACTGGTACGAATCGGTCGACCGGCCGTCCCACCCCTCATCGAAGCCATCGACAACGATGACCATGATATCCGCAAGTTTGTGGTGGACGTTCTGGGCCTGATCAAAGATGACGCAGCCGTGGAACCCTTGTGTGGACGCCTCTTCGACGAAAACCCCAACGTGGTTTGCTCCGCGGCCGAAGCCCTGGGCGAAATTGGCTCCAGCAAGGTAATAACGGCCTTGGTAGCCGCTTATGACAGAACTGAGGATGTTCGCCTGCAGGCGGTCGAGGCGCTGGGAAAAATCGGCGATCCCTCCGCGCTGGATACCCTGTTCGGATACCTCAAGTCGGATGATCCGTTGATATTGTATGCGGTGATTGAGGCCATCGGCAGCATTGGCCTGAAAGATTCGGTCAGTAGTCTGCGAAAGTATCTGTATCACAAAGATCCCACTATCGCAGAAGCAGCCCTCACGGCGATCATCAACATCAGTATCAAACATGGCGGAAAGATCGACTGCGATCTGCCGCTGGACAGGTTCACCGGCTTTCTGTTCGGCGGCATCAAAAACAGGGACAAAAACATCACTGAATTCACTCTCAATCGCCTGACTCACTGGTATGGGCAGGGGATTGTGAAGTCCCTTCTGGACGTTCTTGATTTCGTTGACGAAGACACTCTCAAACGTGTGTCAGAGATTCTTGGAGAGGCTGGTCCCTCCGCAGCAGAGCTCATCCTGGAGAAACTGGCGGGCGCTTCCTCCGGGACCAAATTGGTTCTGCTTGATATCATCAAGCAGTTTATCGATGACGATATTGCCCAAAAGCTGGAAGCCTTCGCCGACGATCCCGATCCCGAAGTTCGCCAGAAGGTTGCCTATACCCTCGGTATGGCCGGGTATGCCGGCGCGGTAGCCACTTTGAAGAAACTGGCGGTGGATGAAGTTGGTCATGTCCGCGCTGCTGCCTTTGGTGCTCTCGGGTGGTTGTGCTCGGAAGAAGAAGCGGATTTTTTGTTTATGGGCTTGCAGGACAAATATCCAGATGTCCGGGAGGCGGCTATGGGCGCTCTCGTAATCGTGAGTGGTCCCAAGGTGGTCGCCAAGTTTACGGCCGACCTTTATCACCAGCAGGTGGAGCGGCAGCGCCTGGCGGTAACGGCCCTCGGCCTGATAGGAGAAACCGAAGTGGTCGACCCGCTGATCAAGGCCATCAATCATCCCGAAGCTTCCGTCCGCAAGTCGGCCATCAATGCGCTGGCTCGGATTGGTGAGGTTATCAATGTGCAACCGTTGACACTGGCCCTAAACGATGAGAACAGTGGCGTCCGCAAGGCGGCGATATCGGCTCTTATTGCCATTCGGGGAGAGCAAGCTGTTGCTGAAATCAGATTCCTATTGGATGATGAGGATGTCTGGGTGCGCTACCATACTATCAGTTCGATCGGCGCTTTGGGTCTGGAAAAATTCAGTGACTACCTTATGCCTTATCTGGAGGATGAACAGGACATCCTGAAGATCGCCGCCACCAAGGCTCTGGCTCAAATGGGGTGCAGGCGGGCTCTGCCGGAGCTGAAGAAACTTCGCCGGGAAAAGAATAAGGACATCGTCGAAGCTGTCGAGATAGCTGTCTCCAGCCTTGAGAGGGGACGACGGTGAGAACGCACTCTATACTGGTCGTGGACGATGAGCTACTGATCCGGGACCTGCTTTACGACTTCTTTCGCGGGCAGGGATGGGAAATTGCCGTCGCTGAGAACGGAGAAAAGGCGCTTGAGATACTGCGCTCGCGGCAAATCGACCTGGTCCTGTCGGATATCAAGATGCCCCAGATGGACGGGCTGGCGCTGACCACGGAGATGAGAGAGTCCTATCCCGATATCCCCGTCGTCCTGATGACCGGCTATCCTTCGATTGACTCGGCCGTGACGGCCCTCAGGTGCCAAGTCGTGGACTATATTACCAAGCCTTTTAACATCCATAAGCTCTACAAAGTCATTGAGTCGAAAGTGAAGGAAAAGGAGGGCTGACGTCGCACACTATGTCTGAATTGGCGGTCAGGAGAATTCTGGTGGCCGACCGCGAACCGGAGGTTCGCCGGAAACTGGCGGATTTCTTTGAAATGATCGGTTACCAGGCGGATGTCGTGGCGAACGATCAGGACGTCCTGAGCAAGGCGGCTGCCCACGACTACGCTGTAGCCTTGGTGGATTGCCGACTTTCGGGGGACAGTGGCCTCGATGTGCTGGCCGAACTGTCTGCCTCTTGCCCGGAAACTTCGGTCATCATGCTAAGCGCCGAGCCGACGCTGGAGATCGTTATCGCCGCCTTGCGAAAGGGAGCTTTCGATTTTGTGGTCAAGCCGTTTGACCTTACCGAACTGACCGAGATAGTACACAAGGCCGCCGACCAACACGAATTGCTGAAGATGTATCAGGTGGTGTCCGCGCAAGGACGACAGGAGAGGGATACAGGCAGTCAAAGGGGGGCAGTCTCACAAAGGCCACGGGATAAGTGCCGTGTTGGCACACTGTAAATGCCGTGAGAGGATGACACATGTTGACGAAACCAGTTGACGATCCGGAGATGGGCCAAGAAGAATTCGTGATGATTCGTGATTTCATTCACGAAAAAAGCGGCATCTTCTTTGCTGAGAACAAAATGTACCTGGTAAAGATCCGGTTGGTCAAGAGAATGGCCGAGCTGGACATAAAAACCTACCGCGACTATTTCTACCATGTCAAATATGACGCCTCGATGAAGGAATTTCGCCAGCTCATGAATCTCATGACGACCAACGAGACCAGCTTCTATAGAAACGAACCTCAGCTTCTTTCGTTTTCCGACGAGGTCTTGTCGCTTATTTTTGAACAGAAGCAGAACAACCGGGGCTCAAAAAGTCTCAAGATTTGGTCAGCCGGTTGCTCCACCGGGGAGGAACCGTACACTCTGGCTATGATCATCCTGGAGAAATTCACCTCCCTGGCTGGTTGGAACGTGGAAATAATTGCCAACGACATTTCAGAGCAGGTCCTGCATAAGGCACGCCAGGGAGAATACAGCGGTATCACTCTACGCAATGTGGCCTCCGGCCGCCTGAATCGGTTTTTTACAAAAACCGGTGAGGCCCACCGCGTCAACCCCGAGGTCAAAGCGCTGGTGAAGTTCTCACACATGAACCTTAACGACCCACGCATGGTATCGATGCATGCCAACTTTGACGTCATCTTCTGCCGAAACGTGATGATTTACTTTTCGGATGAAGTGAAAAAGCAGCTGGTGCGCGGATTTTTCAACGCTCTCGCCCCGGGAGGATATTTCTACATCGGCCACTCGGAGACGTTGCACGGCATATCGAAGGCCTTTAAGCTGGTTTACTTTAAGAACGCTCTGGTCTATCAAAAGGAGGCTCCAAAGGTCGGTGCCCACGGCGCTTCCCAGCCGGTGACGTCGGCCTCATTTGTAAAACCTGTTGGTTCCGGAGTCTCCGCATCTCAGGGTGCCAGCCGCACCATGGACCTGTTGAGCAAAATTAAACCGATGACGGTGGAAAAATAGCGGCACTAAAGATAAACAGGGTATTTTCTATGGCACAAACAATCTTGGTTGTTGATGATTCTCCGACAGTGGTCAAGTTTGTATCCTTTTCGTTGAAGAACGGCGGGTACAATGTTGTGACTGCCTGCGATGGAATGGATGCCGTCGAAAAGATCTCAAACATGTCGGAGGATGTCGACCTGGTGATTACCGACCTGAACATGCCCAATCTTGACGGCTACCGGCTGATACAGACCCTGCGGCAAAACGAAAAACACCAGAAGACGCCTATTATTATCCTTACCTCCGAAACTGAGGAGGAGGATCGCCGGCAAGGTATGGAGGTCGGGGCCGATTCTTACCTGGTGAAACCGTTCAAGTCTTCTCTTCTGCTGAGTGAAGTCGCAAGGCACTTGAAATGATGCAGTAATGATAGAAATAGGGAGGCAGTATGGCTGATCTAAAGATTTTGACGGTTGATGATAGTCCGACCATGAGACGGATTATCATCAACACGCTTAAAAGGGCCGGCTACAATAAAGTTGTGGAAGCCACTGACGGCAAAGACGCCTTGGCGAAGTTAAAAGTTGAGGAGGTCAACTTTGTCATCACCGACTGGAACATGCCGGAGATGGACGGGTTGACGTTTGTCACCGTGCTACGTTCCATGGAGGAATACAAGAGCATACCGATCCTGATGGTGACAACCCGTTCCGTCAAGGACGACATTGTCAACGCGTTAAAAGCAGGGGTCAACAACTATATTGTCAAGCCGTTTACCCCTGACACTCTCAAACAGAAAATCGAACAAGTACTGGCCGGGTGACGGGCCAGTGGACATAAGGAGGTTAATATGTCTGGTACAGATGATTTGCAAACGAGAATCCAGAAGGAAATCCTTGAGCTTACCTCATCCATAAACGACGTTGTCCAGAAGTTCAAGGAGCTCAAAAATCCCCTTGCTGAATCCCATGAGAAAGTTCCCAGGGCCACCGAACAGCTTGACGTAATAAATGAGCAGACGGAAGCTGCTACTCATCGGATGCTCGATATGGTCGAGCAGATTACCCAGCGAGAGGAGGAAGTCATTCAAGGTCTTACCGAACTCAAGGATTGGACAACGAAAAAGCAAGCTGGGGATGCCGGCGATATGGTGAATAAGCTCATCGAAAAGGCAAACACCACCGTCAGTGACGCCTATACCATTATGAACGCCCTGCAATTTCAGGATATTACTTCTCAGCAAATGAACCATGCCGCATTCCTATTGGAGGAGGTGGAGGGAAAGCTGAATGGAATCATCCATGTCCTGCAGGGGAGTCAAAGTGTGTCTGATCCGAAGGAATCCGAGAAAAAGACCAAACCACGAGTCTTCGATCCGCACGCGGATATGTCTGACAAGAAAACCGATCAGTCGGAAATCGATAGTCTTATCTCACGATCAAATAATACCTGATAGGTTTGTTGCATGTCGGATGAGCTTGGTATTCAGCAGGATGAGATGAAGGAGATCATCGACGATTTCCTGGTTGAAGCCGACGAACTGATCAACTCGCTGGACAATAACTTTGTCAAACTGGAATCCTCCCCCGGGGATCTGGATCTGCTCAATGAAATCTTTCGGGCGGCTCATACCATCAAGGGCACGTCGAGCTTTTTGGGATTTGAGCAGGTCACAACGCTGTCCCACAGAATGGAGGATATCCTCAACAAGCTGCGCAAGTCCGAGATGGTGGTGACGACGGAGGTTATGGACCTTCTGCTTGAGTCTCTGGACTTGCTGAAGGTACTTCTTGACAACGTGCGTTCGGGCAGCGGTGAGCAGGTTAATCTTGATGCTATTCTGGCGCGCCTGTCGGCAGTGCTGATGAGTCAGGATAGCCAAAGCTCCTCCGGTGGAGCGGCTGGGGACAAAGACGCCCCGGAACCGGAGCCGGCCACGGCAGAGACTGAGCAAGAACCAACCCCCGAGGCCACCCAACCGACCGACACCGTACCCCAAACCGCTGGGGTTCCACCTGACACCCCCGCCGCACCGAAGTCCGTCGGGACGGCAAAAAAGCCGACCACCGAGCAGACGATTCGCGTTGATGTTGAGAGACTTGATACATTGATGAACATGATGGGCGAACTGGTCTTAAGCCGTAATAGTCTGATGCAGACCGTCAACAAGCTGAACGCGGAACATGAGGGAGACTATCAACTGGAACCGCTCAATCAATCCTCTATCTCCGTGAATTTCATTACTACCGAGCTTCAGGTGGCGGTCATGAAGATGCGTATGCTGCCGATCGGAAAGGTCTTTAAGCGATTTCCACGCTTAGTGCGCGATCTGGCCCGTGAGTCCAAGAAGCAGATCGAATTGAAGCTTTCGGGCGAAACTACCGAGCTGGATAAGTCGGTTATCGAGGAAATTGGCGATCCCTTGGTCCATATGATCAGGAATTCCTGCGACCATGGTCTCGAATCGCCGGAGGTGCGAATCGCCAAAGGCAAACCGCCCACCGGTACGGTTCATCTGGCTGCCAGCCAGGAAGGTTCCAACATTATCATTAAGATCAGCGATGACGGACGCGGGTTGGATGTTGAGGCTATCCGGGCCAAAGCTGTTGAACGCGGGCTGGCAACCAAACCCAAGGTTGACAAAATGCCCGACCGGGACGTTTACCGTTTTATCTATGAAGCCGGGTTCTCGACCGCCAAGAGAATTACCGATGTCTCCGGACGCGGGGTCGGGATGGATGTTGTCCGCTCCAACATCGAAAAGCTAAACGGGCTGATAGAACTTGAGTCCAAGAAAGACGTCGGAACCACGGTGACCATCAAATTGCCCCTCACGCTGGCAATCATTCAGGGCCTACTTATCCAATCTGATGACGAAGTTTTTATCCTCCCGCTTTCATCGGTCCTGGAGACGGTTAAGACGGAGCAATCGGAAATCTATTATGTTAACCAGCGACCGGTCCTGAGGCTCCGGGATGAGATCATTCCCGTTATCAACTTAGTTGAGGTGCTCCGCGTGAACCAGGCCGGATTCACCCTGACCGAAAAACCATATATCGTGGTGGTAGGTTTGGCCGAAAAGAAGCTCGGCCTTATCCTCGATGGCTTTCTCGGCCAGGAAGAGGTGGTCATCAAATCGCTCGGGAGCTACCTGGGAACTACCGAAGGGGTGGCTGGGGCGACGATCCTTGGCGATGGTCGTGTCCGTCTCATAGTTGATCTCATCGGGCTGTTTAACATCGCCAGAAAGCTCAGCTAATGGGACGTGACTCGTGACAGGCTCATCCAAGCAACAGCGGCAGGTTAACATCCTGGTAGTGGACGACTCCGCTTTCATGCGCAAAGCGCTCAGTATGATGCTGGAGTCTGATCCCGACATCAAGGTCATCGGTACGGCGCGGGATGGAGCCGAAGGGGTGGAAAAAGTAAAACTGCTCAAACCGGACCTGGTGACGATGGATATCGAAATGCCCCGCATGGATGGCCTGACGGCGCTGAGGGAAATCATGACCGGCAGCAACCCGGTGCCGGTAATGATGGTTTCTTCGCTTACCACCGATGGTGCCCAGGCGACCCTTGATGCGCTCGAGATGGGAGCGGTCGATTTTATCCCCAAACAGTTGTCGTATGTAAGCCTTGATATTGTAAAGATCAAAGAGGAGCTGGTAGCCAAGATTAAAGATATTGTCCGGCGGAAACATCTTCTGATGGCCAGGTTCCGGCAGCAAAGGTTCGCTCAGATAAGCCAGGCTAAGCCTCAAAGAGGTGTTTCGGATGATCAGGTCAAACCGGTCGGACCGCCGGTTCCGGCGCGGCCAGTCCGAAAAAGGCACCATCGCATCAGCCTGGTGGGGATCGGTTCCTCTACCGGTGGTCCCCCGGCTCTTCAAAGCATAATCCCCAGGTTGCCGAGGAATCTGCCGGTGCCT
>Ga0209986_10002052_pt1 | contig 18790 bp, 32 predicted proteins | sample BlataG_FD_183168 | JGI IMG/M metagenome (GOLD analysis project Ga0209986, IMG submission 183168) | Deep subsurface microbial communities from Black Sea to uncover new lineages of life (NeLLi) - Black_00105 metaG (SPAdes) (version 2) | ecosystem: Environmental > Aquatic > Marine > Oceanic >... | reverse complement strand
GCAACGCTCTCTCAAAGAGAGACGGATTTTTCTGTATAGGTCCACGGATATCGACTTTTTGGCAGAAAATGGCGAGTTTGCACCACTTTGCACGGTCCAAGTGGGCCAACCATGGTCCACGATCAGCGATATATTGAATGAATACCACTAAATATAGAACATATAATCCACGAAACGCGAAAAACGTTGATAAATATAGCGTTGGGGTGACCTCTAATATTGATTATGCAACAATCGACCCTAGGTACTTAGATCGAACGGTCCGAGAGCCACGAAACGCGCGACCCCACCCCCCAAAATCGCCGCCCGGTCCGAGGAGACGTGGCCTTGTCCTGGCAACATATCCATACTATGGGAGCAAAATATGCATATAGACTATAAAAACTTAGATGCGAACCAATTAAAGGCAATGGTATTGCTTCGAAAGCGTATTGAACAAGAACATGCACGTGGAAACTTCATGAGATTTGTCAAAGCAGTCTGGCCAGAATTTGTTGAAGGCGATCATCACATCAAGATTGCACAAAAACTTCAAGATTTCATGACAGGTAAGAACAAAAGATTGATTGTGAACATGCCCCCACGTCACACAAAAAGTGAGTTTGCCTCATTTTTATTCCCGGCATGGATGATGGGGCAAAATCCTCGACTAAAAATTATTCAAGCGACTCACACTGGTGAATTGGCGATAAGATTTGGTCGAAAAGTAAGAAACTTGATGAATACCAGAGAATACAAAGGAATATTTCCTGATGTTACTCTGAGAACTGATAACCAAGCGGCGGGTCGTTGGGAAACTAACCTTGGAGGTGAGTATTACGCGGCAGGTGTGGGTGGTGCAATCACTGGTCGTGGTGCTGATCTACTAATTATCGACGATCCTCATTCAGAACAAGATGCTTTGTCTGAAACAGCCATGGATAATGCTTATGAATGGTATACTTCAGGTCCTCGACAGCGTATGCAACCAGGGGGAAGTATTGTTATCGTGATGACTCGATGGTCTGACAAGGATCTCACTGGTCAATTGATCAAAAAGATGGGTGATCTGAAAGCAGATAAATGGGACATCATAGAATTCCCGGCAATTTTAGACGACGATGACGAAGAAAAGCGTACTCCTATCTGGCCACAGTATTGGAAGCTCAATGAACTCGATAAAGTGAAAGCTTCTCTTGTTCCCACCAAGTGGAATGCTCAGTGGCAACAGAATCCAACACATGACGGTACGAGTATCGTGAAACGCGAATGGTGGAATATATGGGAGAAACCTGATCCACCACAATGTGCTTACACAATTCAAAGTTATGATACTGCATTTTCTAAAAAAGAGTCTGCTGACTACTCAGCTATTACCACTTGGGGTGTATTCTACCCTGATGAAGGAAAAGAAACTCATTTGATTTTGTTAAACGCTCGTAAGGGTCGTTGGGACTTTCCTGAGCTGAAACAAGTGGCGAAAGAAGAACTTCAACTTTATAATCCTGATAGTGTGATCATTGAGGCAAAAGCTTCAGGGACACCTTTGATACAGGAGCTTCGGCGATTTGGAGTATACGCGACAGCTTTCTCTCCGAACCGTGGTCAAGATAAACATGTCAGATTAAATTCTGTTTCTCCCATATTTGAAGCAGGCCACGTTTGGCGACCAGATACCGAATGGGCAGAAGATGTCCAAGAAGAGATCGCATCATTCCCTTATGGAGAACATGATGATCTAGTTGACGCGACAACCTTAGCTTTGTTAAGATATCGACAAGGAAGTTTTGTTCGTCTCTATGATGATGAAGATGATATGGAACCTAGGAGTAAAAGGAAATATGAGTACTACTAAAAAATTAATTAATCCTGATGACAGGAGACTAAAACAGAAACTGACACCGAAACAAATGATTTTTGTTTATGAATACGTTCACAAAGTTTTACTTGGAGAATGTTCCGCTGCCGAAGCTGCGCGACGCGCGGGCTATTCTAAAAATCGAGCACGTCAAACTGCTACTGATTTACTGAACCCTCACTTAAATCCTTTCGTTGTGGAGGCCATTCATGAGATGAAACAGGATCTGCATCAAATGTATGGTGTGTCCACTGCATCTCATTTGGCCTCTTTGAAACAAATTCGAGAAGAAGCACGAGAACATAAGCACTATTCGGCGGCCGTGGCTGCTGAGGTGAACAGAGGTAAGGTGGCTGGATTTTACGATAACAAAGTTCAAAGCGACACGCCTCTCGAAAACATGTCCAAAGATGAGTTGATCAAAGTTCTAGAGAATTACGATAAGAATGGTATAACTCATGATACCAAACTAATTATTGACGACGATAAGGACGCCATGACCCGCGGCTCGTTGATCGTGGAAGGAGATTAATGTTACAATCGCTACTTTTAAGAGCTAGTCCATCGGTCCTCGGATCGTTGCTCGTGGCTACTGTAGGATCGCAACAAGCAAACCAGATCCAAAAAGATTTAGCGTTAGGTAATATATCCTTAGATGATGTAGCGAATTTTATTACAAATTTTACGGCTTCACCTGCGGTGAGCTATTTACAAGATAAAGAAAAAGAAAATCAATTAACACCTCAAGACGAGGACGACAAGAAACCCAAAGCTCCAGAACCAGATCCGACGGACTTGTTAAATTTATTAAAAGATGATAGTAATGAACGAGATGAAAAAGACCTTACTACAGTACGCCAAGGAACAGAAAAAGAAGGATCAGTTATTGGCACGCAAGAAGAAACCTCAAAAGCAGAACAAGAACTTCTCCAAGGAAGACTTCCAAGCGATCAGGGAACAGATGTACTAAGAACAGAGGAAGGCGAAAAGCTCGCCTCTGATGCTCTTCGAAATTTCTTTTCTAAAGTTTTAACTCAGAAAACTGGTAAACCAAAATCTCTTTATGAGAATATATTAAACATAACTAATCTTGGTCAGACCAATGCTATTTTTGATACCAAAAGAATTGGTAATTTTGAAAACCATATCTTTACGAGCATACCTACTTTCAAAGAAGCACAGATCGCGACTGCTGATGCAGTAGCCAAGTCTTTACCTGAGAATGCTTCCGTTTTAGATATTGGTGGTACAGAAGGTGGTTTTATAAATACAGTTGCTGAATTACGACCTGACATTGAAGGAATTGTTTTAGATCCAAATCCAATTGCAGAAAAAATTTTTGAAACACAAAAACTTGATAACACAGATTACATTCGACAAGCTTTTACGACAGATGCATCTAAATATGGAAAGTATGCGTTTGATATTGAAGACGAGAATGAAGAAGGTGTTCCAGCGAATTATTGGAACGCAGATGATTACGAAGACAATTCTTTAGACGCTGTTATTGAAAAGATGACTTTTCAATTTATCGATAAGGGAAGAAACAATAAAATTAAATTGATTAGTGAAAAATTAAAACCAACAGGATTTGCTTTGTTTGAAGAGAAGTTTTTTACATCAAAAGATGATCCTGAGTGGTTAGAGAATGAAGCAAAGAAAAATGAGTTTAAATTAAAATATTATGATCCAAAAGACATTACTCAAAAACAAAAAGAAGTATTAGAAGGAATGGATGAATTACAGGTTTCTTCTTCAGATTTTGAAAAGGTATTAACAAAATATTTTAACAATGTAGCTCAGTATTGGGACTCAGGTAATTTTAAAGGATATGTCGTTTCTGATAGTGCAGATACAATAAATAACTTTTTAGGAAATATGATTAACTTAGATAGTGAATTTTCTAATGTACAAACTCCTAGATTTATTACTAAACCAATTGACAAGAAAAGAAGGGGAGGACTTATATCGATACCAAAAATAGACATGTTGTAAAAGGTCGATTAGGTGATATAAATTAAATTATGGCAGATAATATTGATAAAGGACTCTATCAAACAGGAGCTCCTGAGCTAGAGATTATTAAATCCGAAACAGAAGTCGAGATCGACGGTCAAAAAATACCGACTCCTGAAGGAATAGAAATTGAAATGGACGAAGAGGGAGGTGCAACTCTTGACTTCGATCCCATGTCAGCGATCCCTGAAGAAGTAGAATTCTATTCAAACTTAGCTGAAGTGATGGACGACAGAGATTTAGATCAACTGTCCGATGAATTATTGAGTGAATTAGAAAATGATCGTTCTTCTCGAAAAGATTGGGAAGAATCGTATATCAAAGGTTTAGATTTATTAGGATTAAAATACGAGGAGAGAACCAAACCTTTCTCAGGTGCAAGTGGTGTGACTCATCCTTTGTTAGCTGAAAGTGCTACACAGTTTCAAGCAACTGCTTTTAAAGAATTATTACCAGCAGGGGGTCCTGTAAGAACAGCCATCATGGGAGAAGAGACTCCTGAAAAATATTCTCAGTCACAACGTGTTCAAGAGTTTATGAATTATCAGTTGATGAACAAAATGGAAGACTACACTCCAGAGTATGATCAGATGTTATTTTATTTACCCTTAGCAGGTTCGACATTTAAAAAAGTTTATTACGATGAATTAATGGATCGAGCAGTATCCAAATTTATTCCAGCTGAAGATTTAGTCGTTAACTATATGGCAAGTGATTTAGATTCTTGTGAGAGAATTACACAGATTGTTAACATGAGTTATAATGATTTTAGAAAAAAACAAGTTTCAGGTTTTTATAAAGATATTGATATCATGCCTTCAGAAGCAGATCCTTCTGAAATACAAAAAAAGTATGATGAAATGGAAGGTGTTCGACCTTCTTACATTGACAAGTCTGTTCGATTATATGAGTTCCATGTATCTTTAGACCTTGAAGGTTTTGAAGACAAAGGCATGGATGGTGAACCCACAGGAATTAAAATACCTTACATTGTTACAATTGAGGATAGCTCAGGTAAAGTGGTGGGCATTCGAAGAAACTATGAGAAGGATGATGAGAAAAGATTAAAGAAAAGATATTTTGTTCATTACAAGTTTTTACCAGGTTTAGGTTTCTACGGTTTTGGTTTGATTCATTTAATTGGATCTTTATCCAGAACAGCAACTAAAATTTTACGACAGTTAATAGACGCAGGTACGTTAGCGAACTTACCAGCAGGATTCAAGTCACGTGGACTTAGAATGAGAGACGATGATCAACCGATACAACCAGGAGAATTTAGAGACATTGATGCACCGAACGGTGATTTAAGAAATGCTCTCATGCCTTTACCTTACAAAGAACCCTCTCAGACCTTATACAGCCTATTAGGATTTGTTGTTCAATCAGGTCAGAGATTTGCTGCGATCACTGATATGCAAGTGGGAGATGCGAATCAAAATGCTCCTGTTGGAACAACCATGGCATTATTAGAGAGGGGCTCAAAAGTGATGTCAGGTATTCACAAAAGATGTCATTATTCTCAGAAGAGAGAATTTAAATTATTATTTGATGTCTTTGCTGATTATCTACCTGAAACATATCCTTATTCTGTTGAAGGCGCAGATCGAACTGTCAAAGCTGAAGACTTCAGTGATCGTGTTGATGTTCTACCAGTTTCTGATCCTAATATTTTCTCGACAACTCAAAGAGTTACTTTAGCTCAAACCGAATTACAATTAGCACAAAGTGCTCCTGATATTCATAATATCAAAGAAGCTTACAGAAGAATGTATGAAGCTTTGGGTGTTAAAGATATTGATCAGATTTTAAGAAAAGATAGTCCTAATGCTCCTAAAGATCCAGCCACGGAGCACTCTGATTTACTCGATGGTAATTTAATGCGTGCTTATGAAGGACAGGATCACGATGCTCACATTCAAAATCATTTAATCTTTGGAACGAATCAAATGATTTTAGGTAATCCTCCAATGGCCATGAAGTTACAAAAACACGTCTTAGAACATGTTTCATTAAAAGCAAAAGAACAAGCGATGTTCTTAGCTCAACAACAACAAGTTCCTCAAGATCAATTAGATTCTGTTATTGCAAAATTAGAAGCACAGTTCATGGCAGAAATTAAACAGCTTTCAGGACAGTTAAGTGGTCAAGGTAAACCTGATCCAGTTGTACAATTAAAACAACAAGAGCTAGCACAAGACGCTCAAAAAGATCAAATGGATGCACAAGTAGATCAAGCGAAATTACAATTAGATGCAGAGAGACTTAGACAAAGAACTGCTATTGATCAAGCAAGAATACAAAAAGATTATGATATTGCAGACAAACGTGCTGAAGTTCAGTACGACAAGATGACAACCCAAACTCTAAATCAGGAGAGAAGAGATGCCATTAACAAGCAAAGGTAAAAAGATTATGAAGTCAATGAAGAAAAGTTACGGAAAGAAAAAAGGTGAACAAGTATTCTACGCTTCTAAAAACAAAGGCACAATAAAGAAAGTAGAAAAGAAAAATGGAAAATAAACTAAAATCAGAATATCATTTAAAGATGATTGACGAAGTAACTAAAAAAAGAGTTCAAAAGATTATCGATGAAATAAGAGATTTTGTTCAACAACAATCAGAGCAAGGCGTTGATTTAATTGAATTAGCTCAAGTGATGTTATCAATGAGTCGTGAAACATTGATTGATGCTTATGGTGAATTAGCAGCAGATAGTTATATTGCACAGCAAATTAGTTATTTGAAAAATCAGGAAAATAGTCTAACATTACACTAATGAAAAAACGTTTAACAAAAACAATACCTCCAAAAAAGGGCCCTGTTTCACAGGGTGAATCTATTCCACCAGGTAAGATCATGGAAGTGAAGTCTGTACCTGAGGATAAAAAACACAAACGTGGTTATGGAATAGCATCAAAAGGTCTTAAATTTGAAGGAGTATTTTAATGGATATTCTAAATAAAATTAAAGGCTGGTCTTCTAGTATAAAGAAGCGTGACGCTATTATAGCTGTTATATTCTTTGTGATAGGATACTGGTCATGCTCTGGAATCTAGTTCCCACAGTTTTAAAAGGCGTAGTCGATGTTGTTAAGACAAAGACAGAGACTAAAAAGCTTATGGCTCAGGCTGAGCAAACGCATATTAGAAAAATGGCTGAGGGCGAAATTGCCTATGCCATTGAAACTCAAAAAAATATGCAAAACTCTTGGCGTGATGAATGGTTCACCGTCATTCTCTCAATTCCACTCCTTATAGTTTTCGGAGCTATATTCTTTGGTAAATACGAGTGGATCGATAAATTAAAAGAAGGTTTTACTACTTTAGACAGTCTCCCGGACTGGTACATTTGGGCATTAATGGCTGCTATCGCAAGTAGCTTCGGCTTAAAAGTAACTGATTTAGCTATCAAAAAATTTAAAAAATAATGCAACAGTCTTTTGACTATTTGGTAAAAAAGGAGATTCAAAAAAGAATTGACGAATATAAAGATGATGTTCTTTCTAAAAATATTGTTTCCTTTGAAGACTACAAATACGCATTAGGAAAGCTTCATGCAATGGAGATGTTTTTAATCGACTATAAACAAGTTTTAGGAAAGGTGATGAAAGACGATGAGTAAACTAATATTACCAGAAGGTTTTAATAAAAAACCTAAAGTAAAAGAAGTAAAGAAAGAAGAAGACAAAGGTCCTGCTTTAGAAAGAATACCTCAAGCAACAGGATGGAGAATGGTTGTTCTTCCTTATAGAGGAACAGAAAAAACTAAAGGTGGATTATTTCTCACCGATAAAGCTGTAGAAGAACAACAACTAACAACTAACGTTGGTATGATTTTAAGTATGGGCTCTGACGCTTACGCTGATAAAGAAAAATTTCCCAACGGACCATGGTGTAAAAAAGGTGATTGGGTAGTCTTTGCAAGATATGCTGGATCCAGAGTTAAAATTGATGGTGGAGAAATTCGTATTCTTAACGACGATGAAATTTTAGCTAAATTAAAATCACCTGAAGACGTATTAACAATCTACTAAGGAGATAATTATGGCTGAAGAAAAAATGGTAGACCTTGACACTACAGGAGAGGGTCAAGAGGTTGAGCTTCAAGAAGAAGATAAATCTACTGAAGAGAATAAGGCTGAAGAAAAAGAAGCCACATCTGAAACAGAACAACCAGTAGAAAAATCTAATGAGGAAGACTCAGGAGACGATTCTAAAGATGATAATTTAGATAAATACTCTAAGAACGTTCAAAGAAGAATTAAAAAACTTTTAGATCGTATAGAGAAAACTGAACAAAGAGAACAAGAAGCTCTTCGATTTGCAGAAACAGCAAAGAAAAAATATGAAGAGTATGAAGGTAAGATTAAATCTTTGGATGAAAACTATATTACAGAGTACGAGACAAGAGTTAAGTCTCAGATTGAACAAGCTAAAAAAGCTTATCAAGACGCTTTGTATAACAACGACGTTAATGCTCAAGTAGAAGCTCAAAGAGCTCTGACAAGATTAGCGATCGAAGAAGAAAGAGCAATTGCTTCTAAACAACAAAGAGAACAGTTATTAAAACAACAAGAAGGTTTAATGGCTGAAAAAACACAACCACAACAAACTGCACCAAGACAGCCTGATCCTAGAGCTGAACAGTGGGCAGAAGACAATGATTGGTTTGGTAAAGATGAAGCAATGACTTTTACTGCTTTAGCTCATCATAAAAAACTTTTAAGAGAAGGGTTTGATCCTAAAAGTGATGAATACTATGAGGAAATAAATGAATACATGAGAAATCAATTTCCACATAAATTTAATCAAAACGCTAAAGAAGAAACCAAAGAAGCAAGAGAAAAAGCTCCTCAAACAGTTGCTGGAGCATCTCGAACATCAAAATCAAGTGGTTCTAGAAAGGTGAAGCTAACCCCTAGTCAAGTAGCGATAGCGAAAAAATTAGGTGTTCCCCTTGAAGAATACGCAAAATATGTATAGATTGGAGATAATATGGTAAATAAAACGCTTAGGTCTAATGAGACAAGGGAAAAGACAGCTCGTAAAAAAGGTTGGACAAGACCTTCTGCATTAGACGCACCCCCAGCTCCAGATGGTTATAGACATCGATGGATCAGGGAATCAGTCAGAGGATTTGATGATTATAAAAACATCAGTGGAAAATTACGTGAGGGTTGGGAATTAGTCCGAGCCGACGAGTATCCTGACTGGGAACTTCCTACTATCGAAGACGGTAAGCACGCTGGTGTGATAGGGGTAGGTGGGTTGCTGTTAGCTCGTATGCCAATAGAGACAATTGAAGAGCGAAACGCTTATTACAGACAATTAACAGAGGGCCAAAAGCAAGCTGTTGACAATGATCTATTGAAAGTCGAGGATCCAAGGATGCCGATCAGTAAACCCCAAAGGCAAACCAAAGTAACTTTTGGTACAGGAAACAAGTCGTAATCGGCACGGTTTGTTAGACGACCAATATTAACACGTATTACAAAGGAGTAATATTATGGCAAACGTAGACGCACCATTCGGGTTCAGACCCGTACAAAAGGTGGGTGGCGGAGTATCAAACCAAGGGCAAACTGAATACAGTATTGCCAATAACTATGGTACTGCCATCTTCCAAGGTGATCCAGTTGAACTCGTTTCTACTGGCACACTAGAAGTCGCTAATGCTGCAGGTAATACTATTGTTGGTATTTTTAATGGTTGTTTTTATACAGACCCAACTACACAAAAACCAACTTTTAGTAATTACTATCCAGGTAGCATTGCAGCATCGGACATCGTAGCAAACGTCATCGATGATCCAAATCAGTTGTTTGAAGTTCAAGCATCTGGAACAGTAACAGCTGCTAACGTCGGTGAAAATGCTGAAACAGCATACACTGCGGGTAGCACAAAATCAGGTATATCTAAAGCTGAAGTGGACACTTTTGCATCAAACGCTAGCTCAACATGGATTATCGTAGGTCTTTCAAAAGATCCAGATAACGATGATACATCTGCTGCTAACGGTAACTTGATCGTAAAACCAAACCTTCACTATTACACTGGTGGAAAGGCAGGGGTATAAACCATGGCTATTTCAAGAAGTCAACTCGTTAAAGAGTTAGAACCAGGTTTAAACGCACTGTTTGGCTTGGAATACGCAAGATATGAGCAAGAGCACACCGAAATCTTCGATCAAGAGTCTTCTGACAGAGCATTCGAAGAAGAAGTAATGCTTTCAGGTTTTGGATCAGCTCCAGTTAAATCTGAAGGCGCAGGTATCTCTTATGATACTGCTGCTGAAGCTTATACTTCACGTTACACACACGAAACAATTGCATTAGGCTTTTCAATCACTGAAGAAGCTGTAGAAGATAATCTCTACGATCAGCTTTCTTCTCGTTACACAAAAGCTCTTGCAAGATCAATGGCTAACACAAAGCAAGTTAAAGCTGCTGACGTTTTAAACACAGCATTTGCTGCTGGTGGAGCTGCAGGTACTAACCCAGGTGGTGACGGTGTTTCACTTATTAACACAGCACACCCACTTGCAGTCGGTGGTACTTTCTCCAACAGATTAACAGTAGACGCTGACTTAAACGAAGTATCGCTTGAGCAAGCTTTAATTGACATTGCTGCATACGTAGACGAGCGTGGTTTAAAAATCGCAACTCAAGGTAGAAAACTGATCATTCCAAAAGAATTACAGTTTACTGCTGACAGATTAATGAACTCAGCGCTAAGAACAGGTACAGCAGACAATGACATTAACGCTATCAGAAATATGGGAATGATTCCTGAAGGTTATGTAGTAAACCACTTCTTAACTGACACAGATGCATTCTTCATTAAAACTGATGCACCTAATGGTCTAAAGCACTTCGTGAGAACACCAATGTCCACAAACATGGAAGGTGATTTCGACACAGGTAACGTAAGATACAAAGCTAGAGAGAGATACTCATTTGGTTTCTCTGATCCTAGAGGTATCTTTGGTACTTCAGGCGCTGCCTAATAAATAATTAATTAAACGATAAGGGCGTATGTCTTTGACTGCGCCCTTTTTTTATGCAAGAATGTAGCTTTATTAACCTCATGACCCTTCGGGGACTATTAACAAAAGGAGATAGACATGGGAACAACTACATTTTCTGGTCCAGTAAAGGCCGGAACAATCAAAGAAACAACAGGTACTACTTTAGGATCTGATGTAAAAAACGTAGGTTTTGTTGTTATGGGCCAATCAGCTTTCGCTGATATCCAAGGTGCATCTCACCTAAATCAAGTTATTGCAACAATTCCTGCAAATTCACAAATCACAGACGTTATTTTAAACGTAACAGAAGTAAACAATGACACTGGCGCTGCTAACGTATCCGTTGGTACTGTTGCTGATGCAGATGCTTTCATTGCAACTGCAAACGTAAAAGCTCTTGGCACAACCTATGGTACTTTGGATGCTGAGGCATCAAACGTTGGTTCAACAGATATTCAAGTGGTAGCTGATTTTACAGGCGCAACTGGTGATGCCACAACAGGCAACGCAACAGTGACTGTAAAATATTTACAAAACAATCAAATAGCTATTGCTGGTGACGTACCTGCGTAAGGAGTAAATCATGGCTAACACAGTAACAGGACCTACAATTCAATTTCAAGGTGATCGTAAAATGATCAACACTTGTTTTGTATCTTGTGACGGTGGTAATACTAGCTCAATTACTCTTGTCGATGTATCTTCTTTAGCTACCAATAAAGCTGGCGAAGCATGTACACAAGTATCCTTAAATAAAATTTGGTACAGTGGTGGTGGAACAGCAAACTCTTCTGCCACTCTTACCTGGGATGCTACTACCGACGTTCCTTTCTTATCGTTAAACTATGATAACAATTTTGATTTCTCTACTTTTGGTGGTCTTGATAATACTCAAGCTACTGGATACACAGGAGATGTAAAATTGGAAATTCCTGCAACTACAGTAGCAGGTCAAGAATTTACAGTTTGGTGTGAGTGGGTAAAAAAGTATGACTAGGAAAGCTGACAAGCAACCACCTAAAACAAAAAAATATTTCCGTTCCACTAAAAGTGGAGCGGGAATGACTAAAGCTGGTGTCGCTCGATACCGAAAAGAAAACCCTGGTTCTAAATTAAAAACAGCAGTCACAGGTAAAGTAAAGCCTGGAAGTAAAGATGCGAAAAGAAGAAAATCTTTCTGTGCAAGATCAGCAGGACAAATGAAAAAATTTCCAAAAGCAGCAAAGGACCCTAATTCAAGATTAAGACAAGCACGTAAAAGGTGGAGATGCTAAATGAAACAAGATTGGTATATGTGGCTTTGTTCAGTAGTCTTAATAACTCTTGTTCTTATTGTAGGTTTTCAAAAAAAAATTCAAGCTGAGACCAATACCGTGTCGTCAACGGTAGTAACAAATTCCACCCCACCTACTGCAAACGCTCCAACGATTATGAATAACAACAGTGATATATGTAAAGTTGGTGTGGGCGCTAGTGTGCAAAATAACGTTGTTGGTGTAGCCACAGGCGTGGTTATTGACGATGAGCTGTGTCAAAAATTAAAGCTAAGTCGTTCCATGTATGCCTATGGCATGAAGGTCGCTGCAGTGTCTATACTCTGTCAAGATGCTCGAGTCTGGGACGCCATGACCGATGCTGGGACCCCGTGTCCTGCACGAGGTTCTATAGGAACTGAGGCCGCTCAATATTGGACTGATAATCCAGATGAAATTCCAGACGGAAGTAAATATAAAACAGAATACGTTCAATCTAATAAACCAGAACCGAAGGAGTTCAGTAATGCTGACAATGCTTTATTATTTAAAACTTTGTTTATTATTGCTACTGGTTTCCTTATCCTCTAAAGCAGATTGTTTACCTGACGCCGAAGGACTTTGTACTCCCGGTGTTACGATTGATGAACAAGTCACTGTAGAAAAAACAGAAGAAGATAAAGGCACAGAAATTATCTTTACTACTACGACAACAAAAACTACCACCACAACCACTGTTACCAACGAAGACTCAGGAGATATTCTTGACGGTGATAATGATTATATTGCTACAAGTAAAGAAGGTGACATGGATTCTGACTGGGGTGGTGAAGGTCCTGCTAGTATGCCTTCTGGTACATCATGTGGTCAATTAGGCACTGACAGGTGTGCTGAGATTACAGGTAGTGGTAATAATAAATCTCGTATGAGTGTCGATGGTATGGGCACAACTTTTTATCAAGAAGTTGACATTTCTAATTTAAATATAGATAACGGTGGTGAGGTTACATATTCCATAAAAGTCGATAAACAAGATGCTCAAGATAGAATCTACATGCACGTTACAGGAACTGGCGGAGGGACTACCGTCTTTTCAGGGACTGATATTTTGTCTGAATCTGGTATATCAACAGGCTATCAATTATACGATGGGTCTTTCGATTTCAGTGGCGTTCTAAGTAAGGTCACTATTGAAATAGGTGGTCGTGATATCAATCTTGCTGTTGGTCCAATGTTTGATGATGTATCGGTTAATGTTTTTTACAATGTTATCTCTACTATTATTGAGCAACAAATAACTACTGTAGAAGAAATAGTTTATTTAAATCTTACTGATTCTACTCAAATAGATTTAATTGAAGAAATAATTGAATATAACGATATTAAAATTGATGATGCTGGTGAAATAGAATTCACACCTATTGAAACTGTTCAAGAAGAAGTAACTTATGAGAGTGTTGAGATTGAGATTGCAGAATTAAAATTAGATATACCAGAACCAGAAGTTGAAGTTGTTCAGGTTGAAACCGAGGTCGAAGCTGAAATTCAAATGGAGATGGAAGAAGTTGAGGTAGTTGAACTTGAGCCAGAAGAAACTACAGAAGAACCTCAAGAAGAGTCACCAGAACCAGAACCAAAGCAACCACAAAAATTAGAAAAAGAAGAAGATTCAAAAGAAATGGTAGAAGAAGAGAAATCATCAGAGCCTAAGGTATCAGAGAAAGAAAAAGCTGCTACTAAAATAGTGAAGAAGATTGATGATAAGGCTAGATATGATGACGCTGCTCAAACTAAAACTTTAATTGTGATGCAAATACTTGGCAATACGAAGACTTTCTTTGATGCACAATCTACAATTATTGATACTGATGTTAATGAATATTTAAACAAGACAATAGAAGATCAATATGGTATGTTGTTTGATCTAGCACAAGAGGTAACCATGGAGGATATGATAAATGCCCAGTATTGAATACCAAGGAATGAAGTTTAGTGGAGGTAAATTCTTCGTTATTCTATCTTTAATAGGTGCCATCGTCGGTGGTGGATGGACAGGCTATAAATTTTATGATGATTACCTCACAATGAAAGCCCAAGTTTTAGAGTATACTGCACCTGACCTTTCTCATTATGACGAACAAATCGCAGTCATAAAATCAGAACTAGATATGATCTTAGACGAAATTACCCTAGTGGCTGATGTTGCCAAAGATTTAAAAAATGACATGAAGACTGATATTAGATCAATGTCTAATGACATACGACACATTACAGAGATTGTAAATGACGTGGAAGATAGACAAAAAGAAGATACAAGAGAGATATTTGATGAGTTGAAATTAATTGAGGATGAGTTAAAGTTAAGCGTAGATAAAGCTTTAAATAACCCTTTATCTGGTATGAGTGCAAAAACAAAATGAAACTAGATATTAAAACAGCCTTACCCTACATAGTTCTCGCAGGAACTATTGTTATGTCTTGGGGAATGTGGAGCGAACGCATTGAAGCTGTGGAAGCTAAAGCCAATAGTGTTGCAGAAATGCAACAAGATATCGCTGTTATTAAATTTCAAATTCAAACAATGCAAGAAGACATTAAAGAGATCAAGGAGTTGCTAAAGTAATGGGAATTACTAGATCTCAAATGCAACAACAAGTATCCACAGGAGGTAAAAAAATGAAAAAGAAACTAAAACCAGTTGATAAAAAGAAAAACCCAGGTTTATCTAAATTACCTAAAAAAGTGAGAAACAAAATGGGATATATGAAAAAAGGTGGTAGAGTAAAATAAATGTGTGAGGGCTGTGATAAGCTTTGCATGAAATGCGAATCAATGATGGAGCAATGTGTAAAATGTGGATGTACTTGTCACTGCGAGGAAACTTGTATGTGTGAGTGTGCAGTATGTGAACACGAGGAAAAACAAGATGGGTAAATTATGTGCGAGAGGAAAAGCGGCCGCTAAGCGAAAATTCAAAGTCTATCCCAGCGCATATGCAAATATGTACGCTAGTGCAGTTTGTAGTGGAAAAGTTACTCCGGGTGGAAAAAAGAAACCAAAGAAAAAAGCAGATGGAGGAATGATTAACAAAGTTTCTCAAGATAGAAAAATGATATCTAGTTATGGTCAAGGTGGCGTTGCTAAAGGTTGTGGTGGTGTCATGAAAGATAGAAGAAAAGTCACCAAACGTATGTAATGGAAAAGAAGGACCCTAAAAAAGGAACAGGAAAAAAACCAAAGGGTTCGGGTAGAAGATTATATACAGATGAAAATCCAAAAGACACTGTTAGTATTAAATTTGCTACTCCGACTGACGCAAGAAAAACAGTTGCGAAAGTGCGAAAAGTTAAAAAACCTTTTGCGAGAAAAATTCAAATTCTTACTGTCGGAGAACAAAGAGCAAAAGTAATGGGTAAAAGTGAAGTTGCTAATATTTTCAAAAAAGGTAAAGATAGTATAAGGAAACAACATGGCAAAAAAAGGACTTAGAGCTTGGGTAAAAGAAAATTGGGTAGACATAGCCAATAAAAAATCTGATGGTTCCTATCCTAAATGTGGCCGCAGTGGAGGAGAAAAAAGAAAAAATTATCCCAAGTGTGTCCCCATAGCAAAAGCAAGAGCCATGTCAAAAGGTCAAAAAAAATCTGCTGTTAGTAGAAAACAAAAAGCAGGTAACACAGGACCTAAGCCCTCAATGGTTAAAACAATTGTCAAGAAAAAAGCAGGCCGAAAAAATAAAAGCTGATGTAGTGAATTGGTCTAAGACAGTCTTAGAACCAATGAATAAACACATCGGTTTTCCAGCCTGTCCCTTTGCAGCTAAGTGGAGAAAAGATAAAAAAGTGCGAATTGAGGTTCGCATGGATAAATCTAAATACGAAAAACAATTAACTTCTGTTATTAAGTCTTGGAATAAAAAAGAACACGATATTATAATTTACTGTGATCCCTTTTTTGAACAATATGATCCTGAACAATTTCAAGAAAAAATAGATTTTTATAATAAAATCTATAATCGACGAGATGTTTACTTTATGGGCTTTCATCCTGAGACTCCTGCTGATCCTGATAGTGAAGCCTTCTTGTGTGATCCCACTGAGGAACCTGTAGAACACTCTAATTTAGAGTATTCTATGATGCTGATACAAAAGTTTAAACAGTTGTATGAAGCAAGTTGCAAACTTCATAAGATAGGCTATTATGAGAAATGGCCTAAGGAATACTACGAAGAAGTAGTAGCTGAAAGGCAACGTACGTACGAACAACTTTTTAAAAAGGGAGTAAAATCATGATGAAGAAAAAACAAGTAATCAAAAAAAGAGGTGGTGGCATGATGAAGAAGATGGCCATGGGTGGAGATGCAATGATGTCCCCTAGAAAAGCGATGGCTTCAGGAATGACTGCTATGAAAGCTGGCGGATCACCTAAGAAAAAACAAGTAATGAAAAAACGTGGTGGTGGCATGATGAAAAAACGTGGCGGTGGCATGGCAAAAAAGAAGTAATTGAATGGCTACCTCTGGAACAACTACTTTTAATTTAGATATTGACGACGTTATTGAAGACGCATACGAAAGATGTGGTGTTCAAACACGATCTGGTTATGATCTAAAATCAGCTCGTCGAAGTCTTAATATTTTGTTTCAAGAGTGGATGAACAGAGGTATTCATTTATGGAAAGTAGAAAATCAAACTACTAATTTGGTGGCAGGCACAACAACATATACTGCTCCTAGCGATGCCAGTGATGTTTTGGAAATGACTTTTAGACAAGTTACGAGTGGAACAACCACGGATACCACAATGACAAAAATATCTCGTTCAGAGTATCAAGCTATTCCTAATAAATTTTCTCAAGGACAACCTACTCAGTATTATGTAGAGAGAAATCTTTCTAATGTTGTTATTAATTTATATCAAACACCTAATACAACGGACACACAGATAAATTATAATTACATTGGAAGAATACAGGATGTCGGAGCTTATACAAATCAACCTGATGCACCTTTTAGGTTTTTACCTTGTATGGTGTCAGGACTAGCGTTTTATCTTTCTCAAAAGAAGAACCCTCAAATGACTCAGACTCTTAAACTTTATTATGAAGATGAATTACAAAGAGCATTAACGGAAGACGGTCAACGAGCCTCTCTACATCTGACTCCTCAAAACTATTTTATAAACGGATCATAATATGGCTACCTTTGCTACAGGTAAACATGCTTTAGCTATCTGTGATCGATGTGGTCAACAGTATAAGTTTCATCAAGTAAAAAAAGAATGGAATGGTCTAATGACTTGTCCAGAATGTTTTGAACCAAAACATCCTCAGTTGGATCCTCCACATCATAGTGCAGATGCACAGGCTCTTCCATGGACACGACCAGCGAGACAAGAACCAGTAACTGTTTTTGTTGGAGCTCCAGGAGACAGTCCTTTTACCTCTAATGGAATGCAACCTTCGACGGAAACAAGAGACTTGAATCCTGTAACATCAGTTGGTACAGTCACAATTGTAATATCATGAACTATAGCGAATTATTAACAAACGTAAGAAACTACACAGAGGTAACATCCGATGTATTATCTAATTCTGTTATCAATGTTTTTATTACTAATATTGAGAACAAAATTGCAAGACAATTAGATAGCGATGATCAAAGAAGATACGCAACCACCACCTCCACAGCTAATAATGCTTTTTTAGATGTATCAGGACCAGAGGGTGGGTTTCGTTTTGCTAGAGCTTTACAGTTAGTAAAATCAAACGATGAGCGTGTCTGGTTACAGCAAAGAGACAATACCTTTATGGATGAGTACGCTGTGGAAAGATCAACAGCAGGAGATTTTACAGGAGAGCCAAAATATTGGGGTAACTGGGATCAAAATACTTTAATTCTAGCTCCTACTCCAGATCAAGTTTACACCATTGAAATGTGGTACGACGAAACACCAGAACATTTGGATACAAGCAATTCTAGTTCAACTACTTTTGTATCGAATAATGCTCCTGAGGTATTGCTATATGGGGTTTTAGGAGAAACCTTTTCCTACTTGAAAAACCCTCAAGATATGCAATTATACGAAGCTAAGTACCAAGTAGCTCTGCAAGATTTTGCACAAGAGCAAATGGGTCGTAAACGTAGGGATGAGTATCAAAATGGTGTGTTACGCATTCCGATGAAATCGCTAACACCATAAAGGGAGTAACTAAAAATGGCAATTAACCAAGCAGTTTGTGCAACATTCAAACAGCAGTTGTTAGATGGCGATCATGATATATCAAGCGATACAGTCAATCTCGCTCTCTATACAAGTTCTGCTACATTGGATGCAAACACAACAGCCTTTTCAGCAACTAACGAAGTTGGTGCATCAGGCACATACGCATCTGGCGGTGCAACATTACAAAATGCAAACGTCAGCTTAACCAAAACGAACGCAACAGCATCAACAGCTTTTGTAGACTTTGATGATTTATCATTTACAAGTGCAACAATCTCAGCTCAAGCAGCTTTGATTTATAACACTTCATCAGCGAATACAAATGCAGCGATTGCAGTATTAGATTTTGGTGGCGTAAAAACATCCACAAACGGAACATTCACAATTCAGTTCCCAACAAACGACGCTACAAACGCAATTCTAAGAATTAG
>Ga0209986_10002051_pt1 | contig 18790 bp, 10 predicted proteins | sample BlataG_FD_183168 | JGI IMG/M metagenome (GOLD analysis project Ga0209986, IMG submission 183168) | Deep subsurface microbial communities from Black Sea to uncover new lineages of life (NeLLi) - Black_00105 metaG (SPAdes) (version 2) | ecosystem: Environmental > Aquatic > Marine > Oceanic >... | reverse complement strand
CCGACACCGGGCAGGATTGCAAGTGGCAGCAGACACCAACAGGACTGATCGACGCCGACTGCAACCAGCTGATCCCGCCGAGTTGCCTTGGCCGGCCGCCACCGTCGTCAGGCCGCTGCTCGCCTGGTACCGCCGGGCGGGCCGGGACCTGCCCTGGCGGCGGTCCCGCGATCCCTACCGCATCTGGCTCAGTGAGGTCATGCTGCAGCAGACCCAGGTCGAGCGGGTCCGCGACTATTTCCAGCGATTTCTGAAGCGATTCCCGACCGTGGTCGACCTGGCTGCGGCCGCTGAGCCTGACGTTCTGCGGGCCTGGGAGGGCCTGGGTTATTACCGTCGGGCCCGCCAGTTGCACGCTGCCGCCGGTCAGCTTGTCAGCCAGCATGAAGGGGTGTTTCCAGAGACGGTTGGCGAGCTGCGGCAGCTTCCGGGAATTGGCCGCTACACCGCCGCGGCGATCGCCTCAATTGCCTTTGATCAGCCCGAGCCAATCATCGAGGCGAACTCGCGGCGGGTGCTGGCCCGGCTGGCCGGCTACGACCAGCCGCTAATCCAGCCTCGGGACGAGGAGCCGCTCTGGCAGTTGGCCGCCGCCATGCTTCCCCGGCGGGCCGCCGGCCGCTTCAATCAGGCCCTGATGGATTTCGGTGCGATCATCTGCACCGCTGCCCTGCCACGGTGCACGGCCTGCCCTCTCGCTGCCGTCTGCGTCGCCAGGCAGCAGCAGCGGGTCGCCGAGATTCCCAGGCTGCCGGCACCACGAGCGATTCGCCGGCTCCAGGAAACGGCGATCGTACTGCGGCATCGTGGGCGGCTGCTCGTGGAACGGCGACAGCCGGGCGAATGGTGGGAGGGACTCTGGGACTTTCCGCGGCAGCTTCCTGAGGGCATCGAAACAGTGGGCCGACGTCGTGAAGTTGGCGACGTCCGCTACACGGTGACCCATCACCAGGTGAGCTGCCGCGTCACTGCCAGCGACGTCAGCAGCCGGCCGCGTGCAAAGCGGCACCAGCGTTGGGTGCGGCCGAACGAGCTGGCCGCACTGGCGATGACCGCCCCCGGCCGCCGCATCGCCCAGCTGCTCACTCCACCGTAACGCTCTTGGCGAGGTTGCGGGGCTTGTCGACATCGCAGCCCCGGAAGCAGGCGATGTGATAGGCGAGCAGCTGCAGCGGAATCGACGCCACGATCGGGTTGAGGAAATCGGGACAGGCCGGCAATTCAATCACCTCGTCGGCAAGCTCGGCCACGCGGTCATCACCCTTGCTCACCACCGCGATGACCGGTCCCTTCCGGGCCTTGATCTCTTCGAGATTGAGGATCACCTTCTCGTAGACACCGTCCTTGGGAATCAGAAAGACACTCGGCGTCAGCGGATCGACCAGAGCGATGGGCCCATGCTTCATCTCCGCCGCCGGATAGCCTTCCGCATGGATGTAGCTGATCTCCTTGAGCTTCAGCGCACCCTCGAGGGCGAGCGGAAAGTTGTACTGCCGGCCCAGGTAGAGAAAGGTGTTGGCGTTGCGGTAGCGTTCGGCGATCCCGCGGACGATCGGCTCGACGGCCAGTGCCTCGGTGACAAGATCCGGAAGTTTTTCCAAGGCATCGATATAGGCAAGCCCCTGCTCCAGGCTCATGTGGCGAAGCCGACCAAAGTAGAGACCGAGCAGCGCCATCACGACGCACTGGCTGGTGAAGGCCTTGGTGCTGGCCACCCCAATTTCGGGACCGGCATGCAGATAGATGCCGCCGTCGGCCTCGGTGGCAATGGTGCTGCCGACGGTGTTGCAGATCGCCAGCGTTGGGTGGCCCTTCCGCTTCATCTCACGGAGGGCCGCCAGCGTATCGGCTGTCTCACCCGACTGTGTCAGGGCGAACAGCAGCGTGTTTTTGCTGATCGGAGGATTGCGGTACCGCAGTTCGCTGGCGTACTCAACTTCGACCGGCAGACGGGCAAATTCCTCGATCAGATACTCGCCCACCATTGCGGCATGCCAGCTGGTCCCGCAGCCGGTCAGCACCACCCGGTTGATCGCCTGCAGCTGGGCTGGCGTCAGGTTGAGGCCACCAAAGACCGCGGTGGCGTTGTCCCGGTCCAGCCGGCCCCGCATGGCGGCCCGGATCGTCTCGGGCTGCTCGTAGATCTCCTTGAGCATGAAGTGGGCGTAGTCGCCCCGGCCGACATCGTTGGCAGCCAGCTCCAACTGCTGCACGGCCGGCTCAATCCGGCCGGTGTCACGATGCACCACCCGGAACTGCTGCCGGGTGATTGCCGCCACTTCGTGATCGGCAAGGTAGACGATCCGGTTGGTGTGGCCGGCCAACGGGCTGGCATCACTGGCGATGAAATACTCGCCGTCACCAACCCCGATCACCAGCGGGCTGCCCAGCCGGGCGGCCACCATCAGGTCGGGCTTGTGCCGGAACAACACCAACAGGCCATAGGTGCCACGCAGCTGACCGACAGCCTGCCGGACCGCGGCAACGCAGGGGGAGTCATCGATATCATCGGTCACCCGTGGACCGTCAGCCAGAATCTGCTTCAGGCAGCTGTCGATCAGATGGGCAATCACCTCCGAGTCGGTCTCCGACTGGAAGACATAGCCCTCAACCTCCAGCCGGGCCTTGAGGCTGCGGAAATTCTCGATGACTCCGTTGTGAACCACCGCGACGGAGTGTCCCTGACCGTTGGCGCAGCCGCCACCGAGATGGGGATGGGCGTTGCCGTCGGTGGGAGCACCGTGGGTGGCCCAGCGGGTGTGGCCGATCCCGATCGAGCTGTCGGGCAGTCCCGACGCCAGTGCCGCCTCCAGCCGGTCGAGCCGACCGGCTGCCTTTTGCACCGCCACTTCGGCGTCGTGGTCGAGGACGGCGATGCCGGAGGAGTCATAGCCGCGGTACTCCAGCCGCTGCAGCCCTTCCAGCACCCGCTCGGCCGCCTGACGAAACCCGATGTAGCCCACAATTCCACACATGACCAGAACCTCCGGAGGACTTTTTCACCGCGAGACTGTAGAAAGCCACCGCCGCAGCTGGAAGACCGAAAACCCCCTCTCTATAGCTGCTTTCGCTATGCTGCCGCTCCCAGGCGAACCCGCTCCCCAGCTTTCCCGAGCCCGCATGCCCACCACCGCCATCATTGCCATCCCGGCCCGGCTGGCCAGCCAGCGACTGCCGAACAAGATGCTCCTGGCCGAGACCGGCCGGACCTTGATTGAACACACTTGGCAGAACGCTGCTGAAGCGACCCGGGCCGACGAAGTGGTGGTGGTCACCGATACGGCCGCAATTGCCACCGCCGTGGCTGGCTTCGGCGGGCGGGCGGTGCTCACCTCGCCGGAAGCCAGCAGCGGCACTGCCCGGATTGTCGAGGCCCTGCCGCAGCTGCCGGCGGCGGAGATTGTCGTGAACCTGCAAGGGGACGAGCCCGAACTGCCACCGCAGGCCGTCGACCTGGTGATCGACCTGCTCGACCGCTGCCCGGCTGCCGGGGTGGCGACCCTGGTCACGCCCCTGCGCTGCCAAACAGCCTGGCACGACCCGGCCGTCGTCAAGGCCATCCTGACTCCCTGGCGCGAGCCAGCGGACCCGGCTGGACCAGCGATCGCCGAACAACCGACAGCTTGGCGGGCGATCACCTTCAGCCGGGCCCCGGTTCCGGCTGCCCGGGACTGGAACCCGGAGCTGCTTGAGGCCAGCCCGCCGCTGTTCTGGCAGCATATCGGTGTCTACGCCTACCGCCGGAGTCTGCTTGAGCAGTGGCATCAAATGCCGGAGTCGAGGCTGGCGGAACTTGAGAGCCTTGAGCAGTTGCGGCTGGTCGAGGCCGGTGTCCCGATCGTGGCAGCCGCCATCGCACATGCCGCCACCGGTATCGATACCCCTGCCGACTACGCGGCATTCGTGCAGCGGACGCGGGGCTGAATCGCTGGTCAGTCAAACGGTCGCCGCGGTTCTGCCGGAGTGGCCGGTAGTTCTTTCCCAGCGGTCGCAGCCTCGGGCTCTGCTGCCGGGGCATCGAGTCCGGGCAGCTCCGCCTCGGCCATTTCCTGCCGCTCCCGCCAGGGCTTTTCAGCGACGTAGCTTTGCTGTTCCTTCTTCAGCTGCTCATCGATGCCGCCGGTACCTCCATCGGCAGCGACTGCCTTCTGGCTCAACTCCCGAGCCTTGGCAAAGTCACCCGTCTCGGCGTAGCCGGCTGCGAGCGTGCTGATGATGTGGGCCGCCTTCCATTCCGTTTCCTCGCAGGCTTTGGTCGCCAGTTTGATCGCTCGCTTGCCGTCCCGCAGGTCATCATCCGGCGACGTGGCCAGCAGCCAGGCCAGGTTGTTGAGCACGCCGGAATCGTCCGGCTTGAGTTCCCGGGCCTGCTCGAGATCCTTGACCGCGTCGGCATGCTTCCCGATCGAGATCAGGGCATCGCTGCGACCCCGACGGCTGAGAAACTGGCTCTCATCAAGCTCAAGCGCCTTGCTGAACCAGACGATTGCCGCCCGCGGCCGCTTGGCGGCCAGCTGCAGCATGCCGAGCTGCCCGAAGATGAGTGGATCCTGCTGGGGCCGGCCAGCCAGGGTCGTAAAGTCGCGGATGGCTGCGGCGTAGTTGCCGGCATCGGCCGCCATCAGCCCCCGCAGTTCAAGCGCGGCCGGGTTGTCTGGCTGGGCCGCCAGCACCTTGGCCAGATCGGCGGCGGCCGCCTCACTGTTCCCAGCCTGCTGCTGGATGCGGGCCCGCAACACCAACGGCACAGCGTTCTGCGGAGCCATCTCGATCGCCTTGTCGAGGTCGGCAATCGCCTCGGGCTGCTCCCCCTGCAATGCCAGCACCCGGGCCCGTTGCAGCAGTGGGCCGGCCGCATCGGGGGCGATCGCAATCGCCTTGTCAAAGGCCTTGCGGGCCTCTTCGAGACGGGCCTCACCCTCCAAACCGTCATCCATCAGGTAGGCCATGCCGAGGGCCTCATGCAGCCCCACCTCCTCCGGCTCCTGCTCGATGGCCGCCTGGAGATCCTCCCGGGCGGCACCGTACTCGTTTTGCAACAGACGAAACAGGCCCCGGGTCTGGCGGATGTCGGCCTTCGCGGGAGCAAGTTCCACCGCCTTGTCATAGTCAGCCGCGCGGGCAGCCGGATCTTCAGCGAGATTGCCCCGCACCAGATGGGCCTCGGCCAGCTGGAGCCGGTCGGCTTGGCCGGGGGTGAGCAGTTCGATCGCCTTGTCGGCAGCCAGGGCGGCTGCTTTTTGATTGCCGCCCGGCAGGGACTGCAGCCGGGCGATCATCAGATGGGCGGTACCGAGGTCGGGCGCCCGCCGGACCGCCTCAGTGAGATCCCGCATGGCAAAGGTCCGCATCCGGGGCCACTCGGGGTTGGGCTTGGGGCCATCGAAAATTGCATCGACCAGCATGCCGGCCCGATCGATCAGTGTGCCGACCAGCAGGCTGTCGGCGAAGGCCTGGGACTCTTTCGGAAGTCCTTTCCGGAGGGCCCGGCGGCAGAGGTCGACCACCCGCTCGAAGTCGTCGAGGCTGCGGGCGGCAAGTTTCTGTTCAATCGCCGCGTCGAGATCGGCCTGCCCCGCCGGTTCGGCAACGGCGGGCTTCTCGTCGGTCTGCCGGCCAGCTTCCGCCTCAGCCACGTCCGGCTCAGCGGCAACGCCGCGGCGGGGGGCATCGAGGACGATCGGCCCGGCCCCTGCAACGAACAGGACGACGACAACCGGCAGTAGACCGGCCCTGACGGTCCGGTTCAGGTGAACAGGAAGCATCGACGGCATCAGCGGTCTCCTCGATGAAAGGGACGACTTCTGGACCGCAGGGCCGCGGTGGTCGTCCGGCGGGGGGCACTTCGGAAATGATATCAGCATGGCGCGGTTCGAACCGAGCCCAACTGCCGCCGCCGTTGAGGCGACAGTAGATTTTCGGCTCGGTTTGCTAGGTTCTGTCTGAAAAGACTGTCGCAGGATCGAGAGCGAACTGCTCTGGTCTCTGGTAAGGCCGGACGAAGCAGCCAGATTCGCAGATCTGGCGATGGAGCCGGACGCAGCCAGAGGGCACATGAGCCGCTCAAAGCCCGATACTGGGTTTTCCGACAGAGCCTAGAGCGGTGCTGGCAGGTCGCGGCGGCTGAACACGACGCCACCCACGCAGTAGCCCACCAGGCCGACCCCGATCAGCACGCCGTTAAAGACCGCCAGCCGCTGCCAGGCCTCCCAGCCGCCGGCGACCAACTGCTGCGGCTCGTAGGCATTGAACACAGAGAGATAGCCCACCCAGGCAAAGCTGTCGCTGAGCCGGCCAACCAGTTTCGCCAGCAATGAGAAGACATAGAAGCCACAGAGAATGCCGATGGTCCGCCAGCGGTAGCTGTCGCAGGCCGACACTCCAGCCGCCAGACCGCCCATGCAGACCATCAGGCCAAAGACGTTGGCCGCTGCGGGCAGAAAGAGCAGTGGATCGACCCGGCCCGACCAGGGCCCAAACCGCACCGCGGTGAAAACCGCGGCGTAGAGCACTCCACAGAGACAGGCTGCCCCGGCTGTGGTGGCCAGCGCCTGAGTGACATAGACAGCCCGCCGTCGGACCGGCTGGGCCAGCAGCATTTCCATCGTGCCCCGCTCCAGCTGTCCCGAGACTGCATCGCTGCCGCGGGTGACACCCCAGACCGTCGCCGCCAGCACGACCACCGGATCGACGAAGGCAAGGGCCACCCTGCCGACGTGGGTGGCCACCTCGGAAAAGGGCACGCCGGAGAGCTTCTGCCAGTCCTCCGGGATGGCCCGCAGCAGAATGTCCTGAAAGGCGCTCATTTCGATCTGGGACGAGAGGCCGAGGTAGATCCAGGGAAAGGCGGCCCAGAGCAGCGCAAAGGCAAGGCCGAGCAGGGCCTGATCACCCCAGGTCTTCTTCCAGATCGCAGTGCTCCACATGGCGAGACCTCAGACCGGCTGCAGGGGTGATGCGGGAGCGGGCGGCCGGAGTCCGCTGCCCGAGCCCTCGCGATGGTAGTGGTCATAGATCGTGGCCAGCCCGACTGGCTCGATCCGCAACTCACCCAGCGGGAGCCCCGCCAGCCAGCCCAGCAGGTCGGTGAGTGATTCGGCAACCTCAAGTTCGACGCGACCATCAGGCAGGGGAGTGATGCGGACACTGTCGGTCAGGCCTGCCGGCAATTCACCCAACGGGCCAGCCAACCGGGCCGTGATCCGATGCCGGCGGCGGAGGTGGGCAATCGACTGGTCATGCACCAGCCGGCCAGCCCGCAGGATCACCACGCGGTCGCAGGTCTCTTCAATCTCAGAAAGAACATGGGAGGAGAACATCACCGTCCGGCCTGCCCGGCGGGCTTCCCGCACGAGGTCAAGCACCTCGGCCCGGGCCGTCGGGTCGAGGTTGGCTGTCGGCTCGTCGAGGATCAGCAGCGGACAGTCGATCGCCAGCACCATCGCCAGCGCCAGCTTCTGCCGCATGCCCGTGCTCATGCGGGCAACCTGCCGACGACAATCGAGCATGAGCCGATCGGCAACTGAGCGGGCCCGCTGGCGGCAGTAGTCGGCCCGCAGCCCGGTGAAGAAATCGAGCACCTGGTGGCCCCGCATCCGTCGGAACAGCCGGGCCTCGCCAGGCAGGTAGGCGGTGTTCCGCCTCACGGCCAACGACTCGCTGCGGCTGTCAAAGCCGGCGATCGTGGCGGTGCCGGCCGTCGGCTGAATGAAACCGAGCAGCAACCGCAGGAGCGTCGTCTTGCCGGCGCCGTTGGGGCCCAGCAGCCCGAAGACTTCACCCGCCGGGACCGCCAAGGAGCAGTCGGCGAGCGCCTGAAAGTCACCGTACGACTTGGCCAGATTGTCGGTGGTGACGAGCATCGGGGAATGGGTGCATCCGGCGGCGGTGGCCGACCGGCAGATCAGGAGGGAGGGAATCGATTTACCCGAAGAAATGATAGCCGGCCAGGGCAAAGCCGATCACTGCCACCAGCCGGCGAATCGCCTTGGGCGAGCAGCGGCGGGCCAGTCGACCGCCGGCCAGCCCCCCCGCCACCGCCGCGACAGCCATTACCGCAGCCTCCGGCCAGGCGACCTCGGTCCAGCCGAACAGGCTGCCGAGGGCGAAGAGCACCGTGGCGGCGGCATTGATCGCCATCCCGAGGACGTTTTTCACCCCGTTGAGCAGGTGAATGTCTCCCAGCTCGAGGCTCCCGAGTACTGCCAGCATCAGGATGCCGATACCGGCGCCGAAATAGCCCCCGTAGACCGCCACGGCAAACTGCAGTCCGGCGGCCAGGACAAGCAGCCGGCGACTCGGCCGGTCCGCACGCTCCGCAGCCGTCGGCTGCTGCCGGCCCAGCCAGGACGAGAGCCGGGGCTGCATGGCAAACAGGACCGCTGCCAACAGGATCAGCCAAGGGACGAGCCGCTCGAAAAGTGCTGGCGGCAGCACCATGACCAGGGCGGTGCCCAGCAGGCTCCCCACCAGGCTCGGCAGCAGCAACCAGACTGCCCAGGGGGGCTGATCCCGACGCTCGTGCCGATACTCCCAGGCTGCCGCCAGCGCGCCGGGCCAGAGACCGATCTTGCTGGTGACGTTGGCAATCACCAGCTGCGTGGGGCCGTGTGGCAAAATGGCGGCGAGCGCTGGGAAGGTGAGGATCGTTCCCCCTCCGGCGACCGAATTGATCGCCGAGGCGATCGCCGTGACCACTGCCAGGAAAAGGTACGACAGCAGCGGCGATCCGCCGCCGGCAGCATTCAGTCTCAGCCACTCTGGATCCATGCGGGCCGTTCCTGGCAGTCATCCCACGGCTCACGAACCGGCTGGTTGTCCATCCTGCCGGTCGACCACAGGTTCGGGCTGCGCTGGTGGTTGGGGCAGCAGGCCGCAGTCAATCAGCGTAAAGCCCGCCCAGAAAAATGGATGGGCGGCATCGGCGGGAACGTGGTCGCGGGCCAGCTGCAGCCGGGGCTCGAGCCGAAAGTCGGGCTGCTCCGCCGTCACCAGCCGCACCGCCCGCTGCCAGCTCGCGGCCGCAGGCGGCGGGCCGTCGGCTGCCGACTGCTGTTGGTCGCGCAAGAACTCGATCCCGAGATCGAGAGCCACTCGCCCCCCAACGTTCCAGCGGCTGAGCACTGCCGTCTCGGCCCCGGCGGCAGCCAGATCCATGGCGGTTTGGAACAGGTCATCTCCCGCCCGCCCGGCCGGCTTGCCGAGACCGCCGGCAAACTGCGTCGGCAGCCCGGTCAGCAGCACGCAGCGAGCCGCTTTGGGGGGCGGGAGGAGCCAGTCGGCAAGCGACATGCCCGGCTGCCCGGCGACAGCCGCAACCAGCGGTCGGCCGCTGTCGCCGGGCCGCGGGGCGAGGTCATCAAAGATCGCGATCGTGTCGGCCAACGACGCCGCCAACGACACCGGCAGCCTGGCCGCCGTGGGGCTGAGGGAGACCGAGTGAGCGACCGCCGCCGTGAACCGTTTTCGCGACTCAGTCGCCCGTTCGGCCGGATCGCCGCGATGCGACAGGCCGTTGTAGACCGCGACCAGCGGCCGATCGGGCGGCTGCCGCCGGGGTCCGACGGCGAGGCTGCGGGTTGGGCAGTAACGGATCTGGCAGACATCGTGCAGCCGCAGTGGGACGTCTGCTCCAGGCTGTCCAGCCGCTGCCGGGCCGACCGGCAACAGTTCAAAGGGGAGGTACCAGAGCAGGCTATCGGGCACGATGACGAGTTCATCAAACTCGTCATGCCGGGTCAGCGACACTCCCGAGCCGGCAAAGAGCAGTTCGGCGAGTCGGGCCAGCTGATCCTGCCAAGCGGTCGACTCGAGCCGATCGCTGGGAACGGGTTTGAGCGGATGGTAGAGGCAGAACGACTTGGCCAGTTCGGCCATGGTCTTCCGGACTGCCACCGCCTCCTTGACCTGCCAGACAGCCGCCTGCTTCGAGGCTTCGAGGCAGCCGTAGAGGCCGGCCTCGGTCCAGACGAACGAGAGCAGTCGCTGCCGGCTCGTCAGGCGGTCACGAATCTCTGGGGTCGAAAGCAGCGGCGGAAAGTCGAGGGGAATCAGATCACGGCTGGCCGCGATCTGATCGATGCGGCCCCGCAGGCTGGTGGCGGCTTCGGCATAGCGTTTCCATTGATCGGGATCGCCCGGCAGCTGCGGCTCGGCCTCCGGGTCGGGCGGACCGCCCGCCTTCTCCAGCCCCCGCCGCAGGGGCCCGCAGAGCTGTTCCATTTCTGCCAGGAGGGCGGCCAGTTCGGGTCGCCTGGCCAGCAGTTCCTGCCGTTGCTTCTGGCTGTCAGCGACCGCCGGCGGAAAGGCCAGCAGCCGCAGGACGGCATCCCGGCGGCCGCCGAGGTCCCGCGCGGTGAGCCAGCGGCTGCGGCTGGTTGCCTCGACGGCATCCAGCCAGGCCTCATCGCCACGGCTGTTGGTCACCCAGAGATTCCGGGCGGCCCAGAGCCGGGCTTCGAACGCCGCCGATCGATTGGTCGACATCACCGCGAGGGCTTCCAGGGGGGCTGTCCGGACCAGGCCCGACTCGGGGTCGGCGAGCAAACCGGCAAGCAGCTGGTCAGCCTCACGGTCGGAAAGCCCAGATTGGCCGGCAGCCACCGCCTCGGTCAACGCCTGGGTCTGGAACAGTCGCGGTGATCGGCCCCGGGCCAGGGCGAGGGCCCGTGAAAGCTCGCTGTCACCAGCCGGCCGGTTGCCACCCGCGTAGGCGATCAAGGCCGACGCGTAGGCGGCCTGGCTGCCGCACCAGCCCAGCCCCAGGTCGCCCTGCAGCAGCCGGCGGTCAATCTCGGAAAGAATGCGGGCGGCAGCCGGCCGATTGCCCACCTCAGCGGCCGCCACTGCCAGCATCAACCGCAGCCGGGTGGCCAGGCTCGGCAGCCCGTCATCGGCCCAGGTAGTCGCCGCGGCGACGCTCGGTGGCAGGCTGCCGCCACCGGCGAGTTGGGCAGCCACCGCCCAGCGGAAGGCCTCTTCAAGACAACGCGCGTCGGACTGCGCCGCCGCCGCGAAGGCGGCGGCTTCACAGAGCTTCGCCGCCTCCTTCCACTTGCCGGCAGCCAATTCAATTCGTCCTCCCACCAGCAGCCCCCAGGGCGTGAGTGGATGATCGAACTGTCCTTCTAACAACAGGCCGCGGTTGAGGAGCGGCAGGGCCTGTTCATGCCGGCCCTGTGACCAGCAGGCGATCCCGAGGCAGACATCGATCCAGGCCTGTGAAAAATGGTTCGGCGGCGCCGGCCGGCGCTGCAGCCAGGCAACTGCTGCCTCAAGGGACCGCCCAGCCTTGGCCAATGGGCCCAGCAGTTCAGCCCGCCGATACAGACTGATCGCCAGCGACCGCATGATTTCGTGGGGACGCAGCGGATAGTCGAGCGGTGCCGCCAATACGCCGCCCCCTTGGAGCACTCCCTGCGCATCGGCTGCCCCCACCCGAATCGACATCCTGTCTGGCAACGCTGCCGGGATGCTCGGCCGCGTCGGCGGGGCCCAAAGCTGGGGCATCCGCCGTTGCCGTGCCTGCAGCGGCCGATCGGGATAACGAATGTCGAGCAGCCAGTCGCCCAGTGATACCGCCTGCAGGATGGCTTCATCGTAGCTGGTCACAGCGGCCCGGAACTGGCCTAGCTCGTACTGGCATTCGCCCATCATGGCGGCAGCGGCGGCAGAGTCGATCCATCGCCGGGTGCCGAGTTTGACCGCTCCCTTGTATTCAGCCTCAGCCAGTTCAAGGGCCTCGGAAAGGTTTCCCGTGGCCAACGCCACCTGGGAAAGGTCGTAGGCCTTTCCCGGCACCGTCCGCCCGCCCGACGGCCCGAGCACGGACAGGCCGCCGATCTGGCCGAAACCGACCCGGACCGGCAGGGCGACCAGCAGCAGCGGCATGGCGAAGAGCGCGAGGCGGATCACTGCAGAAGCCCTCGACGAAAGGAACGTGATGACCGGCACGGCAGGCCCGTCACCCCAGCACCCTGTGACGATACCCCCGCGGCAGCTCCGCGGGCAAAGACGACATCTCATCGTGGCTGAGGGAACCTGGAGAATTGGGGTGAAGCGGGTGCTGACGAAAATTCGAATTGCCCAAAGTTTGCCGATCGTGCGGGCCGATAGGACAGCAACGTCCCTGGAGATTACCCACCATGCACCGCGTCTCGGCAACACCACTGGCTTCCATCTGGCGATGGAAAACGCCAACCGTGGCCCCCGCCCTCGGGAGCGGGTCATTTTCTCGGCGGGCCGCTCTCCGGCTGATTCGGAGCGGCGTCGCACTGGCCACCGTCACAGCGGGCCTCTCGCTGACCGGCTGCCAGGTCGATATCGGCGGCCAGACCCTTCCCAGCGGCTATTACCTGCAGGACGACATTCAATATTTTCCGGCCGGCCCGGAATTCAAGCTTTCCAAAGAAGCGGCCGCCCAGAAGGAATTCCGGGATGAGCAGGCGGTCAACGACCCGTCCTGCACCAACTGCCGCTGAACACCTGCCACCCGCCCTCCGTGGCCCTTGCAGAGTTCTCACGATTTTGTATGATTTCGTGGGAATGGAGCCCCAAAAAAGCTTATTGATGCTTTTTTTGTGGGGCTCATGCCAAAAAAGAGGCTACGGAATGGCATCCTTTGGCTGGCTTCCAAACCGCGTCTGCAGGCCGATGGGAAGCCACCAAAGCCGCCCCCTGCGGCAGTCCCCCCTGTTGACCGATCGCAATGGCAGCAACGACCGATCTCCTGCTCGGCGAGTTCCCACGGACGCTCGACGAGCGGTATCGGCTCGGCATGCCGCCGGAGCTGCTCGAACCGCTCACGGCGGCGGGGCAGGAACTGGTGCTGGCAAAGGAGCGATCGGGCTGCCTGTCACTCTGGTCCGCAGCCACCTGGAAGCCGCGGCTCGACGCAGCTGTCGATGTGCTCCGCAGCAAGCTGGCGGCGGGCAGCCTCGCGCAGCGACTCGACCAGGTCCAGGACCTCGGCCGGCTGCTCTCGACACGTCAGCGGACAGTCACCCTCGCCGGTCGCGGTCGCCTGGTGATCCCGGAGGGCTTTCGCGAGTTCCTCGGAGTCGAACCGGGGGCCGATCTTCTGGTCGTCGGAGCGGCAGTCTGCGTGGAACTCTGGAACCCGGTCGCCTGGGGCGACTTCATCACCGCAGAGATGCCGGCCTTCCGGCAGCGGATCGACGACCTGACAGCCTGATGCACCTCGCCGCAGAGCAGTTTTTTCTGCCATTTGATTCTCTGGCCATGCCCGGATGAGAGGAACGGGTTGACCTGTCTCGGAACCATCCAGCAGGCAAACGAAACAGCCACGGAACGGGCCCCCAACCAGCACGGATGCTGCCGAGGGACCTCCTCCGGGCATGGCCTTTTCAGTTTTACGGAAAGAGCCGACATCCTGTCGGCCTTTCCTGGGGGCAGTACGCCACAAAGCCAAAGGTTTGTGACGTTCTGCCGATGCTCATGGGCGGCATCCTGCCGCCGGCTGGCAGTGACCTGGGCCTGGCTTCACCGAAAGAGCCGACATCCTGTCGGCCTTTCCTGGGGGCAGTACGCCACAAAGCCAAAGGTTTGTGACGTTCTGCCGATGCTCATGGGCGGCATCCTGCCGCCGGCTGGCAGTTCGTTTGGGCCGCCCGGGGGGCAGTTGGGTGGGCGATGAGAAGGCGACGTCGAACGAACTGCTGGTCCGGTCGCTGCCGCTCCGGGCTTCCAACGGCACAATACGGCTGACCAACGAGGTGGTGCCCCTGCCCACGGGCGGGCTCCGAAAGCAAGCGAAGCCCGGAGGGCGACAGCGCTGCGCACGTGCAGAGAACGGCGGCCCGGATGGCCGCCGTGAACGTCCAGCTCGTGGGCAGGGGTACCACCGAGCGGCAGCGGCTGCTTTACGGAAAGCGTAGCCCAGCTTTCCTCATGCTAATGGACACGACCCGAGTGGCTGGCTTGCAATTCCTTCAGCAACTGAACTCACCCGTTTCCACTCGCGTACTGAACGACCGGTCGACAGCAAGGCATCGACCGAAATCTTGCAATCGCTGCTGAAGCCTGTTTCAATGGGAGATGGGCAGGGCGCGAAAGGCCGGTGGCAGATTTCCGGATCCAACGCCCAGACGATTGGACGTTCAGATTCGGGAGGTGTTGCCGCAGCTACAAAGGAGGTCATCATGACCAATTGGACGTTGCGTTCCCTGTTTGGGATGGGCGGTGACAAGGGCTCGAATGTTTCTCGGCGGCTGCGGCAGCGGCGGGATCGGCAGTGGCGGCAGCGAAGAACAGCCCGCGACCAGTTCACCCCCGAGACCCTTGAACAGCGGGCGATGATGGCTGTCGTCGCACCGGCTTACGAAGTCACCCAGGACTGGGGCAGCGGCTTTCAAGCGGGCATTGAGCTGCAGAACCTCGATACCCAGGTGGTCAACGACTGGACGATCTCCTTCGACTATGCGGCCGACATCACATCGATCTGGGATGCCGCCATCGTCGCCCGGGACGGCGACCGTTACACCATCGAAAACGCAGGCTGGAATGCCGATCTCGCCGTCGGCCAGACGGTTGCGTTCGGCTTCATTGGTGCCGGTGACACATCAGCACCGACCAACTTCCTGATCAACGGCGAACCAATCGACGGGCTGCCGAGTCAGCCTGAGCCCATTGCACCAGCTCCCGTCGAGCCAGCTCCCGTCGAGCCAGCTCCCGTCGAGCCAGCTCCCGTCGAGCCAGCCCCCGTCGAGCCAGCCCCCGTCGAGCCCTCCACCCCAACCAGTTCGCTCGCAGCCAGCTTCAGCATGGTCAGCGACTGGGGCTCCGGCTTCACCGGTGAGGTCACTGTCAGCAACAGCAGTGATGCCACTCTTGAAGGTTGGAACGTCTCGTTCGACTTCGCTGGCGAGATCAGTTCGCTCTGGAACGGTGAAATCCTCAGCCGCAACGGCTCGACCTACACCGTCCGCGGCGCCACCTGGAACGAGGGGATCGCCGCTGGTGGGTCGGTGAGCTTCGGCTTCAGTGCCACACCCGGTGGTGCTGCTGCCGTACTTGAGAACTTCGTCGTGTCTGGGGTCAACAACGGCCCAACCCCGGTTGCACCGGCACCCGAGCCGCCCCCACTGCCCGCGCCCGCACCGGCACCTGCGCCCGCTCCTGTCGAGGGTGAGGGACGGGTCTTCGTGGTCAATCCGGCCAGTCCCGACATTGTCGGCTTCGATCCCGCCGTCGACCGCCTCGACTTCGGTGAGATCTCGGTCCACAACCTGATCGTTGGCAAGACCGCTGCGGGGGAGGTGGCCATCATCAACCCATGGGCCTGGACGCCCGAGTATCAGGTGCTCAGTGGCATCGGTTTTGCCGACCTGAGCCTGGAAAATTATGGCGTTGTCAACAACGAGCACCTGCGGCAGGACCTCGGCGGTGTGATCTCTTGGGAGCTGGGCGTTGGCCCACGGGAGGCAGGCACGGTCTACGTCCGGTCACATGAGTACGGCGTACACGAACGGATCGAAAACTTTGACCCGGCCGTCAACAAGCTCAGTTTCCTCTACTTCGGCACTCGCGAACGACTGGCAGTCGAGGATACCGCTGAGGGCGTGCAAATCTCGGTCGAGCCGACTGGCCAGAGCGTGCTGCTGGCGGGGGTCGCCAAGGCCGACCTGGTGCCGGCCAACATCGAGTTCCATCACGACCAGATTGTGGAGGATCAGCTCGAGGTACCCTTCGGCTTCTCCGTCGAGCAGGTGACCATGGTCAGCCGGTCGGACCTGCTCACACCGCTGGCACCGGCAGGCGCTGTCACCGATGGCCATCAGACCAGTCCGGGCAGTGTCAATCCGCATGACGGCCATGACCACGATCATGGCGACATGCCGATGGAGCCCATGCCGACCGACCCGGTGGCACCAGAGCCCGAACCGACCGATCCCGTCATGCCGCCGATGGATGGCCATGATGGCCATGACGGCCATGACGACATGACGCCGCCGGCGTCAACCGGTGAGTTCATCGACATCACGACCTGGGGGATGTTCCATGCCTCAAACGACAACTCCCACAGTGACGAACTGGTGGGCGGCCGCACGGCAATCACCACCGAGGCCATGGATGCCTACAACAACCTCCGGGCCTTCCTCGGACTCTCGGCACTCACCCTTGAAGATGTTGGGCAGTGGGCCTTCGCCGAGCAGCTGACGAACAACGCCGAGGCCTACGGCGATGACCTCAAGGGTGTTGGCCTCTATTATGCGATGCAGGGTGCAAAAGTCGGCTGGATCGCCCAGGAGGCCTACGACCCGCAGATCCTGGCCGATATCCAGCGGACGGCCCGCCTTGGTGATCCTGCCGATGTGATGGCGCTGGTACGGCAGTTCGGTATCGATGGGTATGCCGACTTCCTCGAACAGAACGGCTTCACGGACACGTTCATCAACACGCTGAAGATGGAGCCGCACTATGGCGGCTGGATGCACGGGCGCACCCACGGCTTTCTGCCGATTGAAGGGGTCGCGATCAATCACGACCTCAACCACCTGACCGTGCTGAGTTGGGATCAGACCCAGCCGTTCATGAACGACACCTTCGACTGGCCGCAGTGGCCGGCACTCGATGTTTCCGACTCGGGTGTGATGGAGTATTACCAGAGCATGGTCGTGCTGGGTGATCCGGTCGGCCTGAACATGGAGTCTGTTGCCGGACCCGCCGAGCCGCCCGCTTCACCGACCGACCCAGGAGTGAGTGATCCGGTTGTCTCAGACCCTGAAGTCACCGACCCGGCTCCTACCGACCCGGCTCCTACCGACCCGGCTCCTACCGACCCGGCTCCTACCGACCCGGCTCCTACCGACCCGGACCCGTCCGACCCGATCGCCCCGTCCGACCCTTCGGCGTTACCGATCGCCAGCCACGACAAGGTGTTGGCTGCCTACTTCCCCGAGTGGGGCATCTATGGTCGTGACTATCAGCTGGCCGATGTGCCGGCCGACCAGCTCACGCACCTGATCTACGCCTTCGCCGACCTCAACGCGGCTGGTGAGATGACGCTGTTCGACTCGTATGCCGCCACCGAAAAGCGGTTCAGCGCCGACGAGAGCGTCACCGGCGAGGCCGACCTCTGGTACTACCCGCCGGAGGATCCCCGCAGCGAGCAGACGGTCTGGGGCAACTTCAACCAGCTTGCCCTGCTGAAGGAGCAGTATCCGCATCTCACGATGAGCATCGCCGTCGGTGGCTGGACCCTCTCTGACCACTTCAGCACCGTGACGGCGACCCAGGCGGGCCGCGACACCTTCTCCGACTCGATTGTCGAGTTCCTCACGACCTATCAGGTCTTCGACGGCATCGACTTCGACTGGGAGTATCCGGGTGGTGGTGGCGAGGCGGGCAACTCGGTCAGCCCTGACGACGGGGCCAACTACGCCCTGCTGCTGGCTGACGTCCGGGCCAAGCTCGACAACCTCGGCAGCCAACTCGGCAGGACGTATGAGATTTCGGTCGCCTCGCCCGCCGGCCTCGACAAGATTGCCAACTTCAATCTGGCCGGCCTGGCTCCCTCAGTCGACTTCTTCAACGTCATGACCTACGACTTCCACGGCACCTGGGAGGACACGACCGGCCACCAGGCCGCCTTCACGGCAGACCCGAACGGCTACGACATCGAGACGGCGGTCTATGCCTACCTTGATGCCGGCGTCGCACCGGAGCAGATCGTACTCGGGGCTCCGCTCTACACGCGGGCTTGGAGCGGTGTGGCCGAAGGTGGTGACGGCGGCTACGGGGAACAGGCCAGCGGGGCCGCCCCAGGAACGTTTGAGGCTGGCAACTACGACTACAAGGATCTGCTCAGCCAGATCAACGCCGGAGCCGGCTGGGAACTCTACTGGGACGACAATGCTCAGGCGAGCTACATCTACAACGCCGACCTCGACATCTTCAGCTCGTTCGAGACCACCACCTCGATTGCCCTGAAGGCTGAGTGGGCCGACGCCATGGGCCTGGGCGGGATGATGTTCTGGGATCTGTCGAATGACGCCACCGGCTCGTCCGACAGCCTGATCTCAGCCGCATTCCGGTCGATGGTGCTGGAAGACGACGTCGCCACGATTGCAGCCGATTCCAGCCTGCCCGATCCGATCGTGATCGGCGGCGACGGTGAAATCGGCCCCCTGCCGCTGTAAGGGAGGCGGCTGGCAGCTTCACGGAAAGAGCTGGCTTCACGGAAAGACCGGGCTTCCTGCCCGGCTTTCCTTGGGCAGAACGCCACAAAGCCAAGGTTTGTGACGTTCTGCTGATGCTCATTGGCGACATCCTGTCGCCGGATGGCAGCTGGCTGCTTCACGGAAAGACCGGGCTTCCTGCCGTCGGCTGGCTGCTTCACGGAAAGACCGGGCTTCCTGCCCGGCTTTCCTTGGGCAGAACGCCACAAAGCCAAGGTTTGTGACGTTCTGCTGATGCTCATTGGCGACATCCTGCTTCACGGAAAGACCGGGCTTCCTGCCCGGCTTTCCTTGGGCAGAACGCCACAAAGCCAAGGTTTGTGACGTTCTGCTGATGCTGATTGGCGACATCCTGTCGCCGGGTGGCAGCTGGCTTTACGGAAAGACCGGGCTTCCTGCCGTCGGCTGGCTGCTTCACTGAAAGACCGGGCTTCCTGCCCGGCTTTCCTTGGGCAGAACGCCACAAAGCCAAGGTTTGTGACGTTCTGCTGATGCTCATTGGCGACTTCCTGTCGCCGGCTGGCAGTGATGGGGGGAGGACGCGAACGCGGCACCAAACGTCCAGCCGGTCCGGTCACTTCCGTTCCCGGCTT
>Ga0209986_10002049_pt1 | contig 18794 bp, 14 predicted proteins | sample BlataG_FD_183168 | JGI IMG/M metagenome (GOLD analysis project Ga0209986, IMG submission 183168) | Deep subsurface microbial communities from Black Sea to uncover new lineages of life (NeLLi) - Black_00105 metaG (SPAdes) (version 2) | ecosystem: Environmental > Aquatic > Marine > Oceanic >... | reverse complement strand
GGCCCACCGCGCTGATGAACGACACGTCGTAGCCCAGCTTGGCCGTATGGACCGCAAAGTTAAACGGCGCCCCGCCAATGTGCTGCGCATCGTCAAATAGGTCCCACAGCACTTCTCCGATGACGATTACACTCATGTTGCCTTCCCTTACAGGCGGTTGCCCGAATACTCGTGCTGTCTCTGAGGAACTCGTTCCCAGGTTATACTTCGCGCGGCGTCATGTCTGCAAGGGGCCCGTGCACTGGCGGACAAGCCGCCAGTGGCACCCCAATAGGGGGGTTTTGTCAGAGGCTCTTGCTCTGTTGAAAACCTCCCTCTCGCGCCTCTGGGGGGAGAGGGAGAACAAAAGCATGGTTTCAACAGAGCAAGAGGCTCTAAAAACGACGGCGCGTGCGGCGGCCCGAATCGACGGGGCAGGGGGGGGTGCGTTTGTTCCGGCCGATGAAACGCGGCGCTCGGCTTGCATTCTCGCATCGTTCCGGATAGGCTGGCTACGTTGCCGCATCAGGCCGGATGGCCCGGCGCTGCGGTGGATAACGAGAATCGAGGGCGTCTGGGAGATTCTTTCATGCACTGGACGGGCCGTTTTGCGATGCGTTGTCACCTTCTGCTTCTTGTTTTCGCGGCGGGCCTGCTTCTTGCGGCGCCGGCGGAAGTTGCGGGAGAGGCCGCTGAGGCGGGCGCCGAGTCCGCGGCAGAAACCGCGTCGCCTGCCGCACCCGACGTCGACCTCTCGAACTATTTCCCTGAGTGGGCCGGGCGCGAGGTGTTCGGTGTGGCCGTCTGGCAGTTCCTCGCGGCTTTCGTTTGCGTGCTCGCGGGATTAGCCCTGAAAACGGTGTCGGACTATATCTTCGGGAAACGCTTGATTCCATTCCTGGAGAGGACGCGGTTCCGGCTTGATCATCTGATTGCGCGGGCGGCGAGCAAGCCGTTGGGATACCTGTTGCTGCTGGCTTCGCTCGGGGCGGCGTGCGCGGTCCTGTCGCTTCCGGAAGAGCCTACCGACGTGCGCGGCTTCGTATACGGCGTGCTCACGGTTCTGCTGGTCGCCGACGTCCTCTGGTTTCTGTTTCGGGTGGTGGACGTCGGCGTGGAGTATCTGGGCCGCCTGGCGGCGCGGACGGAATCGAAACTCGACGACCAACTCGTGCCCCTCATCCGGAAGGCCCTGAAAGCAACCATCGGCCTGGTGTGCGTGCTATGGGTCGTGCAACTCCTGGGGTACAGCGTGTCGAGCCTGCTGGCGGGGCTGGGAATCGGCGGGCTGGCGGTCGCGTTGGCGCTTCAGGATACCCTGTCGAACTTCTTCGGGTCCATTTACATCTTCGCCGATCGCCCGTTCATCGTGGGGGACATGGTCAGGATCGGTGACATCGAAGGGACGGTAGAGCAGATCGGTTTTCGCTCGACGCGGATTCGCACGTGGCCGGCCACGCTGGTTTCGATTCCCAACAAGACCGTGGCCGAGTCCGTCGTCGATAACTGGTCGAAGATGCCCAAGCGGCGCGTGTTCCAGACGGTCGGCGTGACATACGAGACCACCGCCGAGCAGATGGAAAAGGCCGTGGCGGCGATTCGCAGAGTCCTCGAAAGCGACGATGGCGTGGACCAGGAGTTCATCGTCGTGCGTTTCAGCGATTTCGGCGCGTCGAGTCTGGACATCACCGTCTACTACTTTACGAAGGCCATCGCCTACGCCGACCACTTGGCGATGAAGGAACGGGTGAATCTGGCCATCATGCGGGCGCTGCGGGACCTGGGTCTCTCCATCGCCTTCCCGACCCGCACCGTTTACTTCGAGGGCGATGTCGCCAGAGCGATGACGCGGCGCGGCCGGGGCAACCGTCCCCCACCCGGGGACTAATACCAAGTTGACCAATTCACCGAGAAACACGGGGTGGATACCCGGCCCGGAATAGCGGTTTGGGAAGAAAAGGATCGCCCCCAGGGAGGTTGCGGATGGCGAAGCAGAAGAGTCCGGCGGAATGCGCAGCGTGCGACGCCGAGTGTTGCCGGTATATCACCGTCGAGATCGACACGCCTACGCGGAAGATCGACGCGGAGGAAATTCGCTGGTTCCTCGCGCACGAGAACACGCGCGTGTACATTGACGACGACGACGGCACATGGAACCTCCAGGTCCTCACCCGGTGCCGCCGCCTGGACAAAAACAACCGCTGCACGGTTTACGAGAACCGGTACCAGATCTGCGGCGACTACGACCCCGAAACCTGTGACGCCAGCGACGCCGAAGCGATGGATACGACCTTCGAGACCACCGAGGCATTCGACGCCTACTGGGCCAGGAAACAGCGAAGAAAGAAGAAAAGCAAGAAGAGGAAAAAGGCAAGCGGGAAGAAAAGACAGAAAAGAAAAGAGAGAAGAAAAAAGAAGGGGAAGAAGAAAAGACGTGGAAAATAATCGCCGGCAATCCTGCCGGCGCGCCTCCGGCCGGCAACCCGCCGCCGACCTTTCCCCGTGGAACCCGCCCGCTATTTCTTTTTTCGCCGCTCCCGGATTTCCTCGGCTTCGGGACGGCGGATGTAAACGGGGGCAAGGCGCAAGGGGTCGGCATACTCGCCGCGCTTGCCCATCTCGAAGCCCAGACTGGCGACGGCGGTGGGACGCACGTCCCACAAATCCTCGGGCGCAAAATCGAATTTTGCGAGCGCCTCGCGGGCTTTCGGCACGCCGCGACCGAGAACAAAAGCGGGCCTCTTCAGCCGCGCCGCCAAGTCCTCCGGTTCAATCAGCGTCGGGCCGAAGGTTTCCTGGAGGCGCCCTTCGCTCCGTTCGAAGACGCTCGCATACAGGCCGCCGCGCTTCGCGTCGAGGATGGGCGCGATCCGCCTGGCCTGCGCCGGTGCGTTCTCGGCAAGGGCCCGAAGGGTCGGCACGGCGACGACCTTCGCCCCCGTGTCCCAGGCGACGAACTTGGCGAAGACGACGGCGATGCGAAGGCCGGTGAACGAGCCGGGCCCGATGCTGACGGCCACCAGGTCGATATCCCCGGGCGTCCAGCCGGCTCGCCCGCAGGCGGCGCGGATGGCCATCAGGAGGTCGCGGCCATGGCGCAGGCCCTCGGCCAGGCGGACCTCTTCGATGAGGCGCGCGGCGTCGGCCAGTGCGATGCCGCCGTGGGGGCCGGACGTTTCAACCGCCAGGACGCGCATTGCTGGAATTTCCTTTCTCATACCGCGTGGCCCGTACGGGCCGTGACACACGGTCTCCGTCGCCGCCGGTGGCCATTTTAGCGGCCGCGCGCGGCAAGGCAACGTCGAAACCAACTCGCGCCCGCCATCGGGCCTGAGTGCCGCAATCAAGCCCCTCTATGCGGCGTCGGCGGCCGCGCTCGGCAAAATTGCTTGTGTCGCGGTGTGGCTGGTTCTAGAATCGGCGGGTGGTTATTCGGGCGCCCGGACCTGCCTCCGGCAAGGGCTTGGGGCGGGGGATATGAGATCCGGGAGCCCCGCACACGCTAGAGGGAGGCGGAACATGGAGGTTATCATTTGTAAAACGTACGACGTTCTGAGTGCGCGGGCGGCAAAGGTGGTGGCGGACCTGGTCAGGAGGAAGCCGGATGCCGTCCTCGGTTTCGCCACCGGTTCGAGTCCCCTCGGCCTGTACAAGGAATTAATCCGGATGCACCGGGAGGAGGGTCTCGACTTCTCCGGGATTACGACGTTCAATCTGGACGAGTATGCCGGCCTGTCCGGCGACCACCCGCAAAGTTACTGGTACTTTATGCACGAGAACCTGTTTGATCGCATCAACCTTCGGAAGGAGAAGATTCACGTTCCTTCCGGGACGGAAGCCGACCACGTCGCGTCCTGCGAGAAGTATGAAAGGCAAATCGAAGAGGCCGGCGGGATTGACCTCCAGATTCTCGGCATCGGATCGGACGGGCACATCGCCTTCAACGAGCCGGGCAGCAGCCTCGGATCCCGGACGCGCATGGTGACGCTGACCGAGGAAACGATTAGCGATAATTCCCGCTTCTTCGAGAAGAAGGAAGACGTGCCGCGGCACGCGATCTCGATGGGCGTGGGCACAATCCTCGAGGCGCGCCGCTGTGTGATGCTGGCCAACGGGAAGAACAAGGCCGAGGCGGTGGCGGAGGCGGTCGAAGGGCCGATTATGAGCATGATAACGGCCAGCGCCCTGCAACTTCACCCCGACACAATCTGCTTCGTGGACGAGGAGGCGGCCGGGAAACTCAAACTGCGTGACTACTACAATTGGGTTCAAGCGTCGAAGGTCCGGTAAGCCGGGCGGTCGGTGCGCCGGTAGCGGCCGCATCCCGGCCGGGAGGTTCACGGAACCACGCGGCGCTGCGGGTTGAGGGAAATGCCATGACAGAACTCGAGATTCGTCCGATGGGGTCGCTCGGCCACAACTTTATCGAGCCGCCCTATCTGCCCGAAGGGAAGGATGAGTATTACCTTAGGAACGAGCAGTCGCCGCGCCCGGCGGACGGGTGGCGCCGCCTGAGGACGGACGAGATTGAGACGCTGGTCCTGAACGGCAACCGGGCCGACGATTGGGCGAACCTGCGGGTGACGGACCAGTTCAATCCTTCCCAGATTCGGAACTGCGAGTTCTACGGCCTGGTTCGCATCGGCCGGCTCGAAGAGGTCTATCTGGCGTACCACAACTTGTGCGAGCCGGTCGGTCTTACCAATAGCCGCATCATCGCGTGCGACATCGGCGACGACGTGGCGATCCACAACGTGCGCTACCTGGCGCACTACATCATCGGCGACAACGTGATGCTGCTGAACCTGGACGAGATGCACACGACGAATCACTCGAAGTTCGGCAACGGGATTCTGAAGGAAGGCGAGCCGGAGGAGGTGCGCATCTGGCTGGACCTCGTGAACGAGGCCGGCGGGCGCAGCGTCATGCCGTTCGACGGGATGCTGGCGGCCGACGCCTACCTGTGGGCCAAGTATCGGGACGACCCGGAGTTGCTGGCGCGCCTGGGCGAGATAACGCAGCGGCAGTTCGACCCCCGGCGCGGCTTTTACGGGACGGTCGGCGACCGGTGCGTCATCAAGAACTCGCGCATCATCAAGGACGTGAAATTCGGTCCCTGCTGCTACGTCAAGGGCGCGAACAAACTGAAGAACCTGACGATTAACTCGAGCGAGGAAGAGCCGACGCAGATCGGCGAGGGCGTCGAACTGGTCAACGGCATCCTTGGTCTCGGCTGTCACATCTTTTACGGATGCAAGGGTGTGCGGTTCGTGCTGGGGGACAATTCGAGCCTGAAGTATGGCGCCCGCCTCATCCACTCCTACCTGGGCGACAACTCGACCGTCTCGTGCTGCGAGATTCTGAACAACCTCGTCTTCCCCGCGCACGAACAGCATCACAACAACTCGTTTCTGATTGCGTCGCTGGTCATGGGCCAGAGCAACATGGCGGCGTGTGCGACGATCGGCTCGAATCACAACAGCCGCGCGCCCGACGGCGAAATCCAGGCCGGCCGGGGCTTCTGGCCCGGCCTGTGCGTCAGCGTCAAGCACAACTGCCGGTTCGCTTCGTTCGTCCTGCTTGCCACGGGCGACTATCCGGCCGAGATGGACATCCGCCTGCCGTTCAGCCTCGTCTCGAACGACGAGGCGAACGATTGCCTGCAAATCCTGCCGGCGTATTGGTGGCTGTACAACATGTACGCGCTGGCGCGGAACTCGTGGAAGTTCGCAGCCCGGGACAAGCGGAAGCACAAGCGGCAGCACATCGAATTCGAATCGTTCGCGCCGGACACGGCGGAAGAGATTTTCACGGCGCGGGCGCTTCTGGAGGAATGGACGGGCAGGGCGTATCTGTGGGAAAAGGGTGAATCGGCGGACGGGCAATCAGCGGAGGATCTGGCGGCCCTGGGATGGGAACTCCTGACCGGACCCGAGGAGGTGATCGCGGATCTGAAAGTCCTCGGCCGCGGGGTGGAAAACTCCCGCCGCGACGTCATCATTCTGAAAGCCTGCCGCGCCTACCACGCGTATCGCCAGATGCTCCATTATTACGCGGTCAAGAACCTTCTGGCCTGGATGGAGGAGCATCCCGAGGCGACGCTCGCCTCCATGTGCGACGCCCTGGCGGGCCGGCGCGAGCGCAACTGGGTGAACCTCGGCGGACAACTCGTCATCGCGGGCGACCTGGAGCAACTCAAGGCCGACGCCAAAGCAGGTAACCTGAACTCCTGGGGAGAGATGCACGCGGTGTATGATCGGCTGTGGGAGAGGTATCCGCTGGATAAGCAGCGGCATGCCTTTGCCACGCTGTTGGACCTGCTGGGCGCGGAGGCGTTGACGCCGGAAGCATGGCATGCGGCCTTGGACGAGTGGTTCGGCATCCAGCAGTACGTCGCGGGCCAGACGTATGCCACTCGAAAGAAGGATTACGACAACCCGTTCCGACAAATGACGTTCGCCGGCCCCGGGGAGATGGAGGCCGTTCTGGGGACCGCCGAGGCCAACAGTTTCGTCAAGCAGGTTCGGGAGGAGACCGAGGCGTTTGCGGAGCGGATTGAGGCCGTGAAGCAGCGCGGCTGAGGGCTGCCGTCTCCGCGCAGGTTGCGGTATTTTTATGTTGACAACTGCGGCGGAGGGGCTTATAGTGTAGTATGCGTAACCCGCTTGGCGCCGGCGAAAAAGGCCGTAGCCAGGGGAGAACCGCAGGGGCGGTTCATGGCGATTGGTTCTGTTAGCACTTCCCGGCAACAGACCCATGGACAGAAGACTCCGGGAAGAGAGTAGGAGCACGATTAGATGGCTCGCGGAAAAGTGAAGTGGTTCAATGAGCAGAAGGGATTTGGGTTCATCGAGCAGGAAGGTGGTACGGATGTGTTCGTCCACTACTCGTCGATCACAGGCAACGGGTTCAAGACCCTGGCCGAGGGCGACGAGGTCGAGTTCGAGGTGACCCAGGGTCCGAAGGGCCCGAAGGCGGAGAACGTCCGGCGCGTCGGCGAGTAGCCGAAAACGTGTCCGTACAAAAAACCCCGCTCGTTTGGAGCGGGGTTTTTTTATTCGCTTCATCGGCGACCCGGCGGAAGCCTGCCCGACCGGTCCGAAGCCCGATGAGGTAGCCCCCGGCATTGCCGGGGGACCATCCCCCGCCGGTGGCGGTGGCTTTAGGCGGATCCGCATCACGTCAGATTCATCGCGAGGAGGAACTCGGCGTTGGTATGGATCTTTTCCAGGCGGTTCCTCAAGAGTTGGATCGCCTCGACAACGCTCATCTCCGTGAGCACCTTGCGGAGGGTCCACACAAACTTCAGTTCCTCGGGATCTAAGAGGAGTTCCTCTTTCCGGGTGCCGGAGCCGCTGATGTCGAGGGCCGGGAAGACACGCTTATCCATCAGCCGCCGGTCCAGGTGCAGTTCCATGTTGCCCGTGCCCTTGAACTCTTCGAAGATGACGTCGTCCATTCGGCTGCCGGTGTCGATCAGCGCGGTGGCCAGGATGGTCAGGCTTCCGCCTTCTTCGATGTTGCGGGCGGCGCCGAAGAATCGCTTGGGTTTCTGAAGGGCGTTGGCGTCCACGCCGCCGGACAGAATTCTGCCGGAGTGCGGCATCTCGGCGTTGTGGGCCCGCGCGAGGCGCGTGATCGAATCCAGAAAGATGACGATGTCCTTGCCGTGCTCCACCAGTCGCCGGGCCTTTTCGATGACCATCTCGGCGACCTGGACGTGGCGGCTGGTGGGTTCGTCGAACGTGGAACTGATGACTTCGGCGCCGGGGACATTGCGTTCCATGTCGGTGACTTCTTCCGGCCGCTCGTCGATCAGGAGCACGATGACAACGCATTCCGGGTTGTTCTTGATGACGGCGTTGGCCATCTTCTGCAGCAGGACCGTCTTGCCGGCGCGCGGGGGGCTGACGATGAGGCCGCGCTGCCCTTTTCCGATGGGCGTAATCAGGTCCACGATCCGCATATCAAGTTCTTCGGACGTGGTCTCCAGAAGCAGCCGCTCATCGGGGAACAGCGGTGTGAGGTCCGAGAAAACGATTTTTTCGGCAAGTTTGTCCGGATTGTCATAGTTGACCGCTTCGACCTTGAGCATCGCAAAGTAGCGCTCGTCGTTCTTGGGCGGGCGGATCTGGCCGGCCACGACGTGCCCGGTCCGCAGGCCGAACCGCCGGATCTGGCTCGGGCTTACGTAGATATCGTCGGGCGAAGGCATGTAACTGTAGTCGGGCGAGCGGAGGAAACCGAAGCCGTCGGGCAGCACCTCGAGCACGCCCTCGCCGAACATCAGCCCCGTGGCCTGCACGCGGTTCCGAAGGACCTGGAACACCAGGTCCTGCTTCTTGAGGCCCGCGTATTCCAACACACCTTCCTTCTTGGCGATGTCGTGCAACTGCGCGACGGTCATCTTCTGAAGTTCGGCAATGTGGAGGTCGCTCCGCTTGGCCTGCTCGTAGCGGATGTGGGATTCCTCGTCAAAGCCCTCGGTGCGCGGGGTCTTTTCCCTACCTTTGGGGCGGGTGGCCGGCCGCCGGGTTCCGGCGTTTTGTGAACTCGTGGTCTTTGCCATATGAGTACCCTCGTTTCTGAATCAACCGGACTTTGTGACCAAAATTGACCTGTGCGGTAGGATGAACTCGGGCGACCCGAACGTCGCGTTACGACTTTGTCACATCCGACAAAACGCTTTGGACCTGATCGAAGGTGTATTCGGGCGAGGTACGGTTCTCAATAATATAATCGGCTCGTTCCCGCTTGGCCTTCAGGGAAATCTGCACGGCCTCGCGGCGGGAGAGTTCACCGCGGTCCCATCCTCGGTGTTGGGCGCGGGTTCGACGGACCTCCTCAGGCGCCTCTATGTATAGCACAACATCGCATAGGCTGTCCAGTCCTTTTTCGAGAATTAATGCGGCATCCAGGACGACGGCGGGGACGTCCTGACGCCGTGCCTCGGTGAGGGCGCGGCGGACCCGCGACCATAACTCCTTGTGTATAATGGAGTTAAGCGCTTCCAAATTCTCACGGTCGGCGAAAGCCGTCCGGCCGAGGAGCCGCCGGTCCACCTCGCCGGAAGGCCCAAAAATTTTTTCCCCGAACCGCTCGCGCAGCCGGGAACGGATGGCGGGGTCTTTCAGGAGTTCGTGGCCGATCCGGTCGGCGTCCACCACCGCGCACCCGAGCCGGGCGAACTGGGACGCCACAAATGATTTGCCGCTCGCTACCCCGCCGACCAGGCCGATGACCGGCGGGGCCTTGGATGTCGGGTTTCGGGTTTCGGATTTCGGATTCATTGAACTCGGAACTCGGAACTCGGAACGCGGAACGGGGTACGGACGGGCGCCGAGCCTCGGTTGTTCTGTTCGGACTTCCGCGTTCCGCATTCCGCGTTGGTTTTCATTCCGCCTCCATCCAGTTCTTGCCCGTTGCCATGTGAACTTTCAGGGGAACCTCGAGGTCCATCGCGCCGGTCATTTCGGCTTCGATCCATGTTTGCTCGGCCTCGGCGTCGGCGCCGGGCGTCTCGAAGATGAGTTCGTCGTGGATTTGAATGAGCAGGCGGCTGGGTCGCTTTTCCTTTTGGATTCGGCGCCAGATGCGGTTCATCGCGACCTTGATCAGGTCTGCCGCCGACCCCTGGATGACGGTGTTGATGGCGGTGCGTTCCGGGAAGTTGAGCCGCTTCGGGTCCATCTTGTCGATGCCTTCGATGTATCGGCGGCGGCCGAGAATCGTCGTGACGTAGCCGTCCCGCTTGGCGCGCTCGAGCACGTCGGCCGTAAACGCCCGCACGCCTTTGTACCGCTCGAAGTACTCGTCGATGAACGCTTCGGCCTCGCCGACGCTTGTGTCGAGGTCGCGCGCCAGACCATAGGCGGTCTTCCCGTAAATCAGACTGAAGTTGACCGTCTTGGCCATGGCGCGCATTTGGGGCGTCACGTCGGCCTCGTCCACGCCGTAAATCTGCGAGGCTACGAACGCGTGGATGTCGCGGTCCTCGGCGAACGCGCGCACCAGGGCTTTGTCCTTGCTGTAGTGGGCGAGCATCCGGAGTTCAATCTGGCTGTAGTCCGCGGCCAGCAGGCACCAGCCCGCTTCGCCGGGGACGAAGGCGCGGCGGATCTGGCGGCCTTCATCCGTTCGGATCGGAATGTTCTGGAGGTTCGGGCCGGACGAACTCAGGCGGCCCGTCGCCGTCACCGCCTGGTTGAACGAGGCGTGGATGCGCCCGCTTTCGGGGTCCACGAGTTGTGGCAGGGCGTCCACGTAGGTGCCCTTGAGTTTGGCCAACTGCCGGTACGCCAGGACGAGGCGGGGCAGGGGATGGCGCCGAGCCAGTTCGTCCAGGACCCGGGCGTCGGTCGAGGGCCGCGCCCTCGTGGCGGTCTTCTTGAGCGGCCGCAGACCGATCTCCTCAAACAGGACCTTGGCCAGTTGCTGGGGCGAGTTAATCTTGAACTCGTGGCCGGCCTCCTTGTAGACGGATTCTTCGAGACGGGCCAGGCGCGTGTCCAGGTCCGCCGCAATCTCCTCCAGCACCTCGGTATCAACGGCGACGCCGGTTTCCTCCATCGCCGCCAGGACCGGGACGAGCGGCATCTCAACGTCGCGCGCCAGGTCCGAAAGTCCCGCCTTCTCGAGTTCCCCCTCCAGCCGCCCCTTCAGCCGCCACGTGACACAAGCGTCCTCGACGGAATACTCGGCCACCTGGCCGATGGGACAGGCGTCCATCGCGCGCTCGCGCTTCTTCTCGCCCAAGAGGTCCGTCAGGGGAATCATCTTGTGGCCGAAATAGTCCAGGGCGAGGGCGTCCAGGTTATACTCGCGCCGGCCGGGACTCACCAGATACGCTGCCACCATCGTGTCGAAGAACGGCTCGGACAGGTCGAGTCCCGCCCTCCGGCACACCAGCAGGTCGTACTTAATGTTCTGGCCGACGAGCAGGCGCTGGTCGGATTCGAGCACCGCTCGCAGCGCGGCAGCCACTTTCTCAAGGGGTAAACAGCGCTTGCTCTCCGGTCCGAGGAGCGGAATGTAATACCCCTCCTGGCCGCTCCAGGCAAAACTCAGTCCGACCAGTTTGGCGCGGCGCGGCGAAAGGCTCGTCGTCTCGGTGTCGAAGGCGAATGCCTCTTGGCCCTTGAGCGCCTGGGCGAGTTTCTCGAGCGCTTCAGCCGTGTCCACCACGTGGGTTCGGATCGGGGCCTGCGCTTCACCGCCCTCCGCCGCCAGGTCGTCGATGAACTGATTGAAGCCGAGGTCGCGGAACAGCGCGACCACAGTCGGATTCCCGAAGGACTCGGATATCCGGCACGCCTCGATGCTGATTTCCAAGGGTGCGCTGCTGTCTAGGCGCACGAGTCCTCGGCTTTTCAGCGCCTTGGCCTTATTGGCTCTCAGGCTCTCGCCGACTTTGCCGCCAACCTCGTCCACGTGGGCGAGCAGGTTGTCCAGCGACCCATACTGGGCGATGAGTTTCGTGGCGGTCTTCGGCCCGATGCCCGGAACGCCGGGAATGTTGTCCGACGCGTCACCCATCAGGGCGAGCATGTCAACCATCTGCGCCGGTTCCACGCCGCGCTTCTTCTTGATGCCCTCGCCGTCCAGGTGGTCAAACGTTTTGGTATCGAGCATCGTCACGCCCGGGCCGACCAGTTGTTCGAGGTCCTTGTCGCGGCTGCAGATGACGACCTCCAGGCCCGCTTTTCGACCCCGCTCGGCCATCGCGGCAATGCAGTCGTCCGCCTCGAAGCCGGGTGACTCGACAACCGGGATACCCATCGCGCCCAGAACCTCGTGGACCCGTTCGATCTGGACGGCCAAGTCATCGGGCATCGGCTTGCGCTGGGCTTTGTATGCCGCGTAGGCCTCGTGGCGGTGCGTGGGGCCGGGCATGTCGAAACATGTGACCAGATAGTCCGGCTCTTCCTCGCGCAGGATCTTGAGAAGCGTGGAAACGAATCCGAAGGTTGCGCCCGTCGGCTCACCTTTGGGACTGGTGAGGTTTGGAATGGCGTAATAACTGGCGTATAACTGCCCGTGGCTGTCGATAATGTAGAGTCGTGAGGGCATTGGGCCGGAACCGCCGGCCGTCTCCCGGGCCATCCGCGATGCTTCGAGGCCGCCTGCGGCCGGATACCGCGATGCTAAGCCCCCCGGTCGCCCTTGTCAAGCCCGGCCCCCGCTTTTCTCGTGAGGGCGAGGGGGCCGGGCTCTGCGCTCGGGCGGAACCGGAGCGTATAACATAGTGGCGGGCGGAACCAGGGTGCCGCATGGGAGTGGGGGGCCGTTTTTCGGTTGACAAAAGTCCCGCTCAGACCTAGGGTTGGCGGCGAACAGGGCGTCGGCCGAGGCGGTGCGGACCGCCCGACGCTCTGCGTTCCCGACCCAGCGGCGTGGCGGCGGGTCGCCGCCCATGGAACAGAACCGGAGGTTCTCGGATGGCCAGGCGATTAATTCGGGCCCGACGGGCCAGCTCCTATCAGCTGTACCTGCTGATTGCGTTCGTCCTGATTGCCGTCGTCTGTGGCGTCGGGTGGATCTGGACCTGGAGTCTCATGGACCAGCACAATCTGAACACCTTTGGCGCGGATCGTATCCGGACCGCCGAGGAAACCGGCCAGAACCCGTGGCGCGCCTATTTCTACGACACCTGGGGGAAAGAAGGCCCCAACCTCATCGACGTCCTGAAAAGCAAGGATCAACTTGCCAACGAGTATCGCCACGAGATCCAGCGTTTGACGCAGGGCCTTATGGGCGATCCGTTCGACACGAAGCACGGGCAGCCGTTGCGGCAGAGCGTCAGCGACATCCTTCATTCCAGCAGCGGGTTGCTGATTCAGAGTTCCGAGGTGCTCAAAAAGAGTTACATGGGCGGCGCCGAGCCGGCGGCCGACGTTCGACCGCCGCATATGCAGGCGGCCGTCCGCGCGCTGCTTCAGCGCATTGAGGGGCTCGTTGAACAGGTTCGCCAGAATAATCAATCCGCAACGGACCTCCAGACGCAAATTACCGGGCTCCAGGAAGAACTCAAAGCCGCCAAAGACGCACACAGGGTCCAGGTGGAGCAACTCCAGCAGAATCTGGAGGACGAGAGGAAACGGTTGACCGCGGCTCGCGACAACGCGGTTCGGCAATCCGAACGATTTGAAAAGCAAATGCAGCAGAGGCAGGACCGTCACATCCAGGAGAAACGCCAGTGGGAAACCGAACGCAGGCAACTCGAACGCAGCCTCTCAGTCACCAGGAGCAACATGAAGGACCTCGCTGAACTTGTGGCCGAGTTCCGCAAGGTGCCGCCCGAAGCGGGCGTGGACGGCAATATCGTCCAGGTCGGCGAACTCGGCGAGGTCGCCTACGCCGACATCGGCAAGCGGGACGGCGTCCTGTTGGGCATGTCATTTGCAATCTTCGGCCGCCAGGCGCTGGGCAAGACCGACGCCCCGCGCAAGGCCGACGTGCGGGTGGTCCGGATCATGGATGACTCCTGCGAATTGCGCATCTATCAGCAGACCGACGAACCGGTCGTCGTCGGCGACATCCTTCACAATGCCGTCTACGACCGCGAGCGCCATCTTCGCTTCATGCTCATCGGCAGGATGGATATGGACGACGACGGCGTGGACGATTCCGAGCGCCTCAAGGCCATGATCCAGGAGTTCGGCGGCCGGGTTGACACGGACCTGACCGTTCAGACGGATTACCTCATCCTGGGCGAGGAACCGGAGGTGCCGCCCGCCCCCGGAGCCGATGCCGGACCCATGGAGCGGCGCCTCTATGAGGAAGTCCGGAAAGCGTATATCGAGTATAAGAAGGTCGAAGCCGCTGCGCGCGAGTTCAGCATTCCGATTTTGTCTCTGAATCGTTTTCTGGGCCTTGTGGGCATCGCCGGCCAGGGTTAGAAACGGTTTTCATAACCCTCTCCCCCGGCGGGAGAGGGTAGGGTGAGGGGGATGAGGGGCTTGTTTCGGGCCGTATCACCCTCACCCCACCCCTCTCCCATCAAGGGAGAGGGAGTTATGAAGGAGCCTCAAGTCACAAAGCGGGAGAACGTGTAAGGCGGGGCCGATGGGATTCGGCCTCGCCTCTTTCGCGCGCCCAGCGCGAAAGGCTGGAAAAACCGGATGCATCCCGTTACCATCCCCCCGGAAGCCATCGACTCAGGGGAGGTGACGACCATGCGAATCAGCAAACGGGTTGCCGGAATCCGCCCCTCCATGACGCTTGCCGTCAGCGCCAAGGCCAAGGCCATGAAGGCCGCCGGCGTGGACGTGGTCGGCTTCGGAGCGGGCGAGCCCGACTTCAGGACCCCGGACCCTATTTGCGAGGCGGGCATCCAAGCCATCCGCGACGGCCATCATGGATACGTCGTGCCCTCGTCCGGTCTTTCGGAACTCAAGGCCGCCGTCGCCGACTACCTTCGCCGCCGCTGCGGCCTGGCTTACGAACCCGCGCAGATCATCATCACGTGCGGTGGGAAACACGCGCTGTTCGAAGCGTGCCTGGCGGTGCTCGAGCCCGGCGATGAGGCCGTCCTGCCCGCCCCGTATTGGGTCTCGTATCCCGAGATGATCCGCTTCGCCGAGGCGCGTGAGGTGATTGTCGCAGCGGGGGCGGAGGCGGGGTTTAAGATGACGCCCGAGCAACTTGCGGCGGCGATCACCAAGCGGACGCGCCTCGTGATTCTCAATTCGCCGAGCAACCCCACGGGCATCGTCTACACGCGCGACGAACTGGCCGCCCTGGCCGATGTTGTGGCAGGGCGCGACGTTTGGATCTTCAGCGACGAAATTTACAACGAACTCGTTTACGACAGTGTCGAGACGTGCGCGTTTGCGCTGGCGCGCGACGGCCTGACGGAGCAGACCGTTACCTTCGGCGGCGCCTCGAAGGCGTGGGCGATGACCGGCTGGCGCATCGGATGGGCCGCCGGACCGGAGAGCCTGATTCAGGCCATGGGAAACCTTCAGAGCCAGTCCACGTCGAACCCGGCGTCCATCAGCCAGTATGCCGCCCTGGAGGCCGTCTCCGGTTCCCAGGAGACCGTGGCGAAGATGCGAGAGGAGTTCGACCGCCGCCGCCTCTATATGCTGGATCGTTTGAGCGGGATGCCGGGCGTCCACTGTGTCCGGCCGCAGGGCGCGTTCTATTGCTTCCCCGACGTCAGCGCCACCTATGATCGGGTGCTCGGTCGCGGGGCCGAAGAGCCGAAGAGCGCGGCCTTTGCGACCAGGGTCCTTGAGGAAACCCACGTCGCCGTTGTTCCCGGCGCCGCTTTCGGCGACGACAACTGCGTCCGCCTCTCCTTCGCCGCGAGCATGGAACAAATCGAGAAGGGCCTCGACCGCCTCGAAGAGTTTCTTAGCGCCTGACCCTGCTGTTCCGCAGGCGGTGCGGGTCGCTCTTTAACGCAGCACTTCTTCGATCAGGTTGCACGCGCGAGGCGCGAGGACGGAGAAGTCGAACTCGGCTTCGGCGCGGCGGCGGCCCGCGCGGCCCATTTGCTCGCGCAAACGTGAATCGGAAGCCAGACGCTGCAGCCGTTCGATCCACTCGTCCGGGCTTTGCGCCCGGAACCCTGTCCGGCCGTCCCGCACGTAATCGGCGTTGACGCCGACGGGACTGGCGACGACCGGCAGCCCCGCCGCCATATACTGCGCGATCTTGAACCCGCACTTGCCGCGCGTGTAAGGCGTGTCGGGAAGCGGGGCGATGCCGATGTCCGATTCGGCCAGAAGGTCCGTCTCCGTTTCGAGCCGCCATGGAACGTTTTCGACCGCCAGTCCGGGAATATCGAGTTTCGCGTCGGCAATGACACGGAGCATGATGCCCGCGACCGCCCGCCCAATCTGTTCTAGCACCGGCCGAAAGGCGATGAGTCGCTTCAGCGTGCTTCGGCTGCCGATCCACACGAGGCGCACGGGGCCGGGCGAGTCGTAGTCGCGCTTCGGCCTGTAGCGGCCCGTGTCGAGCCCCGTCGGGATGACCTCGACGTGCCGCGCACCGATCCGGCGAGCGTGTTCCGCCAGGTTCGGGCTCCCTGCGAGGACCAGATCGGCCCGCATGATGGTGCGCTCAAATCGCCGCAGGCGCGCCGGGTGCAGCCGCTCGGGCAAGCGGGCCTGAAACATGACCGCGTCGTCGAAATCGTAGATGAGCGGGCCGCGGCTGAGCCCCCGGGCGTCCCAGGCCGTCATTGTTTTCCGATGGAGCAGGACCCCGTCGAATTCGCTCGCGCGCCTCATTTGCATTCGGCGAGGCCAGGGCGATTTCGCCAACTCTTCTACCTCGCACGCGATGCCGCGCGCCGCGAGCGGCCCAAGATAGGCCTGGACCCGCTGACGGAATGGCGCGCCGGCACGGTCGCGCGTCAGGACGAGAAGGCGTTTCGCTTCGGCCACGCTATGCGGTCTCCTCGCCCGGTTCGTCCAAGAGGCGTGTAAACGGCACGCCGACGTCCGCGAGAATTATCTCGCCGGTGAACGCTTCGGCGTCCGGGTTCGTAAAACCCTTTTTGATTGCCGCCATCGTCACCGTATGGTCGGCGCGGATTGTCGGGCCGAGCGTCCTGCCGGTGTCACAATCGAGGCCGCTTGGGATATCGATCGCCAGGACGTTCGCCCCGGCCGCGTTGACGGCTTCGATGACACTGGCGTAGGGTTCGCGGATTGTGCCGCGCGTCCCCGTCCCCAGCAGGCCGTCGATGATGAGGTCGGCCGTCTCGCACCCCTCGGCCACGTGGCGGGCGACGGTTTCCGTCTCGCCGTCGAGGACCTCAAGGTTCATGTTCATGGCCTCAAGGATCTTAAGGTTCGTTTCCGCATCGCCCCGGACGGCGTGGCGCGGCGCGACAAGGAAGACCTTGGGCCGGACGCCGTAAAGGGTCAGGTGGCGAGCGACGACGAAGGCGTCGCCGCCGTTGTTCCCGCGCCCGGCGAGGATTACGACGTGCGGCTCCTTGGCGGGGCCCAGGATGCCGAGGGCCGCCTCCGCGATTTGCCGCCCCGCGTTTTCCATCAGGACAATGCCGGGCACGCCCAGCGTCTCCGTGGCGTATCGGTCGAAGGCGCGGATCTGGTCGCGCGTGGCTGTGGGCGGTCTTTGCATTGCTTCCTCCTCGCGTCAAAAATCGCGCGGTTCGCCCTCCACGGCGGGTCTGCGCTGCGCTCCGACAAGCGAGGCGCCTAACTGACCTTGCCGAGCATGGCGACGATATCGTCCTTTGTCACCGGCCGCGGATTGGCCTTCGTCGAGCCGCTCGGCAAACTTTCCTCGGCGATTGCCTCGAACGCGTCGGCCGCGAGGCCGTAGTCGGCAAGCGTCGCGGGCAGCCCGCACGCTGCCAGAAGGTCCCTGGCATAGGCCGCGGGGTCGCCGCCGAGCCGCTCCGCGAGGACGCTGAACTTCTCCGGCGCGGCAGGGCGGTTGAACTCGAGCGCCGCCGGAAGCAGCACGCCGCACACCAGCCCGTGCGGGATACCGAAGCGCACCCCGATCGGATGCGCCATGCCGTGCACGACGCCCAGCCGCGCGTTCGACAGGGCCAGGCCCGCCATCGTGCTTCCCCAAGCGGCCCGTGTTCTCAGGTCCAGGTCGTCGTCGCGATGGACAACGTCCGGCAGTGCCGCAGCGAGTTCCTCGACCGCTCGGAGCGAAATCGCCTCGGTCAGAGGCGTCGCGTGGCGCGACAGGAACGATTCGATCGCCTGGACCAGCGCATCGACGCCGCTTGCGGCGGTCACGGGGGGCGGACAGGGCAAGGTCAATTCCGGATCGACCAGGGCGACACTGGGCACGAACGAATCGTCGCGAATACTCGCCTTGTATGCCTGCTCGCGGTCGCAGATGACGCCGTTGTTTGTCATTTCGCTGCCCGTGCCGCTCGTGGTCGGCACGGCGACCAAAGGCAGCCCCGGCTTCGACGGTTTCCGCCCCTGGTGAAAGGCGCGGGTCGGTTCGTCCTCGCCCGCGAGGCCCGCCGCCACCTTGGCGACGTCCATGGCGCTTCCGCCGCCTAGGCCGACGACCACCTCGGCGCGATGCTTGTGGAGGGCAGTGCGGCATCGGTCCACGCTCGTGACGTCTGGCTCCGGCTCGACCTCGTCGAAGAGGGCGGCTTCGACGCCCGCCTCGGCCAAACAGGAGAGGCAGCGCTCGGTGATACCCGCCTCGGCCATCGCCCGTCGGCCCGTCACGAGCAGAGCCCGGCCGCCCCTACGGGCCGTATGGCCGAACCGGCGAACCTCCTCGCCGAGCGATTCCAAGGTCCCCGCGCCGAACAAGAATCGCTGCGGGATGCGAAAAACGGCGGTGGCCAAAGGCAATCCCTTTCGATGAGCCGGGCTCGATTATAGAGGAGCCCGCGGCGGCTGCAACTCCTATGGCCGCCCCCGCCTCGGCGTAAGTGAATTGACACCCTCGGCGCCGCGGTGTTAAATAGCGCCATGTCGGCCGACGAAAAATGGATGGGGGAAGCCCTGCGGGCCGCCCGGACCGCGCTCGAGGTCGGCGAGATCCCCGTCGGCTGCGTCATCGTGCACGGCGAGCGGATCGTCGGCCGCGCTCACAATCAGCGCGAAACCCTTCGCGACCCCACCGCCCACGCCGAAATGATTGCCATCACCCAGGCGGCCGAAGCCCTCGGTTCGTGGCGGCTGCACGGCTGCACACTCTACGTCACGCTGGAGCCGTGCGCCATGTGCGCCGGCGCGATGGTGCTGGGGCGAATCGACCGGCTGGTTTACGGGGCCGCCGACCCGAAGGCCGGCGCGGTCGAATCGATCTTCCGGTTGCTCGACGAGCCGCGCCTCAATCACCGG